>Ga0315900_10000886_pt1 | contig 48944 bp, 45 predicted proteins | sample LakEriMetagenome_FD_203521 | JGI IMG/M metagenome (GOLD analysis project Ga0315900, IMG submission 203521) | Freshwater fungal communities from buoy surface, Lake Erie, Ohio, United States - Buoy 12 MA114 | ecosystem: Environmental > Aquatic > Freshwater > Lake > Lake biofilm | place: USA: Lake... | reverse complement strand
TTTTTTTGAGTTTGTTTAATTTTAAAACTGGGATAACGATGTATTTAAATAATACGAAGCCACTTGTTGCTAAAAACGAATAAAATAAAATTGTACGTGTTGTTGTTCCAAACTCTGCAAAATATTCAGCCACCACTAAAAATAAAAAGGCAGCTACTAATAATCCGCTAGTGTACAATAAACCTTTGATGAGTTGGTTTTTGTAATACTTGCGAATAAACTCATCGAGTTTAAGAATTAATATATTTTGCTCTGAAGCCAATTTATTGGTATTTACACAAATTTAACGAAAACAAGGGAGGATTAAAATAAAATTTCTGTTAAATAAAAAAGCGACTTAATTTTTGGTTAAGTCGCTTTAAATAAGTGTTATAAGAAAAATTACCCTGCTACTTTAGCTGCTTTTTTCTCTTTTAAAATTTCTAAAACTTCGTTATGAATTTGTTCAACCGAAAAACCACACTCTTGATATAATTCGTTTGGCTCTCCATGTTCAATAAATTTATCAGGAATACCTAAACGTTTTACTTGAGCACTGTAATTATTTTCGGCCATGAATTCTAAAATTGCACTACCAACACCACCAACAATGGTTCCATCTTCGATGGTAATTATTTTTTTGTAGCGAGCAAATACTTCATGTAACATCGCTTCATCCAGCGGTTTAGCAAAACGCAAATCGTAGTGAGCAGGTGTAATACCTTCAGCTTCTAATTTCTCAATAGCTTTAGCTGCAAAATTTCCAGGATGTCCAAGAGATAAAATCGCTACCTCTTTTCCATCTTTTAATTTGCGTCCTTTTCCAATTTCTAATTTTTTGAAAGGCGTTTTCCAATTTACCATTGCTCCATTACCACGAGGATAACGAATACTAAACGCACCTTCTACTTCGTCTAATTGAGCTGTATACATTAAATTACGTAACTCTTCTTCATTCATTGGAGCACTCACAATCATATTGGGAATGCAACGGAAATAAGCAATATCAAAAGCCCCGTGATGCGTTGGGCCATCAGCGCCAGCAATTCCACCTCTATCTAAACACAAGACTACTTTTAAATTTTGTAAAGCCACATCATGCACCACTTGGTCATATGCACGTTGCATAAACGAAGAGTAAATGTTGCAATATGGAATCATACCTTGTGTTGCTAAACCTGCACTAAAAGTAACTGCATGCTGTTCGGCAATACCTACGTCAAAGGCGCGATCAGGCATAGCTTTCATCATAATATTTAATGAGCAACCACTTGGCATTGCAGGTGTAATCCCCATTATTTTTTTATTTTGTTCCGCTAATTCTACAATCGTATGTCCAAATACATCTTGGTATTTTGGAGGTTGAGGTTCTTTAGGAACAACTTTAATAATTTCTCCTGTCTCTTTATTAAACAAACCTGGCGAGTGCCAAACGGTTTCATTTCCTTCTTCCGAGAATTTATACCCTTTCCCTTTTTTCGTTAAAACATGTAATATTTTTGGGCCAGGAATATCTTTTAAATCGGCCATGATTTTGGTTAAACGAACCACATCATGTCCATCAACTGGTCCAAAATAACGGAACTTTAATGATTCAAATAAATTACTTTGTTTTAGTAATGAGGTTTTTACCGCATTCTCTAGCTTACTTGCGATTTCTTGAGCATTTGGTCCAAACTTGCTAATCTTTCCTAATAAATCCCAAACTTTATCTTTTGTTTTATTATAAGTATGTGAAGTTGTAATGTCAGTTAAATAATCTCTTAAAGCACCAACGTTAGGATCAATGCTCATGCAGTTATCATTTAACACCACTAATAAATTGCTGTTTGAAATGCCGGCGTGGTTCAAAGCTTCGAAAGCCTGACCAGCAGTCATAGATCCATCGCCAATAACAGCAATATGTTGTTTATCCTTTAATCCTAAGTACTGACTTGCAACGGCCATTCCTAAGGCGCCACCGATGGAAGTAGAAGAGTGACCTACACCAAAAGTATCATATTCACTTTCAGAACGTTTTGGAAATCCGCTAATGCCTTTGTAAACACGGTTTGTGTGAAATACATCACGACGACCAGTAATAATTTTGTGCCCGTATGCTTGATGACCTACGTCCCATACTAATTGGTCGTAAGGTGTGTTAAATACATAATGTAAAGCTGCAGTCAATTCAACAACCCCTAAAGAAGCGCCAAAGTGGCCGCCTTTTACAGATACGATGTCGATGATGAATTGACGCAATTCTGAACAAAATTGTTCTAATTCTTCTTCTTTTAACTTTTTTAGATCAGCAGGTGAATTCACCTTTGCCAATAATTCACCAGGAATGACACCTGAACCTTTAACAATTTCCATTACAACAAAGATAAACTATTTTATTAATTGTATAAACGTGGTTTTTAACACTTTATTACCGTTTTATAGGTTAACAAACGTTAAACAAAATAGTTTAGTTACTGGAAAATTATCTGTTTTTCCTGTTTAGAAGTAATTGCTCCAATTTTGGAAAAATATTGATTTTGAGATTCTAAAAAGACATCCATTTCTTTTTCAAGAGAAGCATCCACACTAAATAATAAACCACCCGAAGTTTGGGGGTCGCAATAAAAAATAAAATCTAAATCTGTCATTCCAGTGATGTGTTTAGATTGCGCATTGTAGTTGCGAGTGGTGTTATCAGGAAATACAAATTGTTTGGCGTATTCTTTAGCGGCTTCCATTATTGGAAGTGATTCTTTTTTGATGGATGCAGAAAGGTTTGTGTCGGCTAGCATTTCTAATAAATGCCCTGCAAAACCAAAACCAGTAACATCAGTTATTGCATTAACGTATGATAATGTTCCCAATTTTTCTCCAATCGAATTTAACGTTGTTGCTTGTTCTAACAGTAATTTGTAATGTGTTTCGTTTAGTAATCCTCTTTTTAAAGCTGTACTTAAAACACCAATACCTAAAGGTTTTGTGATATAAAGAATATCATTTTCTTTAACGGCATTATTTTTTTTAATGTGTTCTTTTTTAACTAATCCAGTTACGGCTAACCCAAATAAAGGTTCTTGGGTATCTACGCTATGTCCTCCAGCTAAAGGAATTCCAGCTTTCGTGCAAATTTCCTGTGCGCCTTTTATAACTTGTTGAGCAACGTCTGCGGGTATTTTATCTACTGGCCAACCTAAAATTGCCACAGCCATTAAGGGTTTTCCGCCCATAGCATACACGTCACTAATGGCGTTACAAGCAGATATTTTTCCAAAATCAAATGCATCGTCAACAATGGGTGTGAAAAAATCAGTGGTACTGATAATACAATTGCCATCTTCTAATTCGTAAACAGCGGCATCGTCTTTGGTTTCGTTACCAACCAATAAGTTTTTAAAAACAACATCTTGTTTGCAGCCATTTAAAATTTCTTCTAATACGGCTGGTGCAATTTTACACCCGCAACCAGAGGCTTTACTAAATTGGGTAAGTTTTACTGACATATTATTTTAAAGTATCTATCATCTCTTTTACTTTTTGAGCATTAATCGTCGCATCAATTGTATCAGAGTTTAAATGAATAATAGGTTGTTTTTTGTTCTTGTAACTAAATTCGTATGCTTTATCATAGTATAATAATGAAAGACGGGCGACGTCAGATAAGTTTTGCTCTTCCAAATATTGTAAACACAATTTAGTGTTTAAAGAACCTAGCTGTTGTGCAATTTTTATGACACAAGATTTAAGTGCTTCAATATTTACCGTCGTGTAATCATCTACTAATTTTTGCACACGTAATTCAAACGGAATTTCTAATTTTATAATAGTAGCTTGTTTCATTTTTTGCCATAACCCAATAGGTATTTTATTATATCCAATGGTTTGAGACTCATCTTCAAATACAACCAATTGTGAATCGTCGAGTTCTGACAGTTGATGATACAACTGATGTTCGAATACTTGTTGAGGATTTTGTTTTTGCTCATTAATGGTTCCAAAAGCAGAACCTTTATGATGAGCGATGTTTTCTAAATCAACAATTTGTAAATTTTGCTCATTCAATTTTTTTAAGATATCGGTTTTTCCACTACCTGTTTTTCCGCCCAGTAAAATTATTTTTCGGTCTTGTTCAAAATAGTCTAAGACATAATTTCTAAAAGCTTTGTAACCTCCTTTCATAATTACTGCATCCAAACCAGAAGTATTCATGAGCCAAGCAAAACTGTTACTACGCATGCCGCCTCTAAAACAATACACAAATACTTTTTTGTTTTTGGATAACGCCTTTACCTGATTAACAAAGGAATTCATTTTGGGAGATACAATTTCTAAACCTCTACTAACGGCAGTATCTTTGCCTTGTTGTTTATATAAAGTACCAATTTCTGCTCGTTCGCTATCTTCAAATAATGGAATATTGATGGCATTTGGAATGTGCCCTTTAAAAAACTCAATAGGTGCCCTCACATCTATGATTAATTCATGTTTACTTGTGGTTAAAAATTGAGCAACTTCTAAAGCAGATACAGTCATTAATGCGAAGCTACATAAATTATGTCAAGTAAATAGCTTTGAAGTAAAATCACTCTGGTAATTCTGTAGAATTTATGAATTAACTAGTTATCAATGCTTTATTGTTAAAATCTTGTGGGATATTTCGACAAATAATTTAAAAAGCATAGGATTTTATAATTTTTTTTGTATAATATTGTATAGATGAAATTAACTAAACTTTTTACCATTGTATTTTTACTTTTAGCTATAGGAGTTAGTACTCCTGTGTTAGCGCAGGTAAAAGGTGGAAGAAAAAAGGAGCACCGCAATCAACGTGGTGGAGGTGGAAGACATTTTGGAGGAAAATCTAGAGGTAATGCCAATTCATTTGCAAAGGGCGGACACAAAAAGAGTTTCTTTGCTCGTGTTTTTAAAGGAAAAAGTAGCAATGGACCTTGGGTTTACAGAAAAACTAATCCTGGTGCAAAACAAAAAAAGGAGCAGCCAAAATTATTTACTCGTAATCGTACTAAAGGAAAACGTTTTACCGATGGCATTATTGCTCAACAAAATAAAAGACGTTCAGCTACTCGCGTAAGAGGAAATGCAAGTTTCAGTAAGCGAAAGCATTAAAAATAGTTTTTAAAACTTTTTAATCAATCCCATCTATTAAGGTGGGATTTTTTATTTTTACGCATTAATTATAATCTATGAATGTATTAATTTTAGGATCGGGAGGAAGAGAGCATGCTTTTGCATGGAAACTAGCTCAAAGTAAACAATTAGAAAACTTATATATTGCTCCAGGAAATGCAGGAACTGCTCAATGTGGCACCAACGTTAATATATCAGCAACAGATTTTGATGCGATTAAAAATTTAGTGTGGGAAAAGAGTATTGACATGGTATTAGTTGGTCCCGAAGACCCATTAGTAAAAGGTATACACGATTATTTTTTAGCAGATGATGTATTGAAAGAAATCCCTGTGATTGGTCCTAAAAAAGATGGCGCACAATTAGAAGGTAGTAAAGATTTTAGCAAGCAATTTATGTTTAAACATGGCGTGCCAACAGCTAAATATAAAAGCTTTACAAAAGATAATATTGCCGAAGGTTCAGCTTTTATTGATAGTTTAACGCCGCCTTATGTGTTAAAAGCAGATGGATTAGCAGCAGGAAAAGGCGTGTTGATTATTGATGATGCGGCAGAAGCTAAAACAGAATTACAAAACATGATTTTGAATGCCAAGTTTGGTAATGCAGGAAACACTGTTGTAATTGAAGAATTTTTAAAAGGCATTGAGTTATCGGTGTTTGTGTTAACAGATGGAAAATCTTATAAAATTTTACCAGCTGCTAAAGATTATAAACGTATTGGAGTAGGGGATACTGGATTAAATACGGGTGGAATGGGAGCAGTGAGTCCAGTTCCATTTGCTGATGAAGCCTTTATAAAAAAGGTTGAAGAGAAAATTGTGAAACCGACTATTAATGGTTTGGTAAAAGATGGTATTGATTACCGCGGTTTTATTTTTATTGGTTTAATGAACTGTGATGGAGAACCAAGCGTGATTGAATATAATTGTCGTATGGGAGATCCAGAGACCGAAGTAGTAATACCACGTATTGAATCAGATCTATTAGATTTATTGCAAGGTGTTGCCACACAAACCTTGCACGAAAAACAATTTAGTGTTACAAAAGATATTGCAACAACGGTTGTTTTAGTAAGCGGTGGTTACCCCGAAGATTACCAAAAAAATAAAGCAGTAACAGGATTAAATAATGTGACTAATAGCCAAGTATTTCATTCAGGAACTGCTTTTAAAAATGAGGAAGTAGTAACTAACGGTGGACGAGTATTTGCTATAACTTCTTTTGCCAAAACCATTGAAGACGCTATTGCAAAAAGCTTTGCAGCAGCCGAAACCGTTAACTACGATGGTAAATATTACCGAAGTGATATTGGAAAAGATTTGATGAATTGGGGGAAGTAATTTACAACTTATAAAATGGTTTATCAGTACTTTGCCTATTATTACGAAAGCAGCACTTTGCCATTCCAGAATTTAATCTTTTAGCTGAATACGATATTTGTACAGTTAAATTTTCAACAAGTTTAGTTCTAGAAAGATCTAATCGCACGAACAAAGTAGGTCATTGATTTAAATCCATTTCCATTTGCATCGCCTGGTCCGAATCGAAAAGGATATACACTATTATTTGAAATCTCTGTACTACTCCAGTAATCAGCCAATCCAGTTCTAAGTAATTCAGATCCCGAGATTCCTGATAAAACTTTATTTACAATAAAGCGGTTATGCCATAGTAAACTTAATTCGTCAACTGCAGGCAAATACCAATCACTTTGTCCTCCAGTTACTAAATCTAAGCATAGCTTAGCTGCACTGTTAGTATGTCCAGCTTGCGCAATTATCGCATTGCTATTACTTAATCCATCCCAGCTACTTTGTGCTGATGGTCCAATCAAAGAGCTTGTGATATTACTCCAAGCCTGAGACACACTTTGATGAGTAATATCAACAATTAACCCATGTTCAACCCCTTGAGCATCCTTCCATAAATAATAAATAATGCCTCCGCCAAAAACCTCTCCAATGTAATGGCTAAAGCCTCCACTGCCGGCAGGACCTTGAGGTCCTATTGGACCAGCTGGACCTTGTGGCCCTGGAATGTTACTGCCTGCTGTTTCGGCATATAAAGCATATGGAACACTCAAAAATTGACTTGTTCCTGAAATAATGTAGTTTGTACCACCTAATGGATCTGTTTCTGTTTTTATAAAGAATGGTCCGTTAGCCCAATCAATTGTAGAGAAATTTCCCGAAACTACTGCCCCTCCTCCTATCTCTATACTTACAAGTCCATTAGCATTTGTAGCCGGAGTTTGTGTTTCGACATAAATCGCTGTCCCATTAGCAGAACCTTGTAAAACACTGATTCGTATTCCCACAGTTTGGTTAGTTATTAGAATATTTGAACTGTTTCTTATGACAGCCTGATAGCTCATTTTGTTTGGAGCTTGAGCAAGCATAGCTAAATTCATTAAGATTGCGGCACATAATGCAATTATTTGTTTCATGATTACTTAATTTTTAATGATTTTAAATGAATGAACTTTTTGATTTTCTTGGTTTATAATATTTACAAAGTAGCTAGCTCTTGGTAAATTATTTGTATTTAATTGTGTTTTCTTTGCTAGTATTTGCTCTTTCATTAGGAGTTTTCCTTGAGTGTCAAAAAGCTCAAACGATAGCTTTTCGTTATTAAAATCATTTATCTGTAGGGTTAAATTGTCTAACGTTGGGTTAGGGAAAATATTCACATAAATGTTCAATTCTGTTTCATTTATACCAACAGAATAAATCTCGTAAGCATGTTGCACACCTTGGGCAACACTTCCATTGGCACTATTATTATTAGTATAAATTACTTGACCTATACTATAAGCCACATAACCGCCACTACCAGAGGCATCGCCACCGCAGGAAGTGATAGATTCTTGGGCATTCAAGTCTGCCCATAACATGCCTAGCGCTAATAGTACTAAGGTTTTTGAAATATTTTTTATCATATTGTTTTCTTTTTCCTATTTGCTTAAAAATTTAAGTGGATTTAGGTTGTCAATTTATTAAACTGTCATATTTTACCAATGAACGCTAAAGAAATGTAGCAAAAAGACTAACAGATTTGTGAAATTAATTAAGTCTAAACAAAAATAATAAACTTTTACAATACGGTAATCGGTTGATCTGTTAAAAAATTTTCGGCCACAAATGGGGTAATGAGCGACCGCTTTTACAAAAGTTTAGGGGTCAAACTCTTGTCTTAGCGTATGCTACCTCGCATTAAACAACCAACCGCTCGGGTCCATGGTTTTTTGTCCTTTCCAAATTTGAAGATTCATGCTGGTTTTACCGTCTTCATCTAAGATAGTGCCGATGTTTTGTTTAATAGAAACTTTATCACCTTGCTTTACAAATACATCTCCTATATTACTATATACACTTAAATATTCACCATGTCTTATGATGATTAATTTCCCTCCAGTTGGGGAGATGGCAATACTGGTTACTTCACCCTCAAATACCGCACGCGCTTGAGTACCTTTATTAGCGCAAATTTCTACACCATTATTATTCATCATAAATCCTTTAATGGCAGGATGCTCATATTCGCCATAAGGTTGGCAAATAACACCTTTAGTAACAGGCCAAGGTAATTTTCCTCTACTACTCGAAAAATCTGCACCTAACGCTTCCGCTTCCTCGGTAAGTTCGGGAGCTGTTGCTTTTACTTCAGGAGTTTTGGTTTCGGTTTTTGTTTTGTTTTTTGTTTTATTTTTCTCAGCAGTTTTCTCTGCTTTAGCGGCTTTTGCTGCAGCAATTTTAGCTGATTCTTCTAGTTTACGTTTTATCTCGGCTTCAATTAAACGTTTAATAGCAATTTGCAAATTGGCAGCGTCACGTTTTTTTTGTTCTAATTCTTCTTTTAACTCTTTTTCTTGTTGTTGTAATTCGCTTAACACAATTTCTTGTTGTTGTTTTTCTCCGTCTAATTGAGATTTTTCTTCTTTCTCATTACCCAATAATACATTTTTTTCGTGACGTTGATTTTCTAGTTCTTTTAATTTTTCGCTGAGCACCAATTGCGTAGCTACAATTTCATTGGCTTGTTTTTTTCGAAATGCCGCATATTGCTGAAAATATTTAATTCTCATATAAGCTTGATTGAAATTTCCTGCAGAAAATAGAAACATGATTTTAGTGTATGAATCTTGGTTACGCTGAGCAAAATAAATCATCTTAGCGTATTCCCCTTTTAGTTTATCTAAGCTTGCTTTTAAAGAGTTAACCTCTGCTACATTTTTTTTAATAGCCGAATTTATTTGTGCTAATTCTTGATTGATAGTGCCAATCAATTCTTCACGTACTTTAATTTTAGTATTAATAACCACAATGGTATTAATTTGTGATTTTTTATTGGCTTTAGTTTGACTGAGTTGAGAATTCAATTGTTTAATATCGTCATTCAGTCTATTTTTTTTATTTTGAAGTTCCTTTTGAGAAGGAGATGATTTTTGAGAAAATCCTTGAAATGAAATACTAGTAAAAAAGAGTGTAAAGCATAAAAAAATGCTAAGGTTGTTCTTTTTTAATAGGAATAGGTTCATAGTTTTTTGGTATGTTCAGCGTTAATTTTTGAGGCTGATTTATCTCTATGCGAACATAGTTAATTTTAAGCTCTATTTTCTTCTCTGCCTTTATCTCAATATTAACATTGTGTGGTGCAAAAACAGAGTCTGATGCTAAAAAATTGTCGTATTTGGCGTGAAAACTTCTGTTTGTTGATACATCTTCAAAATCATTATTAATTATTTTAAAGTTTATAGGGTTTAATCGCATTATTTGCAAAGAGCGTTTTAAGGAATCTTGACCGCTGGTTATACGACGTAATTTGCGTTTTCGTTCGGTACTTAACAAATAATGGCAATTCTCTCTATCAACCACAGGTTTCATTTTAGTATCATCGTCATCAAAATCTGCACTATTACCAAATAAAGCAGCTTGTATCAAATCAAAATCCAAATCAGCATTAAGCAATTGATTGATATAATTAAAATCCCCTTTAAAATATTGCTTTTTAACGTATACAACCATTTTCACCGAATCGCGAGTAATTAAAAGTTTTGCAATGTCAATTAGTCCTACAGCTTGTATCGAAATCCAAATAGCGCTGTCTTTTCTTCCTCGCACTCTTATGTCTAAGTTATGATCTTCTCCATCGATTAATGTTTGAACATCGGCTTTAGCGCTAATCCATTTATAAACTAGCTCGCTTTCTTTAATGTTTTTTGAAAGTGCTTTAGCTGTTTTAAATGTTAATCGGCATTTACCCAATGTATCTTCAGTTTGAAGAGGAATTGTAACTTGTTGTGTATGCTTTTTGGATTTACAAGACGAGATAGAAATCAACATGATGAACATGATGAAAAAAGATGAATATAGGCGAAGGTATTTATTCATACAATTTCTTATCGGCTATTTTTTTATCTAAAAATTCTGATTGCCCTCCAGCTAATTTGGCTTCTTGCCAATATTTTAAGGCCTCTTCTTTTCTATCTAATTTATATAATACATCTCCATAATGCTCGGCAATGGCACTTTTATTTCCCATTTTCATTGCTCTGCTGAGCCACTCTTCAGCTTCCTTATATTTTCCTTGTTGATATAAAATCCATCCATACGTGTCGATAAACGAGCGATTGTTTGGCGAGAGCTCATTACTACGTCTCGAAAATTTTTCCGCTTTTTCTAATTTTTCTTTTCTCAAGGATAAAAAGTAAGCGTAATTATTTAAAGTTTCTGCGTCATCAGGATTTACTTTTAGCGCATCATCATATGCCTTGTCTGATTTAGTGTAATTTTTTACCGCATTGTAAGCATTCCCTAAACTTGTATAAAATCCTAACAATAAAGGATTGTTATTGTAAACAAATTCAATACCATCTTCTAAAGAGCTGATAGCTGCATCAAACTTTTTTAATTGAATACTAGAAACACCATTAAAATAATATGGTAAAGGATTGGTTGGAAATAATTCAATGGCTTCGGCACTATGGTTTTCGAGATTGATGTAATCATTTAATTCAGAATCAATATACATGAGTTGACTCCAAATTGCAAAGCTGTTTTTATCAAGTTTTATAGCAGTAATATATTCTGCTTGAGCTTCTTTTATTTTTTTGTCTTTAAATAAAAAGTCGCCATACATGCTATGCACATCAGCTACTGTTGAATGTAGTTTTAATGTAATATTACATAGTTCTAATGCTTGTTGTTTGTATGTTTCGTTAATTTCTGATAATTCATAATAAGACGATAATATTTTTAATTTGGTATCAACATCTAAATCTGGATTTTCGAAAGCAATTTTAATTTCCTTATAAAAATTCTCTTTATCATTTTGCGATTTGTAATAATCAGCTAGTGCTAAGTGCACCATTGGATTTTTTGGATCTAACCTTAAAATTTCTTTATAGGTATCCATGGCTTTATCATTTTGATTGGTTTCTTGATAAAACTCTGCTAAATAGGTGTAATATTTTGCTTCGCTAGGATTAGATTGAATCAGTTTTTTAAACTCCGACTCAGCTTCATTATTTTTTTTGAGTTGACGAAGCAATTTAATTTTATTGATTGTAAAAGCTTCGTTTTGTCCGAATTTTTTTTCTAACTCATCATATGCTTTAAAAGATTTATCATAATATCCACCATACATATACTCGGCAGCTAAGCCTTCATAAAAATCAGGACGGTTAGGATAATTTTTTATAAGTCTTGCATAAACTTCGGCAGCCTCTGCATATTGGCGTTTGTTGTGAAGACATTCAATATAAAGTAATTGATACCATTCGTTTTTTTGCTCATCATTTGCGCACTCTTTCCCATATTTTAAAGCATTATCATATAAACCATTAAAACGATAAATGTTTCCCAGTTCATATTTTACAGCAGCAGAAGTAGGATCAATTCTCAAGCATTCTTTAAATTTAGTTTCGGCATTTTCGATATTACCTTTCATGCGCTCTTTACAACCTTCAATAAAATTAAAAGTAAAATTAACCTGAGCATCTTCAGGTAATCCTTTTGTGTTCGTACTTGCCGTTTTAGAACTTTGCTTATTGGTTTTGCATGAAACAACCAATACTACCATTAATGGTAAAAGCAAAAGATGAAAAAATATGTGGGTTTTAAATTTCAATAAATGTCTTTCAAATTATAAAGAAAGAGTGGTGTAGTCGCTCATGCTTAAATCTAAAGACTTGCCTTTTACTTCAGCGCCTTCGCCAATCATACTATTTGAAATAACTGTATTGCTTAGCTTTGTATTAGCTTGAATGATACTGTTTTTAATAACTCCATCATTTACTGAACTATTTGCCCCAATAGAAACGTGAGGACCAACAATTGAATTTTTGATAATGACATTATCTCCAATATAACAAGGTTCAATAATGACTGCGTTTTCCGTAACTATATTTTTTCCTTTTAATTCAGGGCTTCCTTTAATGAATTCTAATACACGTTGATTGGTGTAAACAGTAGCGTCTTTATTTCCACAATCTAACCATTCAGTTACTTTACCAGGAGTAAATGCAATACCTTTTTGCTTCATGTTTTCTAAAGCATTGGTTAATTGAAATTCTCCTTTTTCGGTAATGTTATTGTCTAAGAGATATTGTAATTCTTTTTTTAGATTATCACCATCCTTAAAATAGTAGATGCCAATAATAGCTAGGTTACTAACGAAGGTTTCTGGTTTTTCAACAAAGTCGGTAATAACTCCAGCTTCATTAACTTTAACAACTCCAAACTGACGAGGATCTTCAATACCCTGAACCCAAATCACACCTTCTTGATTGGTGTCCATTACAAAATCAGCTTTGAATAAAGTATCCGCAAAAGCTACAACTGTTTTACCAGTAATACTTTCTTTAGCGCACATAATGGCGTGAGCAGTACCTAAAGCCTTTTCTTGATAGCAAATTGTTCCTTTAGCACCTTGTGATTGAGCAATTTTTATTAAGTTTTCTTCAACTTCTTTTCCAAAATCAGGGCCGATGATAAATGCAATTTCATCTACTTTCTCGCCACAAACTTTAGTGATATCTTCTACCAATCTTTGTACAATTGGTTTTCCAGCTACGTTAATTAATGGCTTAGGAACGGTAAGTGTGTGCGGACGCATACGTTTTCCTTTTCCAGCCATTGGTATAATAATCTTCATAATTTAAGTATAATCAGGTAATAAATGGAAACAAATATAATATTAAAAACTTGAGAAATTACCAAGTTTTTGATGGTTATATGCCCATAAATTTCAACAATTTAATGAATTTTGTCACTTTTTGTGATTTATGGGTTATACACTCCATAACCCTTAAATTTATGACAAAACACTACCTTATTTTTTCTGTTTATATTTTTCTTTCATTTTTTTCAAAAGCTCAAATCTTTAAATCGTCGTTAAATCCTTATTGGATTGTTTATGATGATGAAGCAAACGGAGCATCTCCTAAAAACCATCATTTTAATTTCAAAGAAATGATTGTGAAAACAGGGAAAAAGTCGATGCGTTATATTTACAATTATGATGCGCAAGGAAGGATGATAGCTTATCTTGAAGAAAACACAAAAGATAAATTAAAAAACGATAACAATAAGAAGAACAAAGGGTTTTTAGTAAGTTATATGAATTCAGAAGACAAACTGAAAGAAAAAATACAATATATTAAAAATTCAGAAGTCATTATAATGGATAGCTTTAGTTATAACAAGTTTAATAGAACAACATCATACACAAGATTTGATAAAGGCCATAAACTTAAAAATCAAGACACTTATAGTTACGACAGTACACTATTAAAGGAGCATCATGCTTTTAGGTTTAAAAAAGATAAAAAGAAAGAAGTTAGTAAAGAAGTGTATGAATATGAATCCGATTTACAGTTAAAGAAAATTACCTATTACAATCAAAAAAATAAAGCTTATAAAAAAACGGTATTTGATTGTAATCCAATTGGGGTAAATCATAAGATTAGCAAAGATAGTTCATATAAGTGTGTTAAGTATGATAAGGATAGTTTAGGGAATAAAATACAAATTACCATCGAAAATGTGAAGAATAAATCGACAAAAGTAATTAGGTATTACAACAACCAAAACAAAGTAGTTGCTCATAAATATTTTGATTTAAAAAAGGACCAGCCTTTATATTATTCATTTTATCACCCCGAAACTGGTGTTACTATTAAGCATGTTACTTTCCATAAAGGGAAGGAAGATTACAGATTTGAGATAAAATTTGATGATAAAAATAACAAGGTCGAACAGATTACCTACAGTAAAAACAAAATGACGTCTGTTTTTAAATACGATTATAATCAACAAGGCCTACTTGTTGGTGGAAAAGGATATAACCAGCGTAACCAATTAAAAAGAGTAGTAACGTATAACTACGGTTTAAAAGAATAAAATTATAAGCATCCTGTTCTTCCTCCATCCACAGGTAAGTTAATACCATTGATGTATGACGCCGCAGGTGACGCTAAAAAAGCTACCGCATTTGCTATTTCAGAAGCTTCTGCAAAACGCCCCATTGGAATTTCAGAAATCATTTCGTTGGTAACAGCATCTAAAGCATGACCAGTTTTAGTTGATTTGTTTTCGATAATTGATTTTAAACGAACCGTTGAGGTTGCACCAGGTAACACATTATTAACGGTGATATTAAATTTACCTAATTCACCAGCTAAGGTTTTAGCCCAATTAGCAACAGCTGCACGAATGGTATTTGAAACCCCTAAGTTTGCTAAAGGTTGTTTAACAGATGTAGAAATGATGTTAATAATACGACCATATTTTGCATTCTTCATTCCTTCAATACAAGCCTGAGCCAAAATATGATTACAAATTAAGTGATTATTAAAAGCAGATAAAAATTCATCTGTTTTTGCTAAATGAGCTGGACCCGCAGGAGGACCGCCAGTATTGTTTACTAAAATATGTACAATTGGTTGACGTTGTAAATAGGCTTCAACAATTTGTTTTAATTCTTCAGGCTTACTAAAATCAACACATAAATAAGAATGTAATTGACCAGCAGAAGTGTTCAACTCTTGCTTAGTAGCTTTTAAAGCTTCTTCGTTACGCGCAATTAAAGTAACACTTGCGCCTAAGTTTGCTAATTCTAAAGCAATGGCTTTGCCGATTCCTTGTGTGCTTCCGCATACAATCGCTTGTTTATGTTTTAAATCTAAATTCATTTTTATTTTCTTTTAGTTTGAAAAAAATCTTTTAATATCGTTGAGCACTCTTGCTCTAAAATGCCTTTTAAAACAGTTGTTTTAGGATGTAATACCGTTTGATTGATTTTACTATATCCTTTTTTATCGTCGCTTGCGCCAAATACAATTTTAGTAATATGACTCCAATGTAAAGCCCCAGCACACATTAAGCAGGGTTCAAGAGTTACATACAACGTGCAATCATTTAAGTACTTTCCACCAATGGCATTGGCGGCTGATGTAATAGCCTGCATTTCGGCATGAGCAGTCACATCATTTAATCGTTCAGTGTAATTATGTGCTCTAGCTATTATTTTATTGTCGGCTACAATTATTGCACCAACCGGAACTTCATCGGCATCATAAGCTTTGCGAGCTTCTTTCAAAGCTTCGTTCATAAAATATTCGTCAGAGTATAATTCCACTATGATAAACTAGCTAATGCTTTGTTTAAACGAGAAAGAACTTCTTCTTTCCCTAATAAAGCTAACATATCAAATAATTGTGCGCCACCAGCAACACCTGTAGTTAATACACGAACTAATTGCATATCAATTTTACCTAATTCAGGTTCAGCAGCAGCAAATAAATCATGAATGCTTGTTGTTGTCCAATTATCTATAGCAGTTAATTTTTCAGTTAATTTAGTATATGTTGCTTTTGAATTTTCATTCCATTTTTTAGCCATTACTTTTTCATCGTAGCTTGTTGGAGCTGCAAAAAAGTAAGCACCTAAATCATAAAACTCAGTTACAAAATGAGCTTTCTCTTTTACTAAACGGCAAAATTCAGTTACAAAGGTTTTATCTTTTTTAATTCCTTTTGCTTCTAATAATGGCATCACAGAATCTGCTAATTGCTCATCTGTTTGCATTCTTAAGTATTGTTGGTTAAACCATTTTGTTTTTTCGGGATCAAATTTTGCGCCTGATTTATTAACGCGCTCAAATGAGAAGTTAGAAATTAATTCTTCTTTGCTCATAATCTCACGGTTATCACCAGGATTCCAACCTAATAAAGCTAACATATTAATGAATGCATCAGGCGTAAATCCTGATTCTCTATAACCAACATATTTTTCCCCAGTGCGCTCATCAAACCAATCTAATGGAAACATTGGCAAGCCCGATTTATCACGCTTAGATAATTTCCCGTTTCCATCTGGTTTTAAGATTAAAGGTAAGTGTGCCAATTTTGGCATGTCTTCTTCTAAACCTAAGTAACGGTAAATTAAAATATGTGATGGTGCACTAGGTAACCATTCTTCGCCTCGCACTGCATGAGAAATTTTCATTTCAATATCATCTACAATATGAGCTAAATGGTATGTTGGCATCCCATCCGATTTTAATAACACTTTGTCATCAACCTGACTTGAGTTTACAGTTACCCACCCACGAATAATATCATGAAAACGAATTTCTTCGTTACGAGGCACTTTTAAACGCACAACATAAGGCGCGCCGCTGTCCATTAATTTTTTCACTTCGTCTTCAGGTAATGTTAATGAGTTACGCATGTTTTGACGAGTAATGGCATTATATTGCGGAGCAACAACTTTAGCTGCTTCTAAACGCTTACGCATTTCATCTAACTCTTCTGATGTATCAAATGCAACATAAGCATGTCCTGAAGCAATTAACTGGTCGGAATATTTTTTGTAAATACCTAACTCTTTTCTTTCGCTTTGGCGGTATGGAGCATAAGGGCCATCACCAAAACCAACACCTTCGTTTGGTTCAATACCACACCATTTCAGGGCATTGATAATATATTCTTCAGCACCATTTACATAACGAGTTTGGTCTGTATCTTCAATACGTAATACAAAATCACCACCATGTTTTTTGGCAAATAAATAACTAAATAAAGCGGTACGAACCCCGCCCATGTGTAACCCGCCAGTTGGACTTGGCGCAAAACGTAATCTTACTCTTTTTTCCATAGGGTGCAAAGATAATTATTAATTTAAACTGTTTTTAATAAAAAATGGCTAGCTTTAAGTCAGTGAAAATTAGGGTTATAAGATATTTTTTGACTTTTTGCATAATTCTTTTTGGGCATTATACGCATGCTCAATTATTGAATGTTGATTCTTGTTTAAATGTTTTAAAAACAGCCAAAGAAGACACGAATAAAGTTATATTATTGGATGAAATCGCTTGGGAAATTAGTTATACTAATCTTCAAAAATGGATTGACTATTCTATCCAATCTTATGAGTTAGCTAAAAAGTTAAATTACGAAAGATTGTATCCGAAGATTTGCAACACTCAAGCTGCCATATATATTGATATGGCTGAAATAGCAAAAGCGCTTGATTTATGTTTGGAAGGCTTAACTTATGCTAAAAAGAATAATCAATTGAAATCGCAAGTTTCATTGTATAATTCTTTAGGTAATGTTTATGGTAAAAGAAAAGATTCCAAAAAAGCTCTTCATTATTATCTTCTAAGCGACGAAACTTTAAAAAAGTATGCTCCAAACAAAATATCTGCGGCGGCCATTGGAAATATTGTTGGTATTTACATTGGTTTCAGAAAATTAGATAGTGCGATGTACTATGCAAACCTTTGTTTAGATTACAATTTAAAGAATAATAACATTGATAGGTTAAGCAATAATTATATTTCATTATCCGAAATTTATTATGAATTAAATAATTCGCAAAAGTGTTTACAAATGGCTGAGAAGGCAGTTCAGTCTTCGATAAACATAAAAGATGAATACACACTCACCCATTGTTACATACAACTAAGCAATGCTTTTTATTTAATGAAGGATTATAATAAGGCTTTAGAAGCTTTAGTTAAGGCCCAAGTTTTAGCTAAAAAAACAGGAGATATTCCATCATTAGAAACTATAGCAGAGTATTACAGTATTGTGTATGAGGAAACAGGAGATTATAAAAAAAGTTTAAATTATTTTAAAGAGTTTAAAATGTATAAGGATAGTGCTTTAAACGCAGAGAGTATTCAGCAAGAAAAAAATGCGGAAGCTAAATACGAGAATGAGAAAAAACAAAAAGAAATTGAGCTATTAGCTAGTAAGCAAAAATTAAATGAAGAGCAAGATCAAAAGAAAAAAAATATATTTAACGGTTTCGTTAATAGGTATTGCCGTTCTTGTGCTTGTATTAATTGTTTTATATAGAAATAATGTGTTAAAGCAAAAAACAAATAGAAATATAGAAGCCTTTAATAAAGAAGTAAATCATCAAAAAGAATTAGTAGAAGTAAAAAATAAAGAGATTACAGATAGTATTAATTATGCCAAACGAATTCAACAAAGCATTTTAACGAGTGATGCATATTTTAAAAAATATACGGAAGATTTTTTTATTTTATTTAAACCAAAGGACATCGTTAGTGGTGATTTTTATTGGGCACTTAATCATGAAGATAAATTTATTGTAATGACGGCAGATTGCACTGGACACGGTGTCCCTGGAGCGATGATGAGTATGATGGGTATTAATTTTTTAAATGAAATTGTAAATGAAAAAAAGATTTCAAATCCTGCTAGTATTTTAAACCAATTAAGAACAGATATTATTAAAGCATTAAATCCTGAAGGAAGTTTAATCGAAACTAAAGATGGAATGGATTGCTGTTTATGCAGTTTTGATTTTAAACAAATGAAATTGCGATATGCCAATGCTAATAATAATTTTTATATCATTCGAAATAGAGAGCTAATTGTATCCAAATCAAATAAAATGCCAGTAGGAGCAGGACATAGTGCTAATGAACTATTTGTAGAATATGAAATAGATATTCAGAAAAATGACTTAGTTATTTCTTTTATAGATGGCTATGCCGACCAATTTGGCGGTGATAAAGGAAAAAAATTTAAATATAAACAGCTCGAAGAACTTTTATACTCTAGTGCTCATTTGCCATTAAGCACAATTAAAGAAAAATTGAATGATACTATTGAGTATTGGAAGGGTGATTTAGAGCAAGTTGATGATATATGTGTAGTAGGAATTAAAGTATAAAAATGTATGATAAAAAGTGAATTCAATCCGTTTTTGCATTATAGCAAACAACTTCAAGACCTGTTAACCGAGGCTTCATGTCAAAAAAATCCCGTATTATGGTTATATAAAAAGGATGTCAGAACTATTTTATTTATGCTTGAAGCTTTAACCAGACTTCATGATAAGGCTTTTGATGAGAGGTTATTTAGTAAATGGAACAAGAGGTTTAAAAAGTTAGAGGATCTCTTTGGAGAAATTGATCAATTTATCGTATTAGAATCGGAATTAAAGTTGAATAAACACATAAGTAAAGAAACATTGAAATTTTTTATTGTAAACTCAACTAATTTAATTGATAAGTGTAATCAAAGATTGCGCGATAAAAATTGGTTTAACAATAAATTAAAATCTTTTGATTATAAATTGAGCGAGTTTAATGTTGACTATAATGACGAGTATCTACTGGCATTAAAAAAAGCCATGCATCATGAAATTGATGAAATTATAAATTTATGTTCAAAGTCTAATTTTAATTTTACTAAAATAGAAGAAGAAATTCATGAAATACGTCGTAAATTACGTTGGTTAAGTATTTATGGTCAAGCATTGAACGGACTCATTCAACTTAAGAAATCTAGTAAAAAAAATAAATTTCTAATTAATTATTTCACGAAGGATGTTTTAAACTCTCCTTACAACAAATTGCCTGCAAAACATAAAAATACTTCAATTATTGAGTTTGATTGTAATTCGTTTTTTGCGTTAAGTTGGATGATTAAAGAATTAGGGACTTTAAAGGACGAAGGTTTGAAAGTTCAAAAATTGGCCGATGCTATGTTTATAGTTGAAAATATCACAAGAGAGCAAGCACAACTTAAAGCAATTAATGTATTAAAACTAGATTTAGATATTCAAAGTAATATTTTAATAAAAGCATCTAAGCTTTTAGAAACCTTTGTAGTAAAAGATAAAGTACTACAAAACTTGATTATCGAATAATGACCATTTTACCAATCCCTTTCTTGAAGAAAGAATCGGCGTCTGTTTGATTTTTTTCAACAGCTTCTCCATTGTGACGGGTAATAACTCTATATAAGTAAACGCCATTAGCTAATTTATCGCCAAATTCATCTTTTCCGTCCCATGTGTATTCAGTAATATTTCTTCCAATATGTAAATTGCCTAATTCATTTTTTGTAATTTCTTTTACAACTTTTCCAGTAATGGTCATAATCTGTATAGTGAAAACATCTGGAATATCACTTCCAGTTAAAGTAAATACAAAACGGGTGGAGGTACTAAATGGATTAGGGTAATTTAATACTTCTGTCACTGTTTGCTTATTGATAATCTCAAATTGTATGTTATAATCCACAGCTCCAGAAACGTTTTTACTTCTATCTATTGCCTGCACAATTAATGTGTATTTTCCATCTGAAGCAAATTCAGGTTTCCATTCTATTTTACATGAGTTATTAGGTAATTGTGCGGGAGTAAATTGCAGAGCATTACTAAATGCAATTCGTTTTTCGGTGGTTTGATTTGGATATTTTATGAATACATTAAAATTGGAAGTGTCGTCAAGGGCTAAAAATCTATTCTCATCTTTTAGAGTTATCAAAACATGGGGTTTCGATGAAACAATGTCGCCATTTAATATATGATTCCCGTCAAAAGTAACATCTAAAAGAGGATTAATATTATCTTTACTTACATTAAATCCGATTCTTGCTATATTGTTAAAGTGATATTGTTCTAGTTGATGTTTGCTATTTGCTTCAGGATTTACATCAATCCATAAGTAATTAAAGCCAGGATAAGTGTGCGTGTCAAATGAGATAGTATCGATGATAACTTGACCAGGAATAAATGGTTTTGCTTTAAGTTTTTGAGGAATAGGATGTGTAACTCTGTTAGCATCTTCTAACCAATATGAAATTACTAAACTATCATTAAACGGCACAATGCCAATGTTTTCTATTGGTAACTTAATAATTAAATTATCTCCTTCTTGTATGGCTTGTAGCGATGCGTTGTTTGCAAATCCTGCCTGAGGATTGATAGCGCATTCTGGAATTTCATCATATAATATTTGCCATTTTTTTAATTGAGGCGCAACATTAAATGAATTGTCTTTCATAAAAGCAATGAGTTTAATTCTTGGATGAATGGAGGCATCGATGTAATTATATAAATTATACACATCTGAACTATCTTTATAAAAAACAGTCTGAATTGTATCAACTTGACCATTTTGTCTTAACCCAATGATTTTTAACGCTACAGTGTCGTTAGTAGTTTGTGCGGTGTATCTCCAATGTAAGCTATTCCATTTACTTGCTGGGCCAATTATCTCGGATTCAATAAATCCATTGTCCCATTTGGTTACCATACTGTCATTTAAAGATATTTTACTATATGGCGATACGCCAATCACTTCCTGCCCACAACCTACACATGGAACACTTCGTTTCTTTCCAAAAATAATCATCGGTAATGAGTCGCCAGCCGTGCTTACACTATATCCTCCAAAATTTCTAAACTCTTGTTGTAGAGATGGACTAAAAGTTGAAGAAAGATGTTTGTTACTACTATAGGCTAAAATGTAATTGTTTACAGGTACTGAATTTAAAAAAGCTTCTAAATGGTTTTTCCAATTAGGTTTTGGTCCGCAAAAAGTGTTAGGTCCAAAATCAAATGAAGCTCTGTTTTCGAATGGGAAAGCTAAACAATTACTGTCAAGAGCAAATGTATTACCTGTAGTAACAGATGCTGTCCACGCAGCCGTTGATATGGAATCAAAAACAGCAATCGACCAACCATCGCTACTAATGAAATTATAGTTTGATTCAACAGTTGTGTTTATGGAATATTGTATGCCATATAAATCAGAACTTTTGTAAGCATTAATACAGTTTATACTGATGGTATTATTGTAAAATCTAAATTCTCTTTGTGGTTTTAAGTAGTTAATAAATCGATATCGGTTATTTTTAAACTGATGAAAATGAGCTTGTGCCCATCCTGTTTTTGTTCCAATCACTTGAAAGGAACTTTCTCTCCAATTTGTTCGGTCAGTAAATGCTGTCGAATCTTTTGTGATTCTCCAAAAGTAAACAGTACTGTCAGCAAATGGTAAATTCACAGTCCATTGTATAACGCCTCCAGAACTTGTTATAATTGTTGAATTAATTGGATTAAGGAAAGTGTCATTGGTATCTAGTTGTATTTTATAATTTGCACTAGCGGCAAAAGGATCTGCGGTTGATGCTTTTAATGTTATTTGAGGTGTTTTTGGTACAACTGCATATTTATATGGATATACAGGAAACACATCTCCTCCTGGAATAAATAAATCTATATTTCCAATAGTTGAATTGTTATTTTCTGCAAGCTCACTAATCTCATTCAAATCATCGATTTTTATTTTGAAGTGATTTAATCCAATACCGTTATCAAAATCTTTTAAAATAAAAAATCTCAAGGTGTCTTCATTAAGTGGAGCTTTAACTTTATGAAAAAACGTAATGGAATCCCCGTTTGGATAATACCTTTCTGTTCTAACAATAAAAGAATCTTGGATCGCTTTACCATTATTTCTAATTCGAATATTAATTCCAACGGAATCAGCGTAAGAATTTAGGTCTAATGAAACGTAAGAATTATTAATTACATAATCTGGTTGTACAAAAGCATTTATTTTTACCGAGGGATCACCTTCTAATGTCATTTCTAAGCTAGTGATTTGTTGCAGTTGATCGACAAAAAAAGTTTTATTAGATGAGTTTTTTAAAGCATCACCAATGCCTTTATAATATGTTTCATAAGCAAATGATTTATACATTTGTTGAGTAAAATAATAGAGAGAACTAACAACTCCTGAGGATGAAGATGCAATAAATCCTATACTACCTTTCTCGTTTATTAAAGTGAAATTTTCGCTAGTACTCGTAGAACCTGGCAAATGAATATCACCAGAGTAACATGAGTTTGCTAAAAATAAGGGGTATTTATCTTTATTATTGTATGCATTTGGATCATCGATGGCTTGATCAAAACCTGTTACCGAGCCATGTCCGAAAAATGTGATGATTGACGCACCGTAGTTGATGAGTTCAGTAACTGAGTCACTCACAACAATTTGAATGGGGGCGGTTGAATTTTTTTGAAAACTAAAGGTTTCTGCACCAAATAAGGTGTCTTTAATAATGTTGCCAAAGGTTTTTAAATACTGTTCAAATGCAACTTGCTGGTATATATCAGAGCCACCGCTAAAATGCAACACATGTTTGCGCCAATCATCAGGTGGTACATTCTTTAATCCTAGTTCGTGGGATTTTACCTTATTTAAATAATTAATTATATCGTTATCATTGTTAGCTGAAACTCTGCCTAAAGGAATAAAAGGTGTTGCGGAGTTTGCTCCATGAATACCAGCGGTTAAATAGTTATCGGAAGAAGGATTGCCTATTGTTGGAATTTTACAGCTGGACCAATAATTTGGAGAACTTGATAAAATTGTACTTTTTATTGATTTTCCTAAGAGTAATAAATATTTTGGAGGAGTTGGTAAACTGTCGGATAAAAATCTACAAAAGTTTTTTATTGCTAAAGGATTTTTAATATTACCATAAGCGAACTGGTCATATAGATCGTCAATATCAGCCATAATAACGTGATTAGATCCTCCAGCAGCACTTTGGCGATATAGTTTATAATCGTTTGCAGAATTTTGTAAACTTTTGTGTGTGATGATTAGAAAAGCGGAATCAGGATTTGAAGTTTTGTAGTTTACAAATAGCCCATTCTGATTAACTGGCACTAAACTATTAATATTACTAATATTTGCCGTTGTAGTTAAAAAACATTCTTTTTGACTAGCTGAATTAGGTATTAAAAATTTGACATTATTACCAGAAGTTACGGTTGTAATATATTTGTGATTAGTTAAATCATAACAAACTACTTGTGAGGAGCCGACATTAACATTTTGAATGTCTATAAATGTTTTTACACTAGTGCTATTATCAACAAAAAAATGTTGTTCAGAGGTATTTAAAAAATCAGGTATTTGAGGATATTTTAAATATACATAATGAATGTTAGTTTGATTGTTAGTTATAATTGATGGATTGTTTTCACTTGTAACTTTAATAGCTGAATTGTTTTGTAATTGATTCGCTACAATTTGTTTTGAAATAAACATTTGTTTAATACCAAAAAACGTGGTGTCGTTTAAATTAACAAAATTGCTTGCATTGTTAAGATAATCCACTTTTAGTTGATGATCAAAGCTAATCCCTGTATTATAATTAATTGTAGTACCCGAATAACTTACTTTTATATAAGCTGGGAGAGATGAAGGATAAACATTTAAGAATCCAAAGCTAGTTTGTATAGATTGACCTTTATTTATAAATTTTCCATAACCTTCGCCGTTCACATATCTTGGATCTGAAATAGCATCGCCAACAAATTGCTCGCCTAATGAATAATTATTTCGATAAGCTTCAACTTTTTCTGAGTAAAAATAACTTGCAGGAGAATAGCTCGTGAAATTTACGTCCGTTTCAATAAATACACGTTTGTTGTTAATGGAATTATTCCAAGTTAAAAACACATAATTAGTATCGTTGAATAATGCGTAATATGGGTTAGGTATTCTAGAAGAATAAACAACAGAGTCGAAACTGGCATCATTTTTTTTAGCGTAAAATTCGATATAATCTCCAGGATTAAAAATATTATCGGATTCTCCGTTAATGTTAATGTATTGTTCTTGACCTTTACAAAATAACTGAAAGTTTTTTGGATTTATAGAACCTAAAGGAATACCAGCATTAATAAGAGTTGTGTAATCTATCCTGTAAAGTCCTGTTTTTGGAATACTAATACGATAATGTTTTTGAGAATAATTAATCCATTCGTTGCCATAGTTTTGTGCAACTACATAAGTTGTAGCTAAAACCAATAAACATAAAATGAATAAACGTTTTATCATTTAATTATCTTTTTATTGATATCAATTTTAACGGTGAAAATATGAGAATATAGTGATGTAGATATATTTCCAATATTTGTCATAGCGTAATCTAAGCTAAAAATTTTGTATTTTAAACCAACTCCAATGTTCGGTTGTATAGTTGTAACATCAGCTCCTGTAACATCTTTAGCTTTTTGAATATTTCCTATACCACTTCTTAAGTATATGAAGTTTTTATAACCTACTTCCAATCCTAAAGCTGGCTCCATACTCCAAGCATTAGTTTTTATAACGGTATTACGCTTACCATCAAAGGTATTAATGAAGTTTAACTCGCCACCAATTGATAATTTGTCTTTCCAAACATACCAAGTACGGGTAGCACCTAATATTAGTTTTGGAACTGTAACTTCAACAGAATTGCTTGGTATATCGTTTCCTGTTACTGCAAAGGTTTGTTTTACATCATCTGATAAATTATAAGACCATGCGTTAAATGTTCCAGTAACGTCTCTAGCCATAGCTGCAAAACGCCATTTTTTGTAATCATACATAGCGCCAGCATCCAAACCAAACCCCCAAGCACCAGCAAAATCGCCTAATTTACGGCGAATAATTTTTGCATTAGCTCCTATTTTCAATCCTTTTACTTTAGTTATATTTCTTGCATAGGAGAGTAACACAGCAGCATCGACCGCATTAAATGATTTAATTCTCGAATAATCTACATTTCCATTAGCATCAATTAACTCAGTTGTATTTGGGATATTATCTACTCCAAAACGAATAAAAGTAATTCCGGCCACACTATTACTGTCCAATCTTTTTGAGCCTCCAATAAAGTCATATTTAGCAATTCCTGCAAAATACTCAGCATGCATTAATCCTACTTGCAAGTTACTTTGTTGAAGGTTTAAGCCAGCGGGGTTCCAATAGCCAGCAGTGACATCATTAACTGATGCAACATTGGCATTGGCCATAGATAAAGCGCGCGCGCCAACACCCACACTTAAAAACTCATTACTATACTTAGCAATTTGAGCTTTAAAAGCTAAATTACTAAGAAGAATGAATACAACAATTAGAACTTTATTTGAAAGAATACGCATGTGTAAATATGATTAAAAATAACACTTTTATTTGTTAAATAACGGCCTTTTACACAAAATATTATCAAATGTGAAAGAAATACTTTGAGTTAATTTAATGGCTCCCTGCCTGTTTAAATGAAAATGGTCAGCAAATAATTGAGAATCTTGGTATTTTGTAGAATCTGTGTAATCAAAATAATGAATATGGTTTTTAAAAGCGATGTTTTTTAACTGATTACTTAAAGATAATTTATTGAGTACATTTTTTTTACCGCCACCCAAAACTGGTGAGGTGACTAATGTTAATTTGATGTTATTGGCTCTGGTAAATAAAATAATAGAATCAATATATTGCCTATTCTTAATACTGATGAATGAATAAATAGGTTTTGGTTCATCTTTGTTATTTATTTCTTTCAATTCTGATGTCTGATATCCTTTATACATTAAAGTATCGTACTTGCCCGTAATATTTAACCAGCCATGTAAAGAGGTGCTTAAATAATCTATTTGGGTATAAGGTAAAGAATGTAAAGGGTTGTAGTAAAATGAATTAAATCTATTGTCCATTTGAGTTAATTGATTTCTTAAATATGAATTTCCTAAATAAGGGAAATACCTCGGAAAATCATTTAATCTATCCGTATCATTTTGTAAGGAGAAATAATCAATATTAAGAATAATATATTGTGGATTTTGATGTTGATGACAATAGTTTTTTAATAATGCTAAACTGATTTTTGGTGAGGCTCCACTCATGCCCATATTATAGCTATTTAATCCAGTTATTTCATCAAATACTTTCGGGTTAAAATGCATTTCAGCTCTTGATGAACCTAAGAATAATACATCGTAGGTGTTGCCTTCTTTTAAAAATAACTCATTGTATTTATTAAAAACACCTTCTTTATTTTTTTTGATACCAGAATATAAAAAGGCTCTGTAAACAAAAAGTAAACAGATAAATACAATCGTATATGTGACTATCCTTTTAATCAAAACTGAAAATATATAAAGCTGTTGGCATTAAAATTACCTAAACAAAATATGAGACAAAGTATTGTTATATAAAATGTTGGCACTAAATAATTCTCTTTAAAGTCTGATGTTTTAAAAATCGAATATTCTTCTTGAACTTCCTTCATAAAAAGTATGCCTAGTAAAAAAAACAGCACTACAAAAAATAACCTATCATTTAATTCTAATAAATGATGTAATCCATTATTCATATTAAAGTGGATGAAAATTTGTTGATAGATAAATTCTAAATCGGCTATTGTATTGGCTCTAAAAGCAATAAAGAATATAGAAACAAAAAACAAAGTATATGCCCATTTTATAAAAGTGGGGATTTTAATTTTTTGTTTGATTGGAATATGTTCTAGGAGGTAAAACAAACCATTCAGTAAACCCCAAATAATGAATGTGGAATTTGCTCCATGCCATAAGCCGCTCAATAAAAACACGATCAAAATATTGAACACCCATTTTGGTGCGCTTACTCTATTACCACCGATAGATATATAAACGTATTCTTTAAACCAACTTGTTAAACTAATATGATGTCGTTGCCAATACTCGGTAACTGATTTTGATAATAATGGTCGCTTCCAGTTAATATTTAAATTGATTTTAAATAGTTTGGCTACTCCAATGGCAATGTCTGAATAACCCGAAAAATCAGCATATAGCTGAATTAAAAATAGTATTCCAATGATAATAAATTCAATAGAATTATAATTGTTTGGCAAGTCATTAAAAGCGGGATTAACTATATAAGCAATGTTATCAGCTATGACCATCTTTTTAAAGAAACCCCAAATAATTAGTTTAGAAGCGTTTCCCCACTCAATATCTTTAAAAAAATGAATTGTTTTTATTTGCGGCATTAAGGTATGATGTCTCACAATTGGTCCAGCTACCATATGTGGAAAAAAGGATACGTATAACAAAAAGTCTTTTAAAGTATCATCTGCTTTATATTTATTACGATAAACATCAATGGTATAACTAATGGATTGAAAGGTGTAAAATGAAAGTCCAGCCGGAATAATGAAATTGGAGAGTAATTGTGGGTTATTTGAAAATATTGAAAGGCCTGAATTATAAAAAAAGACGAAGTATTTAAAAGCGAATAAAACTCCAATGTTACTTATTATACTTAACACAAGAAATGTTTGGCGTTTGGCTTGTACTTCTGTTTTTGAAATAGCTTTTGCTAAATAAAAATCTAAACCTGAAGTGCCAATTAATAGCAACAGAAACCAAGGATTGTAACAAAAATAAAAGTAATAAGAAGCTATTAATAAAAAAATATTTCGATGTTTTGCAGGAATTAACCAATACGCTGTAAATACGACTGGCAAAAACACTAAAAATATGAGTGAATTGAATAACATCTTTTGTAAATATACAAACGATTTAATTTATATATATTTACATCCTAAATGAATATTAAAAAACATATCCCAAACGCTATCACATGTTGTAATTTATTGTGCGGTTGTTTAGCTATTGTTCAGTCCTTTGAAGGTAATTTAGTATATGCTGCTTATCTAGTAGGTTTAGCAGCTGTTTTTGATTTTTTTGACGGATTTGCTGCTCGCTTATTGAGAGTGGCTTCTCCAATTGGAAAGGATTTAGATAGTTTAGCGGATATGGTCACTTTTGGTGTGGTTCCTGGATTTGTAATGTATAAACTATTACAAATGACCTTGTTGATTGAAATAGCTGATGGTACAACTGTAGATGGTTGGATAATTTCTCCACCCTTATCAGCAGACCCAATTGCTATTGAATACAAAAAAATGATTTTACCAGAATTTATTATTTATTTAGCTTTTTTAATTCCTATTTTTTCTGCTATTCGTTTAGCTAAATTTAATAATGATGTAAGACAGTCCGATTCTTTTATTGGAGTTCCAACTCCTGCTAATGCTATTTTTATTTGTTCTATCCCTTTAATATTAGAATATAGTAATATCAAATTTGTATTAAATCCTTATGTTTTAATTATTATAACTATTGTTTTCAGTTTACTTTTAGTCTCCGAAATCCCTCTTTTTGCTCTTAAATTTCGTAATTTCTCTTGGAGAGGAAACAGAATTCGCTATTCTTTTTTAGCCTTAAGTTTAATCTTACTTATTACTTTACAATTTGTAGGTATTTCTTTAGTTATCCTCCTCTATATTTTAATGAGCGTGATTACTAACTTCTACTTAAAAAGAAGAGTCGCTTAATTTTTAACAAATTTCTTTGTTACCTTCTCTTTTTCGGTTTCAATAATGGCATAGTAAATTCCTGCTGCTAAGTTTTCAATATTGATGTTTTGTTGTGTGCTTTTAGTAAACACTTTGCCTTGTTGGTTAATGATGCTGACTGTTTTTATTTTTTCACTGGCTTTAATATTTATTTCATTAATAGCAGGGTTTGGGAAAACAGAAATAGATGATTGTACTAAGTTTTTATTTTTTATACCAACACTTGTCATTAAACTTGTAATATCAATGGTTTGTAGACCTCTTGCATAGGTTCCTGCAATTAATTTATTCGTAGTTGGATTATATTCTAAATCCCAAATTACCATTATTGGCATATTGTTTCCTAGTCTTGACCAGTTTACTCCGCTGTTAGTTGTATAATACACACCAATATCTGTTGCTACAAATAATACATTTTCATATCCAGGTAGAACAATCATATCATTTATCCCAGCTTGTGGTAAATCGCCACTGATATCAATCCAATTGGTTCCGTTATTTGTTGATTTATGGATGTGAGGTATATATTGATTATATCGGTAGCCACTATGAGTTACATAAACATTATTGGTAACATTTGGAGAAGAATGGATAGAGGTAACGTATCTGTATGGCAAAGTCATTTGTAAACTATCCCAAGTTGTACCATCATTTAAACTTCTCCATACATTACCGTCACTTGTTCCCACATATATGTGGTTTGAATTTAGTATTGAATTGTCAATACAACTTATCGTGTGAAATCTTGAACCATAAATAATTCCATCAGTTAAATCACCACTAATTACAGTCCAATTTTCATAAGGGTTTTGTGTGTTTTTATAAACACGATAAGTTCCAGTATACATAATAGCATTTGAATTACCACCAAAAACATATGGCATATCCCAATTTCGTCTGTCACTGGCGTCGATAAAGCTTGAAAATGGATCGAAGTTAAATCCGCCATCCATACTTACTACAATATTGCCGTTTTGGGTTTCTGCATATAAAATTTGTGGATCTGTATTATCCATTCTTGGCTGAAAACCATCACCACCATATATTCTATTCCAGCTATTGGTTCCGCTTACAAATCCACCATTTACAGTTCCATTATCTTGGGCGCCGCCCAAGTAATCATCATTATTAAATGGGTTGTAATTAACTTTATAAAATTGAGTATTAGGTATATCGTCAATTTTATTCCAGTTTGCGCCATCATCAAATGTTTCATACAATCCGCCATCGGTGGCAATGATATAGTTCGAACTTGATTTGAATTGTATATCATGAATATCAGCATGTGGATTATAATTCCACCATTCTGGTTGATTCATAAAAAACGAATTTCCACCATCTGTGCTTTTAAAATGTTCTACTCCTGCAATTAAAATTTCATTATCGTTTGATGGATTTACGGCAATTTTGCCAAAGTACCAGCCAAAACTATTGTATATACCACTTACATCCGAACTTCCGGGTAATTGAGTAAATAATGCTCCGCCATTAGTACTCACATAAATATTTTCTAAATTATAAGTAGAATCGCATACTGATACGTAAATTTTATTAGCATTTTGATTACTCATGCAAATACCTAAGCGCGCTAATTTAGTGTTTGGCAAACCATTTGATGTGATGTTCCAATTAGTGCCACCATTTGTAGTTTTGTATATTCTACTAGTATTACTAAACCCAAAGGACTCAGTATTTGTTCTAATTCTGCTCCAACTGCAGGCATAAATAATATTTGGATTGTTAAAATCCATCACCATATCACTCACTCCAGTTTGGTTATCAATGCTTAAAACTTGGCTCCAGCTTGTACCGCCTGTTGTTGTTTTATAAATTCCTCTATTAAAATCACGTACCATGGGAGTTCCCATGGCTGATACATATATCATGTTTGAGTTACTTGGATTTATTAATATTTGAGTAATAATACCTTGTTGGTTTAGACCGATGTTTGTCCATGACATCCCATCATCAGTACTTTTGTAAACACCATTTCCAATAAAAGTAGTAAATGGAATATCAGGATCACCAGTTCCAACATAAATAGTAGAAGGATTATTAGGATCAAAAGTAATACAGGAAATGGCAAGAAATGGCTCGTTATCAAATACTGGAATCCATGAAGCTCCTGCGTCGGTGGTTTTAAATAACCCGCCACCAGGACATCCAGCAAACATTATATTTTGGTTAATAGGGTGTATTTTTAAACAAGTTATTCTGCCACCAATATTTGTAGGCCCTTCTTGTTGCCAAGAAATAGACGATGAAGATTTTGCTTGACTAAAATCAAATGCTGCACCAGCTAGCATTTGGTTGTATGCTGTCATGTCAAGTGAAGCATCAGGAAATGATCTCATTGATGCAAAGTATTCAAATGGAGCTTCATGATCTTCGTTTTCGAAGTGATTATTAGTTTTTACGAATAATTTTGGAATTGTAACGATAGCTACACACAAAATAAAAATTATAAAAAAATGTCTTTTATTCATGTAACGAGATTTAGTATCTTGAAAGGTACAAAATTTTGAGATAATCTTGAATTATTTGGTTGATTTAATAATGAATGAGGTTTGTTACCTTATTGATAGGTTAAAAATCCATAAACGACTATTTTTCGTCATAAGCGGTAGTCTTTGTATTGCTTAATATACCTATTTTTAGTTCGTGATAAAATTGGAGCAAATACGCAAAGCTTATCAATTAAATAATACTTCGTTTGAAGTATTAAAAGGTATTGATATGCATATCAAAGAAGGGGAATTCGTATCCATTATGGGCTCTTCTGGTTCAGGTAAATCAACCTTATTAAATATTTTAGGAATTTTAGATAATTACGATTCGGGTACTTATATGCTAAATAATACCTTGATTAAAGATTTATCTCAAACTAAGGCCGCTCAACTGCGTAATCAATTTTTAGGTTTTGTCTTTCAATCTTTTAATTTATTGTCGTTTAAAAACGCCATGGAAAATGTAGCCTTACCTTTATATTATCAAAAAGTATCAAGGAAAGAACGTAACATAAAAGCCTTAGAGTATTTAGATAGAGTAGGTTTAAAAGATTGGGCGCATCATTTACCAAGCGAAATGAGCGGAGGACAAAAACAACGTGTGGCTATTGCTCGAGCATTAATAGGAAATCCAAAAGTTATTTTTGCAGATGAACCTACTGGTGCTTTAGATTCTCAAACATCTATTGAAGTCATGGATATTTTTAAAGAAATTCATAAACAAGGTAAAACCATTGTTTTGGTAACTCACGAAAACGATATTGCAGCCTTAACAGACAGAACCATTAGACTAAAAGACGGATTGATTATTTAAAAATTATGTTTGACTTAGATAAGTGGCAAGAAATATTAGGCACGATTAAAAAGAACAAACTCCGTACTTTTTTAACGGCGTTTAGCGTGGCATGGGGTATTTTTATTTTAATAGTTTTATTAGCTGCAGGTCAGGGTTTAAGAAACGGAGCGCAATCGCAATTTGGAAATGATGCGGCTAATAGTATTTGGATTGATGGCGGACAAACGAGTATGGCTTATGAAGGCTATAAGCCAGGAAGGAATATCCAATTAACGAATTCGGATTTTTATTTTGTAAAACATAATGTAGAGGGTGTTGATCATGCTTCGGCAGTTTATGATGGAAGAGCGGGTAAAACATTATCGTATAAAAATGAGCGAGCTGGATTTACAGTTCGTTCGTGTGCCCCCGACCATAATTTATTGGAGAAAGCTAAAATTATTAATGGACGTTTTATTAATGAAAATGATTTTAATGAATTTAGAAAAGTATGCGTGATTGGAATTCCAGTAAGAGATGCTTTATTTAAAGAAGAAGACCCAATTGATAAATTTATAGATGTATCAGGAACTAAATATAAGGTAGTAGGGGTTTTTAATGATCCTGGTAAAGGAGACAATGATAGAATTTATATTCCATTACTCACAGCTCAAAGAATTTATAACGGAAAGGATAATGTAAATGTGATTTGGGCCAGCACAGGAACAGTTAGTACGGAGTATAGTAATCAAATGGTTTCAAACATAAGAAATTCTCTAGCAAAAAAATATCATTTTAATCCTGCAGATATGAATGCAGTTGGAGTTTTTAATAATAATGTGGAGTATAAACGTATCATGGGAATGTTGGATGGCATTAAAATATTTGTTTTTATAATTGGTGTCTTTACCTTAATAGCTGGCGTTGTTGGGGTTAGTAATATTATGATGATTGTGGTGAAAGAACGTACCAAAGAAATTGGCGTTCGCAAAGCATTAGGCGCTTCGCCTTGGTCCATTGTTTCACTAATTATTCAAGAATCTATATTCATAACAGCCATTGCTGGCTATGTGGGTTTAATTTTAGGAATAGGTATTGTTGAATTAATTAAATTTTTTGGTTTAGAAGGCGATTTCTTTAAAAATCCTGATGTGGATTTATCCATTGCTATAACAGCAGTGGTTTTAATAGTTGTTGCCGGAGCATTAGCAGGATTGTTTCCTGCTATCAAAGCCGCAAAAGTTGAACCAATAGAAGCCTTAAGAGAAAGTTAATTTGATATTTGAACGAGATAATTGGCAAGAGATTTTTGCAACCATTCGCAAAAATAAACTCAGAACATTTTTAACCATGTTAGGGGTGTTTTGGGGTATATTTATGTTGGTAATTATGTTGGGTTCTGGTAATGGCTTGCGTAACGGTATTTTAAAAGAGTTTGCAGGAACCGCTACTAATAGTTTTTTTATGTGGGCTCAGCAAACCACTAAGGCATATAAAGGCATGAAGCCAAATAGAAATTTTAATTACACCTTAGCAGATGCTGAAGCGTTAAAACAGTTACCTGAATTAGATGTAGTTTCCCCTTTAAATCAATTAGGTGGTTATGAAGGCTCTAATAATGTATTAAGAGGACTTAAAACGGCGGCTTGTGAAATTCAAGCATGCTACCCAAACATTACTGGAATTTCTGATATAAAGTTAGGAAAAGGAAGATTTATTAATGATTTAGATATTGAGGAAAAACGAAAAATATGTGTGATAGGTCCAAGAGTTGTTGAAATGCTCTTTAAAAAAGATGAAAAAGTAATTGGTGAATATATTCGCGTGAATGGCGTTTACTTTAGAGTTGTAGGTGTTACTTCTCCATCTGCAGGAGGAAATGAGGGAAGGCAACAAGCTCAACGTATTAATATTCCTTTTAGTACGTTTCAAAATGCCTTTAATTATGGAGATGTCGTTGGTTGGTTTGCTGTCAAGTCAAAAGATCATATACCAGCCGAACAATCTGAAGAAAAAGTGATGTCTATTTTAAAAGAACGACACAAAATTGCACCTGATGATACGAAAGCAATAGGCCATTGGAATATGGCGGTAGAATATAATAAGTTAAGTGGCTTGTTTACTGGAATTGAAATTTTAGTATGGATCGTAGGCATTGGAACTTTGCTTGCTGGTGTTATAGGTATTAGTAATATCATGTTGATAGTTGTAAAAGAGCGAACCAAAGAAATAGGTGTAAAAAGAGCATTAGGTGCTGTCCCGTCACAAATTATCGGACAAATTATTTTAGAAGCTGTATTTTTAACGGCTATTTCTGGATATTTTGGATTAGTGATTGGAATAGGTTTATTAGAGGCTTTAAATGCAGCGATTGGTGATTCAGGGGAAATGTTTACAAACCCAACAGTTGATTTATCAGTAGCATTAAAAGCATTAACCGTATTAATTTTAAGTGGAGCTTTTGCAGGATTAATTCCAGCGAGTAAAGCAGTAGCCATTAAACCAGTAGAAGCATTAAGAACAGAATAATTAAACAATTAAAAATATAAACTTATATAACTTTGCGATCTCTGCGAAAAAACTTTGCGTCTTTGCTCCTTCGCTGAAGCTTTAGCGCAAGAGTTGCGGTTAAACAAAAATAATACTATGATAAAAAAAATAATTAAAATCACTTTGCTAGTTGCCTTTGTTGGCTTAATTTTTTGGACATTTTATTTCTTATACAGCAAATCTCAAAAACCACCTGAGGTATTCAAGACAGTTATGCCGTTTGATACTTCTATAGTAAAGAAAACAGTAGCAACAGGTTCTGTTACTCCGCGTAAAGAAATCAATATGAAATCACAAGTGAGTGGTATCATCGAGAAATTATATATTGTTGCGGGACAACAAGTAAAGCAAGGAGATGTGATTGCGAAAATCAAAATTATTCCTAATATGTTGAATTTAGCAAATGCAGAAAACAGAGTAAATTCGGCTCAATTAAATTATGATAACGCGAAATTAGAATATGATAGAAATAAATTATTGTTTGATCAAAGTGTGATTTCAAAATCTGAAATACAAATATTTGAATTAAGACTAAAAACAACGAAGGAAGAATTAGATGCTTCTCAAAATCAATTACAGATTATTAAAGAAGGTGCTTCAAAAGCTTCAGGATCAGCAAGCAATACTTATGTTAAAGCAACAATCACAGGAATGGTTTTAGATGTTCCTGTGAAAGAAGGTGGGCAGGTGATTGAAAGTAATACATTTAATGAAGGAACAACTATTGCGTCAGTAGCTAATATGGGAGAAATGATTTTTGAAGGAAGATTAGACGAAAGTGAAGTAGGGAAGGTTCAAGAAAATATGGATATCGTTTTAACGATTGGAGCCATTGATAAAGAAAGTTTTAATGCAAAGCTAGAATATATTGCTCCTAAAGGAATTACAGAAAATGGAGCGATTCAGTTTTTGATTCGTGCATCTATTGCTAAAGAAAATAGTTCGTTCTTACGAGCTGGTTATAGTGCTAATGCAGATATTATTCTATCTAAAAAAGATAAAGTAATGGCAATTCCTGAAAGTGTTTTGCGATTTGAAAAAGAAAAAGTATTTGTTGAAGTTGAAACTTCTAATCAGATCTTTGAGAAACGCTTTATTAAAACGGGCTTATCAGATGGTATTAATATTGAAGTATTGGATGGAATTAAAAAATCCGACAAATTAAAGTTCCCTCAATTACTTGAGGAAAATGCCAATTAATAATTAAATAGCTCTCGGATGTTTTGTCCTTTTTTTGGATTTATTTTCCAATTTGAGGAATTCAGGTATTTCTGAAATGTTATTATTTGTAAAAAAACACCATTTAACCTTTTATAATTAGGCATTTCGTTTTTATTGTTTTTATTGGTATTTCTTTTGTTGTTTGTTAATTCAATGGAGACTAACAAAATAAATGATTTAATTTTTATTGTTGACGATGATGTTTTCTTCAATAATTTATTTGAATATAGTATTCATAATCAAACAAAATTGAAGGTTGTTTCGCATAAAAATCCAAACGACTGTTGGTTGAGTTTAGAAAAAGGGCTTATTCCAGAAATCATATTTTTAGATTATAATTTTAATGGATATGATGAAGCGCAGATGAACGGTTTGGATGCACTTAGAAAATTAAAAGCATCTTATCCAACATTAAGTATCGTTTTGATTTCTTCTAATTCAACGCAAGAGATTTTAATTAAAACAAGTAAAGAAGGTGCCCTTGGTTATTTTATTAAGTCAACAAATACAATGAATGGGGTTTTAATTTTTTTAAGAAATTATTACTATCAAAAGAGTCACTTTATCTGATTTTTTTCCACCATAAATAGCCTCTTAAATGGAAATTTTTATTTAGCAAACCTGCTTTGTAATTAAAGATTAATAAATCAATTTGTGGTTCAGTTATTTGCATGGCTTTATCTATTGGTATTCCAGCTTTTTGTGCATACCAAGTTTGACTCATTAAATTGCATTGACGTTGCTCTTCTGTTAAAGTTTTTTCGAGAGAGCTTGCATCAGGATTTACACTTTCAAATAAAGCTTTGGCGTGTGGATGATCCCAACCGAATAGATGACCTAGTTCATGCGATAGGGTTCTAAAATTTGTATTTGCAATAAAATCCTGAATATTATTTTTATTTAATTTTATTCGTAACCCTTTAAAATCAGCTTCTGCTGGATTGTTTCCTGTAATGTTATCTACAATTTGAAATAATGTTTTTGTTCTAGAACATTGTGACACTTTAGTTAATATATCAATTTTAATAGAAATACTTAATTCGTATTTCCCGTATTGATTTTGATAAATCGATTTTAGCTGAGATACCAGACTATGTTTTAGTAATTCTAAATCAAAAATCAAAGAACTTGTATTAATAATATCTGCATCAACAAATATTGAAATTGAATTATTATTTTGTTTTACAATATTCATTTATCACTATACATGGTTAATGCTGCCTCAATGCAATTAGCCACATCTATCGGATAATGATTTGTTCCTTTATTTGCTCTTCTTTTACGAGACAATTTACAAACGATTATTTTTTTTCAGGAACACAAACTATAAATTGTCCTAACATGCCTTGCATATAAAAAATCGTCATGCCCTTGTATTCAGTTAGCCACCAAGCATAGCCGTATGTATGATTTGGTTTACAGTCTAGTTCGTTACAATTATATGGTGAAATAGAATTGCGCACATAATTACTATCTAATAATTGTTTTCCATTCCAATTTCCTAGGTGCATAAATAATTTCCCCATACGTGCAAAATCTTTGGCATTACTATTAATGCAACAAAATGCTTTTTCTTAACCATCTTTAGTGTCCAAGCTCCAATATGCTGCTTGTTCGCAATTTATGGGAGTCCATAATTTTTCGCTTAAATAAGTAGATAAGGATTTTTTAGTTGCTTTAGTAATACAATAGCCTAGTAATGCAGTGTTTCCACTTAAATATTCATACACTTTGCCTGGTTCATTTTTCATTTTTTTATAACTAGTGGATGCTTTTAATAAATTGGTGCCATAGTAACCTTCGGCAGGGTAAGAAAATGGATTAGCATAGCTTTCATCAAAGGCGATTCCTGACGACATGGTTACTAAATGTTCTAAGGTTATTTTTGAACGCCAATCGTTTGCAAATTCAGGAATGTACTTGCTAACTGGTTCGTTTACGTTTTTGATGTGTCCATCTTGTATAGCAAATCCAAGTAATGCACCAGTGTACGATTTTGCCATACTAAAGGAATTTGTATGAGATGTGTCACTGAAATGATCCCAATATTGCTCATGAATTAGTGAGTCATTTTTTATAATCACTAAGGCATGGGTTTCTACTTCGCGTAATGTGGTTTCTACCTGTGCAGATAATTTACCAGTATTGTATTGTTTTGAAGTGGGCCAAGGTTGTGGATTTAAGGCTTCAATTTTTCTATTTTCAAAAATCTGATATTCAGTAGCACTTGGGCCATCTTTACCTTGAAGATATGTTGTTGAAATAGCTTTGTATAAATACCATCTTCCCGAAAAAATAATGATACAGTTTATTAAAATGAAGATGACTAAAAAACTGTAAAGGATATATTTGAAACTTTTTTTTAACATTGGATTTTTTTGTCCCGCAAATTTCTCTAAAATTCGCAGATTTTAAATCTGTGAAATCTGCTTTATCTGATGGAACATTAAGCTAACTCACATTCAAATAACGTACTAAAATGTTTTTTTAGTTTTTCTTTGATTTCATTCATATTAACATCATGCCCTAATTCTTTATTTAAACTTGTTACCGCTTTATCTTGTATCCCACAAGGTACAATGTTTGAAAAGTAATCTAAATTTGAATTCACATTAAAGCCCCAGCCATGCATGGTTACCCAACGACTGCAGCGGACTCCCATCGCACAAATTTTACGAGCTTTAAAAATATTATCTTCATCTAGCCAAACTCCAGTTTCCCCTTTACTTCTACCTGCTTTAATGCCATATTCGTCTAAAGTCAAAATAATAGTTTCTTCTAATAAACGTAAGTATTTATGTATGTCAGTAAAAAAATGATCTAAATCCAAAATTGGGTAGCCTACTAATTGCCCTGGACCATGATAAGTAATATCACCTCCACGATTTATTTTGTAATAAGTAGCTTGTTTTTCCTGCAGTTGATTATCATTGATTAAAAGATGAGAGGCATCGCCACTTTTTCCTAGTGTATATACATGTGGATGCTCTACAAACAGTAAATGATTTTTGGTTTCAATCTGTTGCTCAGGTTCTAAGTTTCTGTTCGCAATTTTTTGAGCAATAGTTTCATTAAACAAATTTTCCTGAAAATCCCAGCAGGCTTTATAGTCCATAAGGCCAAGGTCTTTAAACAGTACTTGTTTATTCAAAGTAAAATAAGTTTTTAGAAATTAGTTAAGCTTAGCTAATTCGTTTTTCAAATTAGTAATCACATTTACCTCCACAGGATCAATATTTTTTAAATCTGCAATGTAGCATGATATCCAATCGCCAATATTGATTAAGTAAAAGAATTGTTCAACCTTTGAAGTTCCCTTTGCTGTAACATCTGTTACTGAGTGGCTATATTTCGCAAATAATTCTTTACAAATTTCGTAACGTTTAATAGTTCTAGCGTAATCAAACGAAGTTCTAAATGTTATAACCGCCAGATTATCATTCTTTTCTACCCATCCTACTAATTCGTTATGATTCATTTCAGGTAACGTATGGTGCCAACACAACATTTTACTATTTTCATTAATTTGCTGTCTGAAACGAACTGCCGCGCCTTCGCATGAACCTAAAGAATATATAACCGGAATTTTATTTAATAGCTTCTTAGCTATGATAGCAGATTCAACTTTAATAGCTTCTTTTTCGTTATCGAGTAACGCAATTGTAGTTTTTACTTGATTTAATAAATCTGTTTTTACAAAGCCATTAAACTGAACAATTTTAAATAATTGAACTAAAGAATAGCCTACGCAAGAACGAGGTGGATGACCACCAGGAATAATAATCGTATCGTATTTATATTTTTGAGCAATTGTATGAACTTCTCCACCACTTGTTACGCAAATAATTTGTGCGTTTTTATCAATAGCTTGTTTCATGGCAGAAAGGGTTTCTTCAGTATTTCCACTATATGAAGAAATAATTACTAATGAATTTGAATTGACAAAATCAGGTAAAAAGTAGTCTTTATTAACAATAATAGGCATAGGACATTCTGATTGAACTAGTTCAGATAGAATAGTGCCTCCAATTCCAGAACCGCCTAGCCCTGTAACAACAATGTTTTGAACGTTATGTTTTTGAGTTAGAACTGCAGAATTTGCAATATCTAAAGCTTCTTGTAATTGTTTTGTAAAACCTTCTACTAAATTCTTCATAAAAAATATCAATAGAGTAAAAGTAAGGAAAATTATTGCAAATTTCTCGTTTTAACGATAATTTAAAGTGAATTTGTTATAGATGTCTTTCAAAGTTTTTTACGGCTTCTACCCACTCTTTAGGCACTTCAATGGTTTCTTTAGTGTCGTAGTTTATGCAAACTAAAGTACTTTTCCCATAAGCAGCTAAATATTTGTTGTGTTCATCTTCTATTGTTATCATATTTTCTATTTCAAAGCTTTTAGTTCCAAAACGTGTGATTTTTGTATAACAATACACTTCGTCTTCCAATAAAATTGGACGTTTATAAGTTATTTCTGTATTAGCTAAAATCATCCCTGTTTTTATCCAATCAATGCTATTTCTAAATACATCTTTAAAATACTCAACACGAGCTGTTTCAAAATAGGTAATATGATTGGCGTTATTGACATGGCCTTGCTTATCAATATCCTTAAATCGCACTTGAATTTTAAGTTTATGAATAAAGGAAGAGAGTTGCTCGTGAAGTTCCATATTGTTTTATACTTCTCTGTTTAGTAAATGAAGTGCAAATTCTTTTAAATTATTTTTCTTAGTTGTATTTGCGGCTAGTTCATCTAGATGTTTAAGTGCAATGTCAGTATGCTTATTCGCCTCTTTGATAGCTAATTCTTTTACACCAAGTATATTGTATATTTCGGTCACTTGCTTAACTTTTTCTGAATTAGATATTTCTTTTGAATATAATAAATGGTTTAATTCTTTAGTTTGAGCCTCATTCGCTAATTCAAAAGCATCCAATAGCATAAATGTTTTTTTGTTGGAGATAATATCTCCACCCACTTGTTTGCCAAATTTTTCGTCATCAGCATACACATCCAATACATCATCTAATATTTGAAAAGCAATACCAACGTGTTTGCCAAATTCATATAAATGTTTTTGATTTTCATTAGACGCATTAGCACAAATAGCACCCATTTGTAAACTACAACCCAGTAATACAGCAGTTTTATAGGTAATCATATGAATATAATTTTCAACACTTACTTGTTCTTGTGTTTCGAAATTCATATCTAATTGTTGTCCCTCACAAACTTCTAGGCCAGTTTTTGAAAATAAACTCAAAAGATGAGAAACATGTTTTGGATTTGATTTTGCTAATATATCAAAAGCTTTTACTAACATACCGTCACCACTTAGTAACGCTATATTATGATTCCATTTTTCATGCACTGTCGTATTACCTCTTCTTAACGGTGCATTATCTAAAATGTCATCATGTATTAATGAGAAATTATGAAATAATTCGACTGCCAATGCAGAATGAATCGCTTCATTCGGGTTAGCATCAAAAATATCGCAGCCTACTAATGTTAATAATGGCCTAACGCGTTTACCCCCTAAACCAATGATATAACTCATAGGTTCATACATTTCTTTTGGAGTCGCATTGTTTAATGAAGACTGCTGTTCTTCAATGGCTTTATTTAAAATTTGAAATAAGGACGAATATTCTTGCACAACACTAATTATTTTGCTTCTGCCATTTTAATTAAATACGTTCCATAACCGCTTTTGGTTAATGGTGTTGCCACTTTTATCAATTGTTCTTTGCTAATAAAGCCCATTTTAAAAGCAACCTCTTCAATACAACCAATTTTTAATCCTTGTCTTTCTTCAATAACTTGAACAAATTGGCCTGCTTGCATTAATGAAGCAAAAGTACCAGTATCTAACCAAGCAGTTCCTCTATCTAAAATAGAAACCTTTAATTGTTTGCGTTTTAAGTATTCTTTATTAACGTCTGTGATTTCATATTCGCCTCGTGGTGAAGGTTTTAATGTTTTTGCAATTTCTACGACAGAGTTATCATAAAAATATAAACCAGGTACCGCGTAATTAGATTTTGGTTCAGTTGGTTTTTCTTCAATAGATAATACATTAAAATCTTTATCAAAATCAACTACACCATATCTTTCAGGATCGCTTACATGATATGCAAATACAACTCCTCCTTCAGGATTATTGATTTTCTGCAACATGCGTCCTAAGCCAACTCCGTAAAAAATATTATCTCCCAAAACTAATGCAACCTTATCGTTTCCAATAAATTTTTCTCCAATAACGAATGCTTGTGCTAAACCGTTAGGAACTTCTTGAACCGCATAAGTGAACTTACAACCTAATTGTTCTCCACTACCTAATAAACGCTCAAAATTTGGTAAATCAGTTGGCGTAGAGATGATTAATATTTCATTAATCCCAGCCATCATTAATACTGACAATGGGTAATAAATCATTGGTTTATCATAAATAGGCATCATTTGTTTACTCATTGCTAATGTTAATGGATGTAAACGCGTTCCTGAGCCTCCAGCTAATATAATTCCTTTCATTTAGTGATTTTTTTAAGTGCTTTAAAAATAAGATTTTATTTCAAAACAATTGTCTTTTTAAGCTGTTTTTATTAAAATATTAGCTAAATGCTTAGTAAGTTTGTACTCAAAATTAGTTCCCATGATTTCTCAAAATTCAAATAAAGCTGTTATTTACTGGTTATTAACAGGTTGTGCTTTAGTTTATATAATGGTTGTTGTAGGATGTATTACAAGATTAACTCATTCAGGTTTATCTATTACCGATTGGAGTTTTATGGGTTCTATGCCCCCACTCTCTGAAGAAGCTTGGTTAGAACGTTTTGCCAAATATCAGCAAAGTCCAGAGTTTATTAAGGTTAATTTTACAATGCAATTAGCTGAATTTAAACATATTTTCTTTTGGGAATATATTCATCGTATGATTGGGAGAGTTATGATGTATGTATTTTCTATTGGTTTAATTGTTTTAATTATTCGTAAAAAAATAGATAAAAAAATGCTACCATCTTTAATTCTTTTGTTTTTTATGGGTGCTATGCAAGCGGTAATTGGTTGGTGGATGGTATACAGCGGATTGCAAAAGCAACCTGCTGTAAGCCATTTTAGATTAGCCACCCATTTAATGAGTGCATTTACATTATTTGCTTTTACGTTTTGGTTCGCTTTAAAATTATTAAATCCTAAAGATGAGTCTTTGACAAACTCAGTCTCCTCTTATGAAGGGGGTAAAATAAAATGGTGGTCGCTTTCGTTTTTTGTAGTTTTAATTTTGCAAATTATTTACGGAGCTTTTACGGCTGGTTTTGTAGAAGGAGATGCTTCTAAAATTCGTCCCGGACATATTTTTAATAGTTGGCCAAAAATGGGGGATGAATGGATGCCAGAACAAGTAACGATGAAGGAAAGTTTTTATTTAAACTTTTTTGAAAATGCCAGTGGTATTCAATTTGTACATCGAACCCTTGCAATAATTGTTGTAATCCTATTATGTGTTATTTGGTATAAATCGAGTAAACTCAATTTAACAACATCGCAATACCGTGGGGTTACTTTTTTAATTTACGGAGTAACCATTCAATTTATTTTAGGAGTTTTAACCTTATTATATCAAGTGCCAGTTGTGTTAGGAGTATTGCATCAAACAGGAGCTTTCTTTTTATTTGCAAGTACAATATATCTTATGTTTCACACATTTAGAAAAACGAGTTAAGTAGCACTTAACATGTAAAATCTGCAATTTTTTATACTTTAAATATAACACAATGGGTGTTGAGAGTATTCATCTTTGTCATGTAACAATGTTGTTACAAATTAATACTAACTACTATGACAACTCCAACAACTCCAATGAAAATTGAGAAGAAAAATGTTTCTCCTGTAGACAACAAAAAACGAATTGAAAACCACAAAACAACCGCTACTCACCTAGAGGCTGCAGCTAAAAGTCATTTAGAAGCTGCTAAACATCATGAAGAGGAAGAACATGAAAAAGCTGCTCATAGCACAATTACAGCTCATGGACATTTGGCTCTAGCTAAAGATGTTCAACATGAAGATTTAAAACATCATGCTTTACAAAATAAAGCTTAGTTTTTTTAAGTTTTTTAAGTATTAAAAAAAAGCATTTGCTATTAGCAGATGCTTTTTTTATGTGTGATATCTGTAAATCATCTCCAAAAAAATGTAATACTTTTTATATCACAAATATGATACTTTACATATTAGTAATTAATTTAATAAGGAGAACTGATTTATGGAAAAGCAAGGAATGAATTTATTTATTGTAGATGATGATAAGTTAGTGGTTTCAGATCTAAAAATATATTTAAATTTTAGATTTGGTAATGATATTAATATTTCAACATTTACCGATGGCGAAAGTTGTTTAAAAAAAATAGATAAGGATACACATATTGTAATTTTGGATTATTTTTTGAACGGTAAAACTGGAGTAGAAATATTAAAATTGATTAAGGACATTAATCCTAAAACAGAAGTGATTATGATGTCTAGTAATGAAGATGTTTCATTGGCTATTCAGTCTTTTAGAAACGGCGCATCAGATTATGTTATTAATGTATTTCTTGTTATTTCGGTGATAGCACTTTTTATGAGAATAATAAGAGGAAAAGATTCAAAAGATTAATTATTTAACAATTTTAAAAATACACAAAATGGAAAACTCAAAAGATACAGGAAAATTAGTTGGTGCACTATTAATTGGCGCAGCTTTAGGCGCAGCATTAGGGATTTTATTTGCACCAGATAAAGGAAGCGTTACTCGTAAAAAATTAATGGGTGGAGCTAAAGATCTTGCAGATGATATTAAACAAAAAATGATGGAAGAGGCAAGTATTTTTCGTGAAAGAGCCGAAGAGTTGGAAGCTATAGCTGAAGGTAAAATAAACGAAATATCACATAATATGAATCAAAATTTAGATGCGTAAAATAGTATTTATCTAAAAATAAATTTTTGACTTGCATGAAAAGTATTAAAAAATAAAAAGATGATTGAACAAGATAAAATAGAAGGATTAACAGATAATTTAAACAAGTATGTGAAAACAAATGTTGAAATAATTAAACTAGAAGCTACAGAAATTACTAGCCTAATCGGTTCTAAATTAATTGCTAATTTGTTTTTATTATTAGTAGGTGTTTTTATAATACTATTTGTTAGTCTAGCCGCAGGCTTTTATTTATCTACTTATTTCAATACTAATTATACAGGTTTTATAATAGTTGCTGGTTTTTATTTTTTGTTATGGTTAGTTTTAATATTGGGCAAAAGAGTCCTTATTGAAAGACCTGTTAGAGATAAAATTATTAGTAAAGTATTTAGTAATAGTTAGATAGTTATATAAGTTATATGGAAAATTTGAAGATATCGAACCAGTCAGAATTGCAATTTAGGATTATGCAATTGAAATCTGAGAAACTAAGTCAGGAAATTGAGCTTAAAGTTAAAGTAAAGGAATTTGTTTACACACTGAGTCCAGTTTCTATAGTTAAAAATTCTTTAAGAGATTTAGTGTCTGACAAGGAGGTGAGATTTGATATGGCAAAGGTTGGATTAAATGTTGGAGCTAATTTTTTAATTGATAAAGTTGTTGGGAGAAATAGAAGTATAAAAGGCTTCCTTGGTTCTTTATTGATTGAAAAAGTATCTTCTTCTTTTATTAACAATAATACTTCTTTCATAGTTTCAGTTTTTAGTAAATTATTTCACTCAAATACTAAAAGTTCTGAATAATATGGGAGAATCCTTTAAAGTTCCATTTTATGCAAAAGCATCCTTAATTTTAATTGGATTATTTTTTTTTGTAAGTATTTTGTTCATTGCTAAATCTATTATTGTTCCAATAGTTTATGCGACTATTATTGCCATTCTTCTTAATCCTTTAGTTCAATTTTTTGTTAATAGAAAGCTTAACCTGTTTTTATCAATCTTCCTAGTTTTAGGGTCGGTTGCCTTAATTATTTTTACAGGTTTCGCATTATTATCTACTCAGTTAGACGAGTTTTCTGATGCTCTACCTTCTATTCTTGATAAGTTTTATAAACTATTTAATTCATCCATCAAATGGATGTCAGAAAGCTTTAATATTAGTACAAGAAATATTAATAAATATATTGATACCACAAAATCTGATGTTTTGAGTAATAGCGGAACTATTCTTACACATTTTTTATTAATATCAGTTTAGTCCTTGTTTATTGTCTGTCGTGGTTTACAGCCATGTTTACTGTTTTTTTTACTTTTGGTTTATTTCCTATTTATTTGAAGATTTCACCCCCAACTCCACCCCAATGGCGCATAACTTTTACAATCAATATATCAAGTTTGCCATAACTTTGAAGCATAAAAATAATATAAACATGCTTTATAAATTGAAATTAAAAAGACCAGAGGCTAAACAAACATCATTAATGACTGAATTCATGAAAAACGGCATTCCGTTTAAGCTATATTCAGGTAAAACAATTCAATCAAAGAATTGGTCTTAAACTAAGCAAATAGTTCTATCTGGAGAAGAAAACTATACGTTGATCAATAAGTATCTTGATAATTGGAAAGCAGAAATTAGCAGAATAATTGAGGAACTAGAAGCAAATAAAATACGTTTATCAAAAGAAATCATTCAAATTCAACTCGACAAAGCTTTTAAGAAGGATACTATTGAAAATATAGAAAACTGTATAAATGACTTTACAAGTTTTATGGATTTTTATCTCGAAAAGAAAAAAGATAAAAAACAAAATCTTCAAAGATTAAATCAAACTAAAAAACTCGTACTTATCTGCTTTAATCTAATTTCTAAAAAGCAACTTATCCATTGGGAGAAACTTAGTATTAAAGAAAAATCAAGAACAAATCTAAAAGCTGATCATAAATTAAGATTCGAAGACATAAACCTTAAGTTCATTGAAAAATTTAGAGAGTTTATGTACAATTCAAAATTTACAATTAATATAAAAGGTTCTAAGGTGTCCCAAAATTATAAAATCAATTATATTGATAAGCAAATTAAGACTCTTAAGCAGATTGTAACAACAGCTATAGAAGAAGGATATGTTGAGCGATTTACTTGGCAAAGTATTAAATCGATAAAGAAAGATGTTGATTCAGTTTATACTGATTTAAATGAAATACAAATTCTTTTTGATGAACCTTTCACTAAAAAAACGGAAATACTCGTTAGAGATAAGTATATTTTAAATTGCTTTTTGGGAATGCGTTATAGTGATCTAAATAAACTAGAAGCCCATTTTTTCAATAAAAAAAACATAGGAGACAAAGAGTTTGTCGTTTATACAGGACGGTCAAAAAAGACAGACCACAAAATTGAGTTTGCTGTACATCCAATTGCCCAGAAAATATTAGAAAAGTACAATTATAACTTACCTAAACTTTCCGCTAAAGAATTTAATGATGTGCTAAAAATAGTAGCGCACAAAGCAGGATTAAGAGGTTTAGAGCGAATAAGAGAGATTAGAGGTCATGAAACGATTGTTAAAGATGTTCCAAAATATGAATTAATGAGCAGTCATGCTGGTAGAAGAAGCTTTTGCACAAATTTTTACAACGAAGGTGTCTCAATTGCAGCTATTATGAGTATAAGTGGTCATCTTACAGAAAAAGAATTCAGAAAGTACATTAAAAAGGCTTCTGTTCGATTAGAAATTGTTGCTGAACAGGTATTTGCAATTCAAGGGTTGAAAACAAACTTAAATATTGCTTAAAATAGTATGAACTTTCAAAAAATAGGTTCTTCACGAAGGGATTGTTTTTACAAATGCTACCTACTCTACTCACATTACTGGTAGCATATATGTAAAAACAGTAGTTTTGTATCACTCATCACTGCAGTCCAAATACATGGCTGAAAAAAATGTAATATCATGAAAACAGAAACTACCGCTTTGGTACCAAAGTTATATATTGGTATCGATGTACACAAAAAAAGTTGGACCTTTCATTATCAAACAGATTTGTTTGATGGAAAGACGATAACACAACCTGTAAACCCAAACACATTAATTGAATGGGTTCAAAAACATTATCCAAGCCATGAAGTTACCTGTGCTTATGAAGCTGGCTTTAGCGGATATTCAGCGGCACGTTTATTTCAAAAACAAAACTGGAATGTTTTGGTTTTAAATGCCGCCGATATTCCCAAACCACAAAAACAGAATGTAGTTAAAACTGATCAAATTGATTGTAGAAATATC
>Ga0315900_10000882_pt1 | contig 49071 bp, 45 predicted proteins | sample LakEriMetagenome_FD_203521 | JGI IMG/M metagenome (GOLD analysis project Ga0315900, IMG submission 203521) | Freshwater fungal communities from buoy surface, Lake Erie, Ohio, United States - Buoy 12 MA114 | ecosystem: Environmental > Aquatic > Freshwater > Lake > Lake biofilm | place: USA: Lake... | reverse complement strand
ACATAACTGAAAAGCGAACCACTTGTCTCGTCCGATCCCCGCATCGCCTTCCCCCGCCAAACCGCCCGGAAAGTGAATCATTTTCCAAGTCAGCCGTCCAGCGTGGGGTTCTTCAGCAGCGTGCTAGCGGCTGGCCAGCGCCTGAAACAGCCGCGCCACGCCTTCGGCACCGGGGTCTTTGTGGCCGGCCAGCTTGTCCTGCGACAGGTAGCTGGCGCGCCCGGCCTTGGCGCGGGTCATCTGCGCCGTCCGGTCGGCCCCGCTGCGCGCCGCCTGCGACGCAGCCGCAACCCCGCCGGGCAGCGCCTGCAGCGCCGGGGCCAGCGCGTCGATCATCGTGCGGTCGCCCGGTTTGGCACCGCCCACCTGCATGACCCGTTCCAGCCCGGCCTGCATGGCCCCGATCAGGTCCTTGCCCCCGGCCGAGGCATCGCCTGCGGCGGCAAAAAAGATGGCCAGCAACACGCCCGATGACCCGCCCATGGTCTGGCTGAGTTCGGTGCCGATGGCGCGGTAAAGCTGCGTCGGATCAGCCAGCGGCAGACGGTCCAGCGCCGCGATCAGCGCCCGCGCGGCCCCGGCCAGCGTGCTGCCGGTGTCCCCGTCGCCGGATTTGGCGTCCAGCGCATTCAGGTCCGCCTCGGCGGCGATCAGGGCGCGGCAGCAGTCTTCGATCAGCGCACGGCGGGCCGGATGGGCCGAAGGCAGCGGCTGGATCGGCGTCAGCCCGTCAGGCAGGGGGCGCACCGTCACCTCGCCCAGCGCGGCAAGGCCGGGCCAGGCATGGGGACCGACCGGGGCGGCCAGGGCCGCCACCTGATCGGCCTCCACCGGCAGGACCGAGACCGAGAAGCCGTGCATGTCAAGCGAGGTCATCATCGCCGCAGGGCCTACCAGCCATTTCACCCGGTCGCGCAGCGCAGAGCGCGCCAGTTCCTCGGCCAGCACGCTCATCTCCAGGGGGGTCGTGCCGCCAAGGTTGTTGAGCAGCGCCACATGGTTCCCAGGCGCGACATGGGGGGACAGACGGCCGACCACCATCGCCATGGCGGCGCGGGCCGTTGCGAAATCCACCTGTTCCACCCCGGCCTCGCCATGGATGCCCAGCCCGAGTTCCGCCTTGCCGGGATCGATGCGCTGTTCCTTCGGCGATCCGGGCACGGTGCAGGTATCGAGCGACATGCCGATCGACGCCGCCCCGGCGATCACCTTGCGCGCGGCGGCGGTGACCGTATCGAGGTCTGCGCCCGCTTCGGCCAGCGCACCGGCGATCTTGTGGACAAACAGCGTCCCCGCCACGCCGCGCGCCTGCGGCAGGTCGGGCAGGGCCACGTCATCGTCCACGATGACCATCGACACCTTGTGCCCGAAGGCCCGCGCGCGTTCAGCGGCAAGACCGAAGTTCAGCCGGTCGCCCGTGTAGTTCTTCACGATCAACAGACAGCCCGCCTTGCCGGTGACCGCCAGGATGCCCGCCAGCACGGCATCGACGGAAGGAGAGGCAAAGACATCGCCGCAGACGGCGGCGGTCAGCAAGCCCTGCCCGACGAAACCGGCATGGCTGGGCTCGTGCCCCGATCCGCCGCCCGAAACCAGTGCCACCTTGCTGCGGTCCCAGTCGGCGCGCACCACGACGCGGATATGCGGGAAGCCGTCAAGCCGCGCCAGCAGGCCGCCCGACGTGCGGATCAGCCCGTCGATTGCCTCGGTGACGAGGGTTTCCTTGCTGTTGATGAACTGCATCATCGGAAATCTCCCTTAAATGACACGGATGCCGCCTGCGTCGAACCACAGCGGATCTTCCGGGCGGATGGCCAGGGTATCGCCGGGGCCAAGCGGGCTGTGCGCATCGGTCAGCGTGATCAGCCCGTGCCCGGCCAGCGTCAGGTGCAGCCGGGTCTGGTCCCCCAGATGTTCGATCCGGCGCACGGTGGCTGCCTGCCCTTCCCCCTGCCGGATGTGTTCGGGGCGCAGGCCGATCTGCGTGGCCCCCCGGGGCGCACCGGGAAACAGGCCGGCGGGCAGAAGGTTGATGCGGGGCTGACCGAGGCGGGTGGCGACATAGGTGCTGACCGGGTTTTCGTAAATCTCGCGCGGCGCGCCGAACTGCACCAGACGGCCGCAGTCAAGCACGCCGACATGGCTGGCCATGGTCATCGCCTCGATCTGGTCATGGGTCACATAAAGGAAGGTGGCCCCCAGATCGGTGTGAATGCGCTTCAACTCGACCCGCAGTTCCGCGCGCAGCTTGGCATCCAGCGATGACAGCGGTTCATCCATCAGGAAGATGCGCGGGCTGCGCACCAGCGCCCGCCCGATCGAGACGCGCTGCATCTCGCCGCCCGACAGGCGTGTGGCCTTGTTGTCCAGTTTGTGGGCAATGCGCAGCACCTGGGCCACGTCCTGCACCCGCGCGGCGATCTGCGGCTCTGGCCAGTTCAGGATCGGAGAGCGCAACGGGAAAGCCAGATTGTCACGCACCGAAAGATGCGGATAAAGCGAGTATTGCTGAAAGACCATCGCCACGTCGCGCTGGGCGGGTGTGTCGGCCAGAACGCTGGCCCCGCCGATGCGCACATCGCCTGCGTCGGGCGCATCCAGCCCCGAGATCAGCCGCAGCGTTGTGGTCTTGCCCGCCCCGGTCGGCCCCAGCAGCACGACAAAGGCCCCGTCGGGGATCGTCATGCTGACGCCCTGCAACGCCTGGGTCTTGCCGAAGGCCTTTGACAGGCCGTCCAGAACCACCTCAGCCATGGAACACCCCCGCATTGGCCGCCGTGCGGAAGGCGCGGCCTGACCCTGCGTCAAACAGCGAAAGGGTAGAGGCCGCAAATCCCAGCCCGACGGTTTCGCCCGCCCGCGCGGCACGGTCGGACGGGGTGCGGGCCTTGAGCGTGCCATGCGGCGTGGACAGGGTGACGATCTGCGTCGTGCCCAGGTATTCCACCGCCTCGATCCGGCCGCGATACGGCCCGTCGTCCAGGATTGCGATGTGTTCGGGGCGCACACCCAGCGCCAGCTTGCGGCCCGCCGCCTCTTCCCGCAGTTCCGGCGTGGCAACGGCGGTTCCCCCCAGGCTGACCGACCGGTCGCCGGGGCGAAATCCGCCCTCGAAGCGCAGGAAGTTCATCGGCGGCGAGCCGATGAAATCGGCAACAAACATGGTGGCGGGATGATCGTAAATCTCCTGCGGGGTGCCGAACTGCTCGACAACGCCGTGGTTCATCACCACGATCTTGTCGCCCATCTGCATCGCCTCGAGCTGGTCATGGGTCACATAGACGGTGGTCGCCCCCATGCGGTCGTGCAGGGCGCGCAGCTCTTCGGACATGCGTTCGCGAAACTCGGCATCCAGCGCGCCAAGGGGTTCGTCCATCATGAAGGCCTTGGGGCTGCGCACGATGGCGCGGCCAAGGGCCACGCGCTGGCGGTCGCCCCCCGAAAGCCCGCCCACCGGTTTGTCAAGGATGCTTTCGATACCCAGGATGCGCGCCACTTCGGCCACCTTGGCCCGCACTTCGGCGCGGGGCAGCCCCTGCGACACCAGCGGGTAGCTGATGTTGCGCCGCACATTCAGATGCGGATAGAGCGCGAACATCTGGAACACAAAGGCAATGTCGCGCTGGCTGGCGGGCCTTTGCGACACATCTTCGCCGTCGATCAGGATCTGGCCGCTGGTGGGAAGTTCCAGCCCCGCGATCATGCGCAGCGTGGTGGTCTTGCCGCAGCCCGAGGGGCCCAGCAGCATGAAGAATTCGCCGTCGCCCACGGTGAAGGATGACTCCTTCACCGCGACGAAATCGCCGAATTCCTTGCGCAGGTTGCGGATCACGATCTCGGCCACGGGCTACTCCGGAAAGTGGCTGGTGATGATGAACATCACCGTGCCGGTCAGGGTGACAAGAAAGCTCCAGGTGAAGGCCCAAAGCACAAAGGGCTGCATCAGCATGAACACGCCGAGGCCAATCAGGCAGCTGGCCAGCAGTTCCCAGGGACCGCGCCGGAGGCGCAGAAGGCCAGAGAGGAAACCTTTCATGCGCGCCCCCCTTTGTGCGATTTTTCTGCGAAAAATCCCGATGCGGTCGGAACGCCCGATTTTTCGCAGAAAAATCGCAGATTGAACCGTGCGTCTGCCAGAGTCATTTGCGCACCGCCCCGAAGGTGATCCCGCGCAGCAGGTGTTTGCGCAGCAGGATGGTGAAGATCATCACCGGCAGCAGGAACAGCGTGGCCCCGGCCGCCACGGCGGGCCAGTCCTTGCCCCCCACCCCGAAGATCGTGGGGATGAAGGGCGGTGCCGTCTGCGCCGTGCCGGATGTCAGCAGGAAGGCAAAGGCATATTCGTTCCAGGCAAAGATCAGGCAGAAGATCGCCGTGCTGGCAATGCCGGTGGCCGCCTGCGGCAATACGACCTTGCGGAAGGCCTGAAGCCGCGTGTAGCCGTCGATCAGCGCCGCCTCTTCATATTCGCGCGGAATCTCGTCGATGAACCCTTTGAGCAGCCACACGGCAAGGCTGATGTTGACCCCGGTGTACAGCAGGATCATGCCCAGATGCGTGTCCGACAGGCCAAGCTGGCGGAACATCAGGAAAATCGGGATCGCCACGGCGATGGGCGGCATCATGCGGGTGGACAGGATGAAGAACAAAAGATCATCCTTGAGCGGCACCCGGAACCGCGAAAAGGCATAGGCGGCAAGCGTGCCCAGAAAGATCGACAGGAAGGTCGATCCAAAGCCGATGATGACAGAGTTCAGAAAGCGCGCGCCGAATTTCGACGGCTGGGTGATAACCTCGCCCCGGCGCTGCACGATTTCATCGACGAAGTTTTCCGGCGGCGGCATGGCCGCCAGTTGTTCCGGCGTCGCCCGGGTGCGGTCGGTGAACAGGTTGACATAGCCTTCCAGCGACGGCTGGAAGATCACCTTCGGCGGATAGCTGATCGAATCCGGCCCGGTCTTGAAGCCGGTGGCGATGATCCAGACCAGCGGCAACAGGGTGATCACCGTATAAAGGATGACCAGCACCGCAGCGATGCCCTTGGACCGGGCCGAGGGTTCGGTGACGGACCAGGCGCTCATCTTTCCTTGACCTTGTTCAGGGCCTTGACGTAGATCGAGGCCAGACCGAAGACGGTGACGAACAGGATGATCGCGTAAGCCGAGGAATAGCCGGTGCGCCATTTCTCGAAAGCTTCGCGTTTCAGCTCGATCGAGGTCAGCAGGGTTGTGCTGCCCGGCCCGCCGCCGGTCAGCTGCACGACAAGATCGAACATCTTGAAATTCTCGATGCCCCGGAACAGCACCGCCAGCATCAGGAAGGGCAGCACCATCGGCACGGTCATGGTCCAGAACTGACGCCATTTCGACGCGCGGTCCACTTCGGCGGCCTCATAGATGTAATCGGGGATCGACCGCAGCCCGGCCAGGCAGATCAGCATCACGAAGGGCGTCCACATCCAGGTATCCGCGATCACGATGGACCATGGCGCCAGCGTGACCGAACCGAGCATGGAGAAGGACGACGCAGGGATGCCGGTGAAAAATTCCACCGCGTAGTTGAACAGGCCGATCTGGGGTTCGTAAAGAAAGGTCCAGAAGTTGCCGACCACGGCGGGCGACAGCATCATCGGCAGCACGATCAGCGTGGTCAGCAGGTCATTGCCGCGGAACTTGCGGTTGATAAGCCAGGCCAGCGAAAAGCCGATCACCACCTGGAACAGCAGGGTCCAGAACAGGAAATGCGCGGTGGCCTGCATCGTCTGCCAGATGTCGGGGTCGGTCAGGATGCGCGTGTAGTTGCGCAGGCCCACCCATTTCACCTCGGCATTCGGTTTGTTCGCGGCGAAGTTGGTGAAACTGAGCCGGACGGTCCAGATCAGCGGAAAGATGTTGATCGCCAGCAGCAAAAGGATCGTCGGGGTGACAAAGACCCAGGCAATGGCGCGGTCCGACAGACCACGCACGCGGCGCGCCAGCGATGACGGGGTGGCCCGCGCCAGTCGGTCTATCGGAGTATCGGCCATAGGGGGGTGTCCTGACGGGCTGCAAGCCGGCGGCAAAGGGGGGTGGGGCGCGCCGGCTGGCCCGGCGCGCCCCGGTTGATCTTCCGCTCAGAGCTTGCCTTCGTCCTGGAAAACCTCGGTCCAGTCCTGGACCAGACCGTCAAGCGCCTCTTTCGCGGTGCCTTCGTCGGCAACAACATAGTCGTGGAAGCGCTTCTGGGTGGCCTGCAGCAGCGAGGCATAGGCCGGTTCTGCCCAGAAGTCCTTCACGATTGCCATCGAATCGAGGTAGGTCTGGGCATAGGGCTGGCTTGCGGCGAAAGCCGGATCCTCGACCACCGAGCGCAGCGCGGAAAAGCCGCCCATCGACCACCATTTCTGCTGCACTTCGGGCTGGGCGAACCACTTGATGTATTCCAGTGCTGCGTCCTGCTTTTCGGAGTAGGAGACAACCGAAATGCCCTGGCCACCCAGCTGGGCGAACCTTTCGCCCGTCGGGCCGGCCGGGTTCACCAGATAGCCGGTCTTGCCGCCGCCGACGTTGGGATCAACCTCGAACCCGGGCCAGGTGAAGGCAAAGTTCATCTGAAGCGCCACCTGGCCGGATTTGTAGGCATCGATGCCTTCGCCCATGTAAGAGTTGGACGCACCCGGCGGGGTGCAGCAATCATAAAGCGCCTTGTAGAATTCCAGCCCTTCGACGGCACCGGGAGAGTTGACGAAACCTTCCATGTCATAGGGCTTGTCCGGGTTGTCGTATTTGAAGCCGAAGCTGTAAAGCACATCCATGACACCCATGGTGATGCCTTCCGACCCGCGTTCGGTGTAGATTGAGGCCCCGTAAACCGTCTTTCCGTCGATCTCGCGGCCCTGGAAAAACTCGGCCACTTCCTTCAGCTCTGCAAAGGTCGCAGGCGGAGTCAGGTCACGCCCGGTCTTTTCCTTGAATGCAGCCTGGATTTCGGGGCGTGCGAACCAGTCCTTGCGGTAGGTCCAGCCCACCACGTCACCAAAGGCCGGCAGCGCCCAGTAGTTCGGGGTACCCTTGGGCCATTCGGAATAGCCGGTCACGGTGGCGGGCACGAAATCCGACATCGAGATGCCGTTGGCATCGAAGAAGTCGTTCAGCTTGATGTAATGGCCGCTTTCGGCCCCTGCCCCGATCCACTGGCTGTCGCCGATCATCAGGTCGCACAGCTTGCCGCCCGAGTTCAGCTCGTTCAGCATCCGGTCGGCAAAGTTGGTCCAGGGCACGAATTCGAAGGTCATCTTGTGCCCGGACTGCGCTTCGAATTCCTTCGACAGTTCAACAAGGGCGTTGGCCGGGTCCCAGGCGGCCCAGCACAGCGTCAGGTCTTCCGCCTGCGCCCCCTGGGTCATCGACAATGTCAGACAGGCGGCAGCCGTTGCCGCAAGGTAGTGCGATTTCATTGCAGTTCCTCTCTTTGGTTGATCGGGACCGTATGCGACTCCCGCCGGCCCTCTTGGTTGACGTCACGATAGACAGCGGGTGTCCCTGCTGTCCAGAAGAAATTTGAGGTACGCCCCTCAATTCTCTTCGCAGGCCGCAGAAAGCCGGGTGCCGGGGCCGGCCGGCAGGCTGGCGGGCAGGTTTTCGCGGATGACAATCTCGATCCGGATCTGCTCTTGCGACAGGTCGATGGGGCCACGGTCGGTCTTGGCGCGCAGCACCCGCAGGGCTGATCGCACGACGTGGCCGACATTCTGGGTGATGACCGCATCCATCGCCCCTGACTCCAGCGCGGTGCGGGCATGGGGTGTCAGTTCATGGCCGATCACCACAAGCTGTCCGGCCCGCCCCAGACTGTCCAGGCAGGTGGTCAGGGCGCGCTGGCCGCTGCCCAGGCTGTAGATGCCGCCGATATCGGGGTACCGCGCCAGGGTCTGCCCCACGAAGTCATGCAACAGCGCGCCCTGCCCGTGCGTTTCCAGCGAGGGCAGCACCCCGATCCCCGGAAAGCGGGCCTGCATCACCTCGTCAAAGCCAAGGCGGCGCTCGATGCTTTCGCGCAGCAGCATGGAATCGGACAGAACCATCACGCGGGCGGGACCGGCGCGCAGGAAACGTCCGGTCAGCACGGCGGCCGTGCGCCCGGCGGCGCGGTTGTCGATGCCGACGAAATGGTCGCGTTCGGTGTTGGGCAGGTCGGACACAAGCGCCACCACCGCCAGCCCCTTCTGCCGCAGGCTGCGGATCGCATCGCGCACGACGGGCGTCTCGGGGGCCATCAGGGCCACGCCGACCACGCCCGCCTCCGGCAAGGCGGCCAGAATGCCCGCCAGCGCATGCGGGTCTTCGGCGGGAAAGCGGCGCAGGACCACATCGGTGCGCAACGCGGCAGACAGATGTCCCGCGTCGGTCAGGGCACCCAGCAGGGTGCGGATGAACTGGCTGTCGGTATCGGGCAGCACAAAGGCCAGGCGGTAGTCGCGCTGGCGGGCCAGATTGGCTGCCGCGACATCGCGCACATAGCCGATGCGGCGGATCGCCTCCTGCACCGCCTCTGCCGTCTTGGCCCGCACACCGGGGCGATCATTCAGCACACGGTCCACCGTGGCCAGACTGACCCCGGCTTCCCTGGCAATGTCGTTGACCGTCGGACGCACGTCTTCCTCCCTTTCCCCCTGTATCTGCGCAGGAATGACGTACGTCAATCAAAGAGCCGGTCCTGAGGGGCCTTCACGTGGCCGGCCGGGCGGGGCCTGCGGCGGCGGGGCCGGAAAGGGCGGGGGGCCGTGGGGGGCTGCGCAGCACCGGCAGGCGCGGCACCTTCCGGGGCGCTTGCAGTTCCGATGTCAGGCCCCCGGCCCGCCGGTGCGGGTCTGGCCCATACGCAGATTTGACCAGGGATCACATTGACATCATGCCGGGAATGCATACTCTCGCTCCATGGCTCTTTTGCCGGTGGCAAAGGGTCCGGCGTCCGCCCCGCCGTCGTTGCGATGCCGGGCAGGGGCCGCAGAAGCAAACAGCGAACGGGGCGAAGGGATGCAGGCGCGCAGGAATACAGGTGCCGCGGGCTGTCGCGGCAAGATGCGCAAACGCGGTTTGAGCACGCTGGACGTGACAGGGCTTGCGATGGCGGCGCTGACCATGGCCCTGCTGGCGGGGTTTGTGGTCTTTGCACCGGACCGGGGCAACCAGCCAGGGTCTTCGGTGGCGGATGCCGTGGTGTTCATTGCCGGATCGGGCACGCTGTATAAACGGGCCGAGGCGGACGCGAAGACCTACCTCGACATGCTCAACAGCGCCGGTCCCATGGCACAGGCGATGGACGGTGTTGGCGGGCTGCCTGACCCGGTGGCGGCAGACAGCGTCAGGCAGCTTTTCAATCTGCAGGCGGGTCAGCCCTGAGGCGCGCTGCGCGGTCAGCTCCGGATCCATGCAGGGTTTCCTGCCCGCCGCTATGGCACTGATTTTCCGGACCGGGTGCAGAACAGCAAGGCAGACCGGCCATTGGCAGGGTGCGGATGCGTGACAGCCTTTGGTTTTGTTGATGGCATCGATGCCCTTTGCGTCTGTGGTGGCGTCAACACGCATGACATTGGCACAATGCGATGCCGTCAGAAGGGGGCATCCACGCCATCAACCGTGCCGCCAAAGGGCACCCCTGCCCCGCGTTTCCGGCATCCCGGTGCGGGTCATGCCCCGTGCCGAACCGGGGTGGCGGGCCAGGCCATGCTGCCGCAGCTCCTGCCGTTCTGATCGCCTGCCCGTCCGCAGGCAGCGCCCGGCCCGGTTGCGCGCCGCTTTACGGCCTGCCCGTGCTCGTCTAATCAGGTCTGGACACAGCAAAGGCGGGCGGATGCGAATTCTGATCACCAATGACGACGGCATCAACGCCCCCGGGCTTGAGGTTCTGGCCGGAATCGCCGCCAGCCTTGCCGGGCCTGACGGAGAGGTCTGGACAGTGGCCCCGGCGTTTGAGCAATCCGGGGTCGGGCATTGCATCAGCTACACCCATCCGATGATGATCGCCCGGCTTGCCCCGCGCCGCTTCGCCGCCGAGGGCAGCCCTGCGGACTGCGTTCTGGCGGCCCTGTACGATGTGCTGCAGGGCGCAAAGCCTGACCTGATCCTGTCCGGCGTGAACCGGGGCAACAATGCGGCCGAAAACGTGCTGTATTCCGGCACCGTCGGCGGTGCGATGGAAGGGGCGCTGCAGGGCCTGCCGGCGATTGCGCTGTCGCAGTTTCTGGGGCCGCTGACCGAAGACCTGGTCGATCCCTTTGAGTCGGCCCGCACCCATGGGGCGGCGGTTGTCCGGGCGCTGCTGGATCACGGATTTGGCGACAGGGCGGATTACCGGCTGTTCTACAACGTGAATTTTCCGCCCGTTCCGGCGGCTTCGGTCAAGGGCATCAAGGTTGCCGCCCAGGGCTTTCGCCGCGACACCTCCTTTGGGGTAGAGCCGCATATCTCGCCCTCGGGGCGCAGGTTCCTGTGGATCAAGGGCGGGCCGCAGCAGACCCCGACAGAACCGGGCACAGATGCCGCTGTCAATCTGGAAGGCTGGATCTCGGTCACGCCGTTGCGCGCGGACCTGACCGCGCATGACCGGCTGGCAGAGCTGCGGGCGGCGCTGGAATGACCGATACCGCCGAGCGGAAGATGCGCTTTCTTTATGCGCTCCGCTCCCGGGGGGTTACAGACATCCGTGTGCTGACAGCGATGGAACGCATCGACCGGGGTGCCTTCGTCAAGGGACTGTTCGCCGACCGCGCCTATGAGGATATGCCTTTGCCGATTTCCTGCGGCCAGACCATCAGCCAGCCTTCCGTCGTGGCCCTGATGACCCAGGCCCTGTCGGTAACCCCGCGCGACAAGGTGCTGGAGATCGGCACAGGGTCCGGCTATCAGGCGGCGATCCTCAGCCAGCTGGCGCGCCGGGTCTATACGGTGGACCGCCACCGGAGGCTGGTGCGCGAAGCGCAGGAGGTGTTCCGCGCGCTGAATCTGACCAATATCACCGCCTTTGCCGCCGATGGCAGCTTCGGACTGGCCGATCAGGCACCCTTTGACCGCATCATCGTCACGGCGGCCGCAGAAGACGCGCCGGGGCCGCTCTTGGCGCAGCTGAAGATCGGCGGTATCATGGTGGTGCCGGTCGGCCAGTCCGATACGGTGCAAAGCCTGATCAAGGTGACCCGGCACGAGACGGGCTTTGACTATGAAGAACTTCGGCCGGTGCGCTTCGTGCCGCTGGTCGAGGGGCTTGGCCCCGAATGAACGGCAGCCGCGCCCCGGGACCAACCCGGGCGAAACCATGAGGCAAGCATGAACCGATCCCGCACGGCATTCCGTCTTCTGGCCCTGGGCGCAGCTTTCGGTGCGATCAGCGCCTGTTCGGACAACACCGCCCTGATCGACTGGGATCTGCGGCCCGATGGCGCAGGTGCCTTTTCGACGGCAGACGCGGCGCGCAGGGCCACCGCCACCCGGCCCGAGCCCGACGCCAATGGCGTGATTTCCTACCCCGGCTATCAGGTGGCCGTGGCGCGGCAGGGCGATACCGTGTCCAGCGTGGCCGCACGCACCGGGATGGACCCTGCCGAACTGGCCTCCTACAACGCCATGTCCCCGGAGGCGCCGCTGAACGCGGGCGAAATCCTGGCCCTGCCCCGGCGCGTTGGCACATCTTCATCGCCGGCCGCCGGGGCCACCGCCGGCGCGCCGATCCAAAGCGGCACGATCGAAGTGACCACGCTGGCCTCGGGCGCGATCGACCGCGCGCAATCGGGCGGCACTGCCGCCGCCCCGGCACCGGCCCCCCTTGCACCGGGCGGGGCCGAGCCGATCCGCCACCGGGTGGAACGGGGTGAAACCGCCTATTCCATTGCCCGGCTTTACAGCGTCACGGCCAGGTCGATTGCCGAATGGAACGGGCTTGGCCCCGATCTTGCCGTGCGCGAAGGCCAGTATCTGCTGATCCCGGTGCCGCTGGACAGCGGCACCCCGGACGAGGTTGTGACCCAGCCCGGCGAGGGTTCGCCCACGCCGGCCCCGCCCTCGGCGGCCAAACCCTTGCCGGATGAAAAGATCACACCCGCCGCCGAACCGGCACCGGAAACGCCGCCCTCGCCAAAGCTGGAGGAAGAGCGGTCTTCAGCCTCTGCCGCACGCTTTGCCATGCCGGCCGACGGCAGCATCATTCGCGGCTACGTTGCCGGGAAAACCCCGGGCATCGACATCGGGGCCGCTGCCGGAAGCCCGGTCAGGGCCGCCGCCGACGGCACGGTCGCGGCCATTACCAGGGACACCTCCCAGGTTTCGATCCTGATCCTGCGCCACGCCGACAACATCCTGACGGTCTATGCCAATATCGACGGGATCACGGTGGCCAAGGGCGACAGGGTCAAGCGCGGCCAGACCATTGCGGCCATACGCGACGCATCGCCCGCCTTCCTGCGTTTCGAGGTGCGCAACGGCATCGATGCCGTCGATCCGATGCCCTTCCTGCAGTGATCAGCCCCGCAGCCGGCCGCGTTCGCGTTCCAGCCAAAGCGCCGTCAGGATCAGGGGCGCATTTGCCGCCTCGCCGCTGCGGACCAGCGCCATAAGCTGATCAAAGCCGATCAGGTGGCCCCGGATATCTTCCGCCTCGGAAGCCAGACCGAAGGTGCCCGCCGTCCCGTCCGGCAGATCGGCCAGCGCGACATAGGAATACAGGTATTCCGCCTTGGCCCCCGGCGAGGGATAGTAACCTGCAACCTCCAGCAGGTCGCCCAGTGCCAGCCCGGCCTCTTCCGCCGCCTCGCGCCGGGCGGCCTCTTGCGGGGTTTCGCCAGGATCGACCCGCCCGGCGATGACTTCCAGCAGCCAGGGCTGGTCATCGCCGCGTGCATGGACGGCGGCGCGGAACTGTTCGATCAGCAGCACCCTGTCACGGACCGGATCATAGGGAAGCACGGTCACGGCATCGCCCGAGATGAAGACCGCCCGGCGCACGACCGGGCTCATCGCGCCGTCGAAGCGGCGGAAGCGCAGATCGTATTCCTCGACCGAAAAGAAGCCGGCATAGGGCTGACGCCGGGCAATCACCTGAATATCCTGCGCCTGCGCGCGCCGGCGCAGCGCGGTTGCGCCGCCCGCCGCCCGGACCCGTGACGCCCCGCGCACCAGCATGGCACCAAAGCGCCCGCGCAGATCGGCCGCCGGCCGCTGGCCGTAAAGCGCCATGATGTCGCCCGCCGTCGCGGTCAGCGCCCCGGCCCAGCGCGCCTGAAAGGCCGCCTCGTCCCAGGGCAGGCCCGCGCGCGGGGCGTCCGCCGACCACAGGCGGCAGCGGACCGGCGCATCCCCGGCGGTGACCAGGGCAATCCGCGCGGTCAGCCCTAGCACCTCGTGCCAGAATGCCAGCCGGGCCTTCTCTGCCCTGGACAGGCCCTGTGGCACGCCCCCTTCGGCACGCTGGCCCGGTGCCGCAGCCAGCCATCCTGCGGGGTATTGTTCGCTTTGGATCAGGCTGTGATCCGAAAGGGTTGCGGAACGAAGCGCGGGCAGCCGTCCAATCACCGCGCTCAGCAGCGGCGCATGGCACAGCGCACCGGACAGGAACACATCAGTCACCGGTCATGTCCACCTGCGGTGCGCCCGCCCCCAGGCGGCGTTCCGGCCACAGGGGCCGTGCCCGCCCTGTCCGGATGCCAAAGGGCAAGGCGGACCATGCCGGGCACCGGCCCGTCGCGGCGCAGCATGGCAGACCGCTTCACGGCTTTGCAGACCGGAATGCCAATCACCACCGCCAGACCTGCGCCGTGACTGGTCCTGTGCCGCAAGGCCCGTGGCCGCCAGACAGCCCCGGCCGGGCGGACCGCCGATGATCGCCCGGCCGCGCAACCGCCCGGTGCCGGTGCTGAACGCAGGGACGCGCCTGCGGTCGGCCCCTGCGCTGCGCCGCCGTTTCCTGGCGGATTCCGGCGGGCGGACAGTCCGGCGCGGGGACGGCAAGGGCGGCAGCAGGCCTGGCGGCTGGCGGCATTGCGGTCCTACCGGGGTCTGGTGACGGTGATCTGCGTCACATCGCAGTTGCCGCACCGGAACGATCCGGCGCAGGAGGTGAGGTAGAAGTTCCACATGCGCCGGAACCGGTCATCAAAGCCCATGGCCGCAATCTCGTCCCAGCGGGCATTGAAGGTTTCGTGCCAGCGCCGCAGCGTATCGCTGTAGCTTTGGCCGAATTCGATCGATCCGCGGATGCGCAGCCCGGCCCGCTCCACCTCGGCCTTCAGAACCGACGGGGACGGCAGCATCCCGCCGGGAAAGATGTATTTCTGGATGAAATCGACCCCGCGCTTGTAGACCTTCCAGCGCCTGTCCTGCACCGTGATGATCTGAAGCGTGGCGTGACGCCCCGGTTTCAGCCGCTCGCGCAGGGTCTGGAAATAGACCGGCCAGTACCTCTCGCCCACCGCCTCGAACATTTCGATGCTGGCGATCCCGTCATAGGTGCCACGCTCGTCGCGGTAGTCCTGCAGCTTGATTTCCACCCTGTCACTCAGGCCGGCGGCGGCGATGCGCTGCACCGCATAATCGTGCTGGGCCTGGCTGATGGTCAGCCCCGTCACCTTCAGGCCCCGCTCTTTGGCCGCGTATTCGGCAAAGCCGCCCCAGCCGCAGCCGATTTCCAGCACATGATCGCCGGGCTGCGCCCCCATCTGATCGACCATGGTTTCGTACTTGCGGATCTGGGCCTTTTCCAGGCTTTCCTGGCCGGATTCGAATATGGCCGAGGAATAGGTCATCGTATCGTCAAGCCACAGGCGGTAGAAATCATTGCCCAGATCGTAGTGATGGCTGATGTTCTTTCTGGCCTGCGCCCTGGAATTTGACTGCAACCAGAAGCGCAGACGCTCGTAGGCCCGCACAAACCCCGTGCCGGGATAGCCGTCATAGACGCCTTCGTTGTCTTCATGGATCAGGTCCATGAAGGCCTGCAGATCGGGCGTGGACCACCAGCCTTCCAGATAGGCATCACAAAAGCCAAGGTCCCCCTCGCGGATCAGCCGCGCAAAGGTATCGGGATTGTTGATATGCAGCTCTGCCACCGGGCCGGGGCACCTGCCTTCAGCCCGGAAGCGGCGCCCGTCGGGCAGCACGAAATCCATGCGCCCGTGGTTCAGGCGGCGTGCCACCTCGAAAGCGGTGGAAAAATAGCGTGGCAGCCCGGTCTGGCCCCGTGTGGTCGTCAGTGCGGTCATATCCCCTCCAAGCAGGCCGCTCTTTGCTGACTTATCGTGACGGATAGCCCCGCCGCGCTCAAGTCTTTCTTGCGCTGTAGGCCGCAAGCGCCCGGTCGCGCCCCGCCGCCAGCGCGACAACCGGCTCCAAGTATTGCCCCGAAGCCTTCAGGCCCCAGGACCGTGGCACCGCGTCAAAATAGGCCAGCGCCTCCGGCCCCGGTTGCCGACACAGTTCGGCAACAAAGCGGTGGATGTATACCTGTTCGGGGTCAAACTTTTCCGCCTGTGTCGCCGGGTTGAAGATGCGGAAATAGGGTGCCGCATCGGGGCCGGACCCCGCCACCCATTGCCAGCCCATCGCATTCGATGCCGGGTCCCAGTCGGTCAGACATTCGGCGAACCAGTCCAGCCCCACCTTCCAGTGGGTCATCAGATGTTTGGTCAGGTAAGAGGCCGTGATCATCCGGGCGCGGTTGTGCATGGTGCCGGTCACGTACATCTCGCGCATGGCGGCATCGACAAAGGGCTCTCCGGTCATGCCCCGGCGCCAGCGTTCGGCATCGGGGTTGTCGCCGCGCCAGGGAAAACTGTCCCAGTCGTCGCGCCAGTTGGCATGGGTGATGTGCGGTGTGTGGTGGATCAGGTGCCATGCGAATTCACGCCAGACCAGTTCTTTCAGGAAATGCTCCGCCCCGGCGCGGCCCTGTTCGATGGCGTGCCAGCCCGCGTGCCAGATGCGGCGGGGGCCAATTTCGCCACAGGTCAGGTTTTCGGACAGGCGTGAGGTGTTCTCGCCGCCCGGAAAGTCGCGTGCGGTGCGGTAAAGATCGATGGGACCGGCCAGAAACCGGTCCAGCCGGGCGCGGGCGGCAGCCTCGCCCACCGCCTGATGGGGTGCCACCACAGCAGCCCCCCGGTTCATCGCCGCGTCCAGACGCCAGTCTTCCAGCCGGTCAGACCCAGGCCAGGCGGCGGGCGCTGCCAGATGCGGCGGCGCTTCGGCGGGCAAGGGAACGGCGCGGTCCCTGACCGCGCGCCAGAACGGGGTATAGACGCGGAAATGGCCGCCTTCGCCGGTTTCCACCGTCCAGGGTTCGTGCAGCAGGGGGCCGGGATGGCTTTGCGCCTGCACACCGCGCGCCCTGAGCGCCGCCTTGACCGCCGTATCGCGCGCCCGCGACGGCGGGTCATAGGCGCGTGTCCAGTGTACGGCCCCTGCCCCGGTTTCGGCGATCAGCGCGTCCAGCACCTCCGGCGCCGGGCCACGCCGCAGGATCAGCCTGCTGCCGATCCGTTCCAGCGTTCCGGCAAAGGACGCAACCGCAAGGCCAAGCCGCCACAGCGCCGCAGCGCCCTGCCCTTTGGTTTCGGGGTCAAGGATGAACAGCGGAATCAGGGGTCTGCCCGATGCGGCGGCTGCGGCCAGCATCGGATGATCGTCCAGCCGCAGATCACGGCGGAACCACAGGATCAGGGGGGCGGGATCAGTCACGGGGCCTCTTTGCGCTTGGTCCCCTCAAGGTAACCCGCGCCCGGCAGCGGACAAGACCGCAACGACCGGCCCACCAAAGCACACCCCCGCACCGGTCAGAGAACGCGGTCCAGCGCCGCGATCAGGCGCGCCACATCCCCGGCACTGGTATAGTGAACAAGGCTCAGCCGCAGCACGCCTTTTCCCATGTCCACACCCATCGCTTCCAGCGGGCGCCTGGCATAGAAATCGCCCCCCCAGCAATTGATGCCATGGGCGGCCAGGGCAACGGCCACCGGTTCGGCCGCGCCCGGCAGGGCAACGGCCACCGTGGGTGCCCGGTCCGCCGCCTGTCGCGGACCGATCAGCCGCACGTCGTTGCGCGCCGACAGATAGTCCAGCAGCGGCGCAACCACCCGCACCTCCTGATCCCGCATCAGGTCATGAACCGCGCGGCCCCGTGCCAGGGCATCGGGTTCGGGGGCAAAGTGGCGGGCATGCAGGGCATCGATGTAGTCGGCCATGCCGGCACAGGCGGCGATCTGCGCATGGTCCGGACCGGCGGGGGTGAAGCGTTTGTACAGCGGGGTGGCATTGAACCAGTGGCCCTGCGCGGGCAGCGCATCGCCGAAGGCGCGGCGGATCACCATGATGCCCTGATGCGGCCCATAGGTCTTGTAGGCCGAGAACAGGTAGACATCGGCCCCCAGGGCCGCAACATCGGGAAAGCCGTGCGGCGCATAGCTGACACCATCCACCACGGTCCGGGCACCCGCCGCCCGCGCCAGGGCGGCAATCGCCGCGACCGGATTGATTTCGGCCACCACATTGGAACAATGGGGAAAGCACACCAGCCTGACCCGCCCGTCGTCCAGAAGCCGCGCCAGATCGTCCGGATCCAGATGCCCGGTTTCGGGATCGATCTTCCATTCGCGCAGATCGATCCCGTCATCGGCCAGCCGCCGCCAGACGCCCGAATTCGCCTCGTGGTCCTGGTTGGTCACCACGATCGCCCCGCCATCGCGGCGCAGCCATGTCCGCACCGCCTGGGCCAGGACATAGGTATTGGCGCTGGTCGAGGGGCCGAAGGAAAGCTCGTCCGCCGCCACGCCCAGCATCGCCGACAGGCGGCTGCGCGCCTCGTCCATTTCCGCCCCGCCGGCCTGGGCGGCGGCATAGGGCGCACAGGGCTGCACCTTGCGTTCCAGGTAGAAGCGGTGCAGCCGGTCGATCACCGGCTGGCAGGGGTAGGACCCCCCGGCATTTTCGAAAAACGCCTGGCCCTGGCTGGGGCCGCTGTGAAAGGCCGGGAACTGGCTGCGCACGAAATCCATGTCAAGCGGCATCGTCATGTCATCTCCGTTGCTGGCAGCGCCTGCGGCGCGCGGGCGGCACGCGGCGGAACACCCGGCGAAAGCCATATCACCGCCGGGCCGGCACCTCCACCCTTGGTTCTTCGACCGGCCTGGCCTGCCCCGGCCCCGATCAGTGCAGCCCGGCGGATCGAAATCTGCTGAAAAAATGGGCAGAAATCCAGGCTGTGATCCAGAAAAACGCTGCGGCGACGTGCAGTCACCAAGATTTGAGAATGATTGATCAGCGGAAGGATGATATTCAGGTGTCGTGCCACTATTTCTGAGCAATTCTTCGTTCACAACCCGGCATCAGGTGAGGCTTCCATGAAACGTTCAACCGCCCTTCTTGTCTCGGCAGCCGTCGCGCTGACCCTGGCCGCGCCGGTGCGCGCCGCCGACCCCGAACTGATTGTATTCGACTGGGCCAGTTTCACGGACGACGCCTTCGTCAACGACTTTGTGGCCAAGCACGGCCAGGGGCCGACCTTTGCGGTGTTCGGCGATGACGACGAGGCGTTTCAGAAGGTTTCATCGGGCTTCAGGGTGGATGTGGCGCATCCCTGTTCGCAGATGGTGGGAAAGTACCGCGACGCCGGTCTGATCGAGCCCTGGGATGTCAGCCGCATTCCCGAATTCGCCAATATCGCGCCGAAGTTCCTGAACTCGGGCACCGTCAGCGACGACACCGGCGTCTGGTACATCCCGACCGATTATGCGTTCACGGCCATAGCCTACAACGCCGACCAGGTGACGGCAGAGGATATTGCCTCGCTTAACGTCTTTATCGACCCGAAGTTTGCGGGCCGCGTTTCGCTTCCCGACAACACCGATGACGTCTGGTCACTGGCGCTGCTTGCCACCGGTGTGACCGACTGGACCACGACGACCGATGAGCAGTTTCAGGCAGCAGCAGCCTGGCTGCGCCAGGCCCATGCCAACGTGCGTGCCTATTGGACCGACCCGTCCGAACTGGCCCAGCTCATGGCCTCGGGCGAGGTGCTGGTGGCCTGGTCGTGGAACGATGTGATCCCGATCCTGCGGGCTGACGGGTTCAACGTGGGCTTTCAGCGTCAGGCCACGGAAGGGGCGGCGTCGTTCTTTTGCGGTTTTGTCAACATGAAGGACGCGCCCGGTTCGGAAGAGAAGGCCTATGACTTCATCAATGCCTGGCTTGCGCATGGCACTGCCAGGGTGTTGCTGGACAAAGTGGGTTATGCCCATGCGAACGACGCGGCGATGGCCGGGATCACACTTGAAGACCTGAAGGCGGGCGAGGTTGACCCGATCAGCACGACCGTTCTTGCCCAGACGCCGATTGACGGCGCGCTTCGCGCGCGGATGCTGGAGGAGTTTGAACTTATCAAGTCGGGGTTCTGACACTCTTTTGTACCGCAGGAAGCGCCCGGGTCTGCCCCGGGCGTTTCGCATTTTGGGCCGGGCTGTCTGGATTCACGCGCAAAAACCGCTGCAAGGGCGCGTCTTGCGGCGGGGTCACCCCTGCCCTATATTAGACCTGTGCGGGGCAACCCGGACTATGGCGATAAACGCACCCGTAATACGCGGATCGGACCCGGGGGCGGTACCCGGCGGCTCCACCAGACCACCCCGGCATTGCGGGCGGATGGGGCCGAAACAGGATCGACGAACGTCCAAAGGGGCCAGCTTTCGCTCGGCGGGGTACCACCGTTATCGGTCCAAAAGTACAGTTGCCAATGACAACCGTGCTCCGGTGGCGCTGGCTGCGTAAGCAGCTCGCAATACCAAACATAAGCCCTTGCGCTTAGCCGCGTAAGGCGGGGTTCGCAGGTACCTGGCAACAGAAACCTGCATTTCCCCGCTTGCTTCTGCGCGCAGCCGTGCCACCCTTGGAGCATGGTCTGTTGCCTCATACCGCTGCCTCTGACCGGCTGCGCCCGCACACCGGCGCTGCCGCCGGTGATCTGCCTGTCAGGCCGGGCCGCTGCCCGTGAGGATGCGTTGCACATCCAGGGTCTGGCGGATGACCCGTTTGACCGCGAAGGCGCGCACAATCCCTTGCCGCGTCAGGTCGTGCCCGCTGCTGCGCCATGGTCCGGCACCGGGGCACAGGCGCGCAACCGGCGGGACGTGGCCCGCTTTGCCGCCGATGCCCGCGCCCGCCCCCGCGCCTTCGCCGCGCGCGATCCCGCCGGGGGTCGGGCGATCCGCCTTCCGGCGGCCCGATCCGCCGCCCTGCCCGGTTGCCGCCGCCGGGTGATCGACAATGCGGGCGATGACACCGGACATGCGGGATGCCCCGCGCTCTGGCACTGCAGGGGCGGTCCTGCGCTGACCGCGCGCGGCCCGGATGACTGTCCGCGCAGCGCCCCCACAGGGTGCCTGCGCACCCCGGCAAAACGGGCACGTTAAGGCATGGCTCCGCCCGCAGCCGCTGCGGCCCTGCCCGCAGGTCAGCCGTCCTTCGGCGAATTGTTCGCTGCGTTCCTGCGCATCGGCCTTCTGTCTTTCGGCGGCCCCGCCGGCCAGATTGCGCTGATGCACCGCGAACTGGTCGAGCAGCGCCGCTGGCTGAGCGAAGACGAATACCTGCGCGCCCTGTCGTTCTGCATGTTGCTGCCGGGGCCGGAGGCGATGCAGCTTGCCACCTATGCCGGATGGAAGCTGCACGGCACCAAAGGCGGCCTTGTTGCGGGGCTGCTGTTTGTTGGTCCGGGCGCGCTGCTGATCCTTGCCCTGTCGGTGGTCTATGCGCGCTATGGTCAGGCCCCCCTTGCGCAGGCGCTGCTGCTGGGCGTCAAGGCGGCCGTTGCGGCGATTGTCATTCATGCCCTGTTGCGCGTGGCGAGGCGGGCGCTGAAGGGGGCGGGGGATTGCCTGATTGCCGGGCTGGCCTTTGCCGGCCTGTTCCTGCTGAACCTGCCCTTCCCGCTGATCATTGCTCTGGCGGCCCTGTGGGGCTGGATCGGAACGCGCGGTACGGTCGCAACCGGCCTGCCCGCAAAAGCACCGCCGCTGGACGAAACACTTCGCACCGCAGCGATCTGGGGCGCGGTCTGGCTGGTGCCGCTGGCCGGGCTGATGCTGTTCGAACAGGGGATTCTGGCCCGGATCGGCGGTTTCTTTGCCATGCTGGCGGTGGTGACCTTTGGCGGTGCCTATGCGGTTCTGGGCTGGATGGCGCAGACGGTGGTGAATGATTTCGGATGGATCACCCAAGCTCAGATGATCGACGCGCTGGGCCTGGCTGAAACCACGCCCGGCCCGCTGATTCTGGTGACCCAGTTCGTCGGTTTTCTTGCGGCCTACCAGGCGGGCGGTCTGCCGGCGGGGCTTGCAGGTGCGGCAGTAACGCTGTGGATGACCTTTGTGCCCTGCTTTCTGTGGATCTTTGCCGGGGCACCTTGGCTGGACCATCTGACCCGCCGCCCGGCACTGAAAGGCGCGCTTGCGGCCATAACCGCCGCCGTGGTTGGCGTTATTGCCAGCCTTTCGGTCTGGTTCACCCTGCATGTCATCTTCATCTCTGTGGATCAGGCTGTGGCCGGCCCTTTCCATGTGCCTGTGCCCGATTGGGTCGGCTTTCAGCCGATTCCCGCACTGCTTGCCGCAGGTGCCGGGGTTCTGATCATGTGGCGCAACTGGCCGCTTCCGCTGGTTCTGGCGCTGTCCGCCGCCGCCTCCTGGCTGCTTTCCGTTTCGTGATGCGCCGGGCGGCGGCATCATCCTCTTTCAATCGCGGTCGAATCCCTTATGGTGGCCCCACGGTATGTTGGGGATGACAGCATGGCGCGGGCCATCGATTATGGCAATCTGATGCACCGCGCGATGCGGGGCCTGATCCAGACGGTGCTGGAGGATGTCGCGGAAAACGGCCTTCCCGGCGCGCATCATTTCTTCATCACCTTTGACACCACCCACCCTGACGTTGCCATCGCCGACTGGCTCAGGGCGCGCTACCCGGAAGAGATGACGATTGTCATCCAGCACTGGTACGAAAATCTGGTTGTGACCGACGAAGGCTTTTCCATCACCCTGAATTTCGGCAATCAGCCGGAACCCTTGGTGATTCCCTTTGACGCGGTGCGCACCTTTGTCGATCCCTCCGTCGAATTCGGCCTGCGCTTTGAAACGCATTCCGATGACGACGATGACGAAGACGCAGCTGAAGATCAGGAGGAAGACGCACCGCCCCAGGCGGCCGAAGTCGTCAGCCTGGACAAGTTCCGCAAGTAGCGGTGCCGGGCGGGCGGGGCAGAGCCGGGCCTTTTGCGAAAAGCCGCTGCGTGCGTGCCCCGGACGATCCCGGTTGTTGCGCACCCCTCTGCGGGCCGTGGCCACCCGGCCCGGTGCAGGGACCGCAGGGGGAGGGTACGGGCACGACCGCGCCTTTCCCCGGATCAGCCGTGCCGTCTTGAAGTGCCTTTGCGCCGCGCGCGCGCGACAAGCGCAGGACTGCGCAGCAGATTCGATCTGCCGCGCAAGCGGGTCTGTCCCTGCCGCCACGGGTGTTTCCCGGCACGGTATGCGACGGTATGCCAATTGATTTCGCCACCTCTCCATCCTATGACAGGGCACCCGCAACGCAGGAGCGCGCCCGATGACTGCAACCCGCACCGAGACCGACAGCTTCGGCCCGCTTGAGGTTCCCGCAGACAAATACTGGGGCGCGCAGACCCAGCGGTCGATCCTTAACTTTGCCATCGGCTGGGAAAAGCAGCCCGTCGCCATCATCCGCGCGCTGGCCATCATCAAGCGCGCCTGCGCCGAGGTGAACATGGCGCAGGGCGACCTTGACCTTGCACTGGGGGCCGCCATTGTCGCCGCCGCGCAAGAGGTGATCGACGGGCGCTTTGACGACAACTTCCCCCTTGCCGTCTGGCAGACCGGGTCCGGCACACAATCCAACATGAACGCGAATGAGGTCATCTCGAACCGCGCGATCGAGATGCTGGGCGGGGTGATGGGGTCGAAAAAACCGGTCCATCCCAATGACCATGTCAACATGGGGCAAAGTTCCAACGACACTTTCCCCACCGCCATGCATGTGGCTATCGGCATGGTGGCGCGCGATGTGCTGCTGCCAGGTCTGGCAAAGCTGCATGGCGCGCTGGTGGACAAGACGGTGGAATTCAAAGACATCATCAAGATCGGCCGCACCCATACGCAGGATGCCACCCCCCTGACGCTGGGCCAGGAATTCAGCGGCTATGCCCATCAGGTCAGCCAGGGGATGCTGCGCATCCACAAGGTTCTGCCAGAAATTTACGAACTGGCCCAGGGCGGTACGGCGGTGGGCACCGGCCTGAACACCCGCGTCGGCTGGGACCGGCGGGTGGCCGCGAAAATTGCCGAAATCACCGGCCTGCCCTTTGTGCCCGCCCCCAACAAGTTCGAAGCCCTGGCGGCGCATGACGCGATGGTGATGTTTTCCGGCGCCCTGAAAACCGTTGCCGTATCGCTGTTCAAGATCGCCAATGACATGCGGCTGCTCGGCTCCGGCCCGCGCTCTGGCCTGGGCGAGCTGATCCTGCCGGAAAACGAGCCGGGATCGTCAATCATGCCCGGCAAGGTCAATCCGACCCAGGCCGAGGCGCTGACCATGGTCTGTGCGCAGGTCATGGGCAATGATGCGGCCATAGGCTTTGCCGGATCACAGGGGCATTTCGAGCTGAACGTCTATAACCCGGTGATGAGCTACAACGTGCTGCAATCAATGCAGCTTCTGGGCGATGCCGCCCGCAGCTTCACCGACAACATGGTGGCCGGCACCTGCGCCAATCTGGCCCGAATCGACAGACTGATGAAGGAAAGCCTGATGCTGGTCACGGCCCTGGCACCGATGATCGGCTATGACAACGCAACGAAGGTGGCAAAGACGGCGCACCGGAACGGCACCACCCTGCGCGAAGAGGCGATTGCGCTGGGCCTGGTGGATGGCGAAACCTTCGACCGCGTGGTACGCCCCGAAGACATGATCGGCCCCAAAGGGTGATCTGGGGCACAAAGGCTGCGACCCGTCAGGGATGCGGCCCGTGGCCAGCAGGCGAAAGTGACGCAGAAACAGAAATCGGGACGCCAGCAAGATGACTGAAACAATCAACCTGCGCTTGGTTTCCAAGCAGAAGAAACGTCAGATGCAGGCCACGAAGGCCGCAGAAAACGCGGCAAAGCACGGCCGCAGCAAGGCCGAGAAGATGGCAGAGCGTATCGCGGCTGAAACGGCAGTGCGGCGGCTGGATGCCCATAAACGGTCAGAGACATGAACGACCGTCCGGCAAAGCATTCGGTGACCCTGAACGGCCACCGCACCAGCGTGTCCCTTGAACCCGAGTTCTGGGAGGCATTCAAAGCCATTGCGGCAGGCTCGGGCCAGGCAATCAACAGCCTTGCCGCCGCAATCGACTCAGGTCGGGGTGATCTGGGCCTTGCCTCGGCGATCCGGCTGTTCATCCTGCGCCATTACCGGCGCTGCGACTCCCTCAAAGGCAGGTCAGACGACGCCTGAGAACCGCCGTCCCGCCCTGCGCGGCGCGTCAGGACCGCCCTATCCAAGCGCGGCCAGACCGGGAAAGGTTTCCAGAAGCCAGTAGGAAAAGCTGGAAAATCCGCCGGTCAGCATCAGCAGCCCGATCGTCCACAACAGCAGGCCCATCACCTTTTCGATCCGCTCCATATGGCGGCGCATCCACCCCATGACACCGGTCAGCCGTGGCAGGAATGCCGCCACCAGCAGGAAGGGAACGCCAAGTCCAAGGGCATAGACCGCCAGCAGAAGCGTGCCGCGCGTCATGCTGGCCTCGCCCGCCGCCAGGGACAGGATGGCCCCCAACTGCGGCCCGATGCAGGGCGTCCAGCCAAAGGCAAAGGCAAGACCCAGCACATAGGCCCCAAGGGCCGAACCGCCGTGATCGCCCGCGTCCATCCGCAGATCACGGTCCATGAAGCCAATGCGGAACACACCGATGAAATGCGCGCCAAAGACCATCACGATCAGCCCGGCCGCGGTATTGAACCAATCCGCATTCTGCAGAAAGAACGCCCCGAAGGCCGAGGCGGCGAAGCCAAGGAACAGAAAGACAGTGGACAGCCCCAGCACGAAGAACAGTGCGGGCAGCATCACGCGCCGCTGCGCCGCGCGCCCTGCCTGCATTTCCGCCATGCTGATCCCGCCCATATAGGCAAGATAGGGCGGCACAATGGGCAGCACGCAGGGGCTGAGAAAGGACAGAATGCCCGCTGCCAGCGCCACCATCATGCCGGGCAGCAGCCCGGCGTCAATCACGTCAATCCCGAACATGCAGAACCCCCTTCCGGCGACATAGCTTACGCCGGGGGTGCCGTCACCGGCCCGCGCGTCACATTGCCGTGGACAGGCGCGGCCTGCACCGCTATCGCGCTGCCATGACCTGGGATGAGGATCTGGATTGCCAGGGGCTCTTGTGCCCCCTGCCCGTCTTGCGTGCGCGCAAGAGGCTGATCGGCATGGCCCCGGGCAGGGTGCTGCGCATCACCGCGACCGACCCGATGGCGCAGATCGACCTGCCGCATTTCTGCGCCGAAGCCGGACATGACCTGATAAACAGCCGCACCTGCGGAGCGGTCACAACCTTTCTGATCCGCCGGGCCTGACCGGCAGGAAACGGGCGTGCCGGTTTTCCGCCGCGCCCGTCTGCCGGCCTTGACCCGCTGTCAGCGGCCCAGCGACCACCAGCCACGCTTTTTCGGCTTGCCATCATCTTCCGGCGGGGCCTTTTCCACCACAGGTTCCGGTGCGGCCACCCAGGTTTGCGGCGCGCCCGGTGCAGGCACGGCAACCACCGATTCGGGCGCTGCGACCAGGGCGGCAGGTGGTTCCGCCCCAGCGGGCGCGTCCGCGTCTGCCACAGCGCGCCTGGTGCGCGAGCGCGACCGTTTCACCGGGGCTTCGGCCACGGCCGGGGAAACAGCTTCGGCCCCGGCGACAGGTTCGGCCAGGGCGGCAGGCGTCTCTGCCGGTTCGGCGTCTTTCGTCTTCCGGCGGAACCGGGCCGGTTTCTTTGCCGCTGCCCCGGCCCCGGCATCGGGCCGGGCTTCTGCGTCTTCGGGCACGGCGACAGGCGCGGTCACCGCATCAGGCACCTGGTCTGCCGCCACCGTGGCCTCCGGGCTTTCAGCGGGGGCTGTCTTGCGGGTGCGGGTGCGGGTCCGGCCGCCCTTTTTCGCGGGCGCTTCCGGCGCGGCCTCTGCCTCACCCTCAAGCCCGGTGTCGTCCGCATCCCCGCCCTGATCCTGCGCGGTGTCGCCTGACACCCCCTCGCCATTGGCGCTTCCTGCGCGGCGGCGGCGGCGGCGGCGGCGCTTCTTCTTGCCGGGCGCTCCGTCGCCGGTGGCTGTCTCGGCGCGGGACCCGCCGCGCGCCTCGGCCGCAGCATCTTCGGCGACCTCTTCCGCCGGATCGTCTTCGGCGGCATCTTCGCCATCCTCGTCCGGGAAAAGCTCTTCTTCCTCCAGATCGGGCATGATGGTGGATTCGGCCGAAATCACCGATGCCATGGCAGGGGAAATCACGCGGGTTGCAGTCTTGAACTTCTCGATCGAATAGTCGGGGCTGATCAGCGAGGGGTCCGCCTCGATCCGCACCGCCATGTCATAGCGGGCCTCGATCAGCGCGATATGCTCGCGCTTCTGGTTCATCAGGTAATTGACCACCGCGACAGGCGCCCTGAGCAACACTTCTTTCGACCGTCTGCGCGTGCCCTCTTCCTCGAGCTGGCGCAGCACCTGCAACGCCATGCTGTCATCAGACCGGATCAGCCCGGTGCCGTGGCAATGCGCACAGGGTTGCGTCGTGCTTTCCAGCATGCCGGGGCGCAGGCGCTGGCGGCTCATCTCCAGCAGGCCGAAACCTGAAATGCGGCCCACCTGAATGCGCGCGCGGTCGGTCTTGAGCTTGTCCTTCAGCTTCTTTTCGACGGCGGCGTTATTCTTGCGCTCTTCCATGTCGATGAAATCGATGACGATCAACCCTGCCAGATCGCGCAGGCGCAACTGGCGGGCAATCTCTTCGGCGGCCTCAAGGTTGGTGTTCAGCGCGGTCTGTTCGATTGATCCTTCCCTGGTGGCCCGCCCCGAGTTCACATCGATGGCCACCAGCGCCTCGGTCACGCCGATCACGATGTAGCCGCCGGATTTCAGCTGAACGGTCGGGTTGAACATGCCGCCAAGATAGCTTTCCACCTGATAGCGCGCGAACAGCGGCATCGCTTCGGCATAGGGCTGCACGACCTTGGCATGGGACGGCATGATCATCTTCATGAAGTCCTTGGCCACGCGGTAACCTTCGACGCCTTCGACCAGAACTTCCTCGATCTCGCGGTTGTAAAGATCGCGGATCGACCGCTTGATCAGGTTGCCTTCCTCATAGATCGGGGCGGGGGCGATGCTTTTCAGCGTCAGCTCGCGGACCTGTTCCCACAGGCGCATCAGGTATTCATAGTCGCGGCGGATCTCGGGCTTGGTGCGCTTGGCCCCGGCGGTACGGATGATCAGCCCGGCACCTTCGGGCACCTCGATTTCCTGCGCGATTTCCTTCAGCTTCTTGCGGTCGGCCGCCTGGGTGATCTTGCGCGAGATCCCGCCCCCCCGCGCCGTGTTCGGCATCAGCACGCAATAGCGCCCCGCCAGCGACAGATAGGTGGTCAGTGCGGCCCCCTTGTTGCCGCGCTCTTCCTTGACAACCTGGACCAGCATGATCTGGCGGACCTTGACCACTTCCTGGATTTTGTATTTCCGGGGCCGCGGCTTGCGCGGCTGGCGGATTTCTTCGGCCACATCCTCTTCGGCGACCGACTCGATCTCGTCGTCCAGTTCTGTGGCATGATCCATCGACCGGTAGGTCTTTGATCCGCCGTCGCCGTCTTCGTCCCCGTCTTCGCGCGACCGCGACCGGCCGCCCCTGGCAGGGCGGAACGTCAGATCATCTTCGGCAGGTCCGCTCCGGTCCCCCGGCGCGGCTGCGTAAAGCGCGTCTGCCCCGGTTTCCTCGCCCAGGTCCACCACATCCATCGTGCCGATTTCTGCCGATTGCACCGCATCGGCGCTGTCGGCGGCCTCGGCCCGGACGGCGTTGCGCGGGCCACGGCGGCGGTTGCGGCCGGCCTCTTCCTCTTCCTCGGCGCGGGCAAAGGCGCGCTCTTCTTCCAGCAGGGCTTTGCGGTCGGCAACCGGGATCTGGTAGTAATCGGGGTGGATTTCCGCGAAGGCCAGAAAGCCATGGCGGTTTCCGCCGTAGTCCACGAAAGCCGCCTGCAGCGACGGCTCGACACGGGTTACCTTGGCGAGATAGATATTTCCCGCAATCTGGCGTTTGTTGACGGTTTCAAAATCGAATTCCTCAACCTTGTTTCCGTCCACCACGACCACCCGCGTTTCTTCGGCGTGGGTGGCATCGATAAGCATCTTCTTGACCATGATATTCCAATAAACCGGCCACACGACCCGGCCCGAAGCAGGCTTCGGCGGGGCGGATTCGCGACGGCGGGCTGTCTGTTCGGGCAAGATGCGGCGCGGGGCAATGCGGATCGGTGCCTGAGCGGCACTCTTCACGCGAACTCCCTGTCATGGCGCGCATCATCGCGGTTCTGTCCCGGATGACGGATGCGTCACCCATTCAAAAGCACGTCAGCCCCAAAGGACGACGGGCAAGCCTGTGGCCTTGCGACCGGTCAGTCCGCGAAGGTGCGCTGTGGCCCTGCGGCCCAAGCCACGCCTCCGGCGGCGAAACTCCTGCGTGGGCAAGACGCCCATCGCGGGGAACCATAGCGGTGACGGCCCGGTAAACACAATGTGTTTTTTCCCCGCTTGGCTGTCTTGCCCTGTCCGGACCGGTCCGGGCGGCACCCCCCCTGGTCCGGCGAACGGCGGCGGCCCGGAGATACCCGGCTGTTTCAGACGTAATCAGACCGGGTCAGGCCGTATTTGGCCATCTTCTCGTTCAGTGTCCGGCGCGGCAGGCACAATTCTTCCATCACGGCCACGATCGATCCCTTGTGACGGCGCATGGTGTTGTCGATCAGCATACGCTCGAACGTCTCGACATATTCCTTCAGCGGTTTGCCTTCGGTCGTCATCGCCGGCCCTGCCGTTTCATTGTCGGCCATCAGCAGCGACGCGATGGAACCGGACCCGCGCCGGTTCTGCAGCACGGCGCGCTCGGCGATGTTGACCAGCTGGCGCACATTGCCGGGCCAGGGCGCCTGGAGCAGCTGTGCGGCCTCCTGCGCCGTGACCTGGGGGGCCTCGCAGCCGTATTCCCCGGAAAATTCCTCGGCCAGGCGGGTGAACATCGCCAGAATATCCTCGCCGCGCGACCGCAGCGGCGGCAGGGTGATTTTCATCGCACCGATCCGGTAGTACAGGTCGGGGCGCAGAACATCTTCAACGGTCTTGTCCGGGGCATGTTCATTGCAGATCGCAATGATCCGGGTTTCGGGCGGAATGCCCTGTTCGTTGATCACGGTCAGCAGACGCGCCTGCAGGGCACCGCTCAGCGCTTCGATATCCTCCAGGCACAGGGTTCCGCCGCGGGCTTCCTCCACCAGCGGGATGGTTCCGTCCCCGGTCGGTCCGAAAAGCCGTGCCGTCAGCTGGTCTTCGGACCAGGCCGCGCAGGAAACCGTGACGAACTTCCTGCCCGCGCGCGGCCCCACGGCATGAAGCGCATGGGCCACCAGCGTCTTGCCGGTGCCGGTTTCCCCGTCGATCAGCACAAGACCGTCGGCCTGCCCAAGATCAAGGATGTCCTCGCGCAGCCGTTCCATTACGGCGGACTGCCCGATCAGCTTCTTCATCAGCATCGAGCCGTCGGACAGTTCCCGGCGCAGTGCCCGGTTGTCCAGGGTCTGCCGCCGCGCCTGGGTGGCTTTCTTGGCCAGTTCCGTCATCCTGTCGGGGTTGAAGGGCTTCTCCAGAAAATCGAAGGCACCCACCCGCATCGCCTCCACCGCCATCGGCACATCGCCATGCCCGGTGATCAGGATGACCGGCAGCCCGCTGTCCTGCCCCATCAGCTTCCTGAGAAAGGCCATCCCATCCATGCCCGGCATACGGATGTCGCTGACAACCACCCCCGGAAAATCCGGCCCGATGCCCTTCAGCGCGTCTTCGGCGCTGCCATAGGTTTCCGTATCGAACCCCGACAATGCCAGCCACTGGCTGATCGATTGCCGCATGTCTGCCTCGTCATCAACGATTGCGACCTTCATCGTTCGTGCCATGTCACCTCACTCGGCTGCCTGCGTCGTGGCGTCGGGCGGGGACGCCACAGGATCAGGGACATTCGGTTCCCGGACCGGCGGGCGTTCCGCACCCATCACGGGAAGCTGTACCTCAAAGACCGCCCCGCCGGATTCACCGTTGCGTGCGGTCAGCCGCCCCCCCAGATCATTGACGATCCCCGAGGAAATCGCCAGGCCAAGGCCCACCCCTTCGCCCGGCTTCTTGGTGGTGTAAAAGGGCTCGAACAGGGTATCGAGATCGGCAATGCCATGCCCGTTGTCGCGCACGGCCAGGGTCGCGGTTTCGCCCGCAGACAGCAGAATTTCGATTTCCGGGTCGGCCAGACCGCGCGTTGCATCGATCGCGTTGCGCAGCAGGTTGATGATGACCTGCTCCAGCCGCACACGGTCGGCCAGCACCATCACGGGGTTGCGCGGCAGGGTGCGCGTGATGCGGATGACCCGCGACTTCAACTGCGGCTCCATCATCGACAGCGCCGAGGATATCGCCTGTTTCACGTCGACCGGCTCAAAGGCCTCGCCCCCCTTGCGGGCATAGGATTTGAGTTGCCGCGTGATCGCCCCCATCCGGTCGATAAGATCATCGATCCGCTGGAACGACGACAGCGCCTCTTCGCTGCGCCGCCGCTGAAGCAGCAGCCGCGCCCCGGCAAGATAGGTCTTCATCGCGGCCAGCGGCTGGTTAAGTTCATGGCTCACGGCGGCAGACATCTCTCCCAGGGCTGCCAGCTTCGATGATTGGGCCAGCGTCTGTTCCGCCACGGCCAGCGTCTTTTGCACACGCTCACGCTCGGCAATCTCGCGCTGCAACCGGGCATTGAGCAGGCGCAGTTCCGCAGATTCGCGCTGAAAGAACTCTGACCGCGACAGGGCGCGACGCGACAGCAGGTAGAAGGTCAGCGCCAGAAGGATCGCAAATCCCATGATCTCCAGCGCCAGAACGCCGTTGACCCGTTCCCGCACGGAATCATAGGCGGTAAAGGTGACAAGCCGCCATCCCCGGAACGGAATCCGGGCGGACGTCTGCATCACGGCCTCGCCCTTGACATAGGTATCCGCAGTCTCGCCGGGGGAACTGGCCCAGTCCGCCGTCGCATTCAAGGCCCGCGTCAGCGGATTGGCCGCATCGATCAGCGAAATCGCATCCTCCAGCGGCAATCCGCGCCAGCGCGGTTCGGTGGCCAGCATGACCGTGCCCTGGCTGTCCGTGACCGCGACGGCATCCTGCAGCCCGGCCCAGGCCCGTTCGTACTTGGCCAGATCAACCTCGACCACAATCACCCCGATTGTCCGGTTCTCTGACACCAGCGCGCGCGAATAGCTGAAGCCAAAGCCGCCTTCGGCCCGTTGCGCGGCGGAAAACACGGTTTCCCCGGCCCGTTGCGCCTCGACGAAGAACGCGGCACCGCTGTAGTTGGTCCCGATGCGCTGCCGGGTGGTTGCGGCCACCACCCGTCCGCCGCTGTCCAGCAGCAGGATCGAGGCCGCGCCGATTTCGGACTGAAACGAAATCAGCCGCTGCGAGGTCAGGGCAAAATTGCCCGAGGTCAGCGCGCCGATCAGTTCGGGGTCGCGCGCCAGCAACAGCGGCACCACCGAATTGCGCTGCAATTCCGTCAGGATGTTTCCCGAATACAGCGCCAGCCGCAATTCGGCGCGGCTGCGCGTTGTCTCGGTAAAGCGCTGGGTCAGCCACTGGTTGGTGAACAGAATCACCCCGATGGCAAACAGGATCAGCCCGGCAACGGCCAGCCGCAAGCGCCAGGTCATTCCGGCCGTGTCCGGGCCTTCCGTCTCATCCTCGGGGCTGTCTGCCGGTTCGGTCATCGCGCGACTGTAGGCGTTCGGCAGGCCCGGCTCAAGCTTTCGGGGTCAGACCGGCGCAAGCGCGCCAAGGACCGAGCGGAAAAGCACCGAACCATCGGTCCCGCCGTGGGCTGCGTCCACGGCGCGTTCGGGATGCGGCATCAGGCCAAGCACCCTGCGGTTGGCCGACAGCACCCCGGCAATGTCCGCCATCGCCCCGTTCGGGTTTTCGGCATAGGTGAAGGCGATGCGGTCTTCCCCGGCCAGCTGCGCCAGCGTTGCGGCGTCGGCGGTGTAATTGCCGTCATGATGCGCAACCGGCAGGATGATCCTGTCGCCCCTGGCCCATCCGCCGGTATAGGCGCTGGTTGCGGTGGCGACCGTCAGCGTCACCGGCTTGCAGACAAACCTCAGTCCCGCATTGCGCATCAGCGCACCGGGCAGCAGACCCATCTCGGTCAGCACCTGAAAGCCGTTGCAGATGCCCAGCACGAAACCGCCGCGCGCCGCATGGCCTGCCACCGCCTGCCCGACGGGCGACCGCGCGGCAATGGCCCCGCAGCGCAGATAGTCGCCAAAGGAAAAGCCGCCGGGAATGCCGACAATGTCCACGCCCGCCGGAAGGGCCGTATCCTTGTGCCAGACCCGAACCACATCCGCCCCGGCCTGGGCAAAGGCCACGGCAAGGTCACGGTCACAGTTTGACCCCGGAAAGGTAACGACGGCAGCTTTCATCGGCGGTCCTTTGCAAGAGATGCAAGTGTCGCTTAGACCAAACCGACGGGGCATTCCACCCCCCCCTGCCCCGTCTCATGCACGACTTTGTGCAAGCCGAAGACAATGGGCGAAAATCTGTCGGGAAACCGCGCGGCCAGGCTGGAAACTGCGCGCCCAGAGGATTGACTGAACACGCTCCTGTGGAGCGTTTTCACGGTCCGATTGCCAGAGGGCTTTAGCCCGCAGGCAAGGGGCGTGCCCCAAGCCTGACGGCGGTAATCCGGCAGGAAGGAAAGGGCACGCCATGCGCCGGCCGATTCAACAGAGCCTCATCACGCTCTACGCCGAAAAGTCGGTGATCACGGCCACGCCCGGCGGGGTCGGTCCGTTGAAGGCGCGCAGCTCTGCCGAGGCACCCGACAGGGCCACGCGCCGCGCGATCAGCGGCGCGAAATCGACCCGACCCGCCTCGATCAGTGACAGCAGCGACGGATAGCGCCAGCCTGGCATGCCGCGCGTGCCGAACAGGGCCAGGTTCTTCATGTAGACGGCGTTCATGTTGATGTCCATGCGCGCCGCATGACCCACCGGCATGCCGATCTGCACATGGCGGCCCAGCGGGCGCAGACAGTCGATCGAGGCATTGGTGGTGGCGGCAATGCCCAGCGCCTCGATGCTCAGATGCGCCCCGCCGCCGGTCAGTGCGATGATGCGCCCTGCAACATCGCCGTCGCGCGCGTCAATCGCGGCCTCGGCCCCCTGCGCCAGCGCATGGGCCAGCTTTTCGGGAACGACATCGACAACAATGACCCGCGCGCCCAGCGCGCGGCCCAGCAGCAGCGCCGAAAGACCGACCCCCCCGGTGCCATGCACCGCCAGCCATTCGCCGGCCCGCAGCGCCGCCCTGTCGGTCAGCCCATGCCAGACCGTCGTCACCCGGCACCCCAGCCCCGCCGCAACCGCCGGCGACAGGCTGTCGGGCAGACGTGCCAGGTTATGGGCAAAGGGTACAGAGATGAACTCGGCAAAGGCCCCCGGTTCGGTAAAGCCGGGCAGGCGCTGCCGCGCACAGATGTTGCCATGGCCCGACTGGCAGTCAGGACAGGCCCCGCAGGCCAGAATGAAGGGTGCCACCACCCGGTCGCCCACCTGCCATGTCGATTGCGCCCCGGCTTCCACCACCTCGCCGCAGTATTCGTGGCCGGGAATCTGCCCCGGCTTCACGCGCGGATGCTCTCCGGTCCAGCCATGCCAGTCCGACCGGCAGATGCCGCAGGCCAGAACCCGCAGCACCACACCATCCGGCGCGCAGGCAGGGTCTGCCACCTGTTCCAACGACAGATCGTCATTATAGGTCCGCAGCACCGCAGCGAACATGGCCGGTCTCTCCGCTGGCCCGCCCCGGATGCCGGGGCGCGGGATTTCCCTTCAGGCGATTCAGGCGATCTCGACGGTGAACGTCTCGATCACGGTGTTGGCCAGCAGCTTCTCGCACATGGCGCGCACCTCGTGCTCTGCCGCCGCGCGGTCGGTGGCGGACAGATCAAGCTCGATCACCTTGCCCTGGCGCACGGCCTGCACGCCGGCAAAACCCAGCGTCCCAAGCGCATGGCGCACCGCCTCGCCCTGCGGGTCCAGAACGCCGTCCTTCAGCATGACATGAACGCGGGCTTTCATCGCAAGGTCTTTCAGTTGATCAGCGTGGGCTTTGGCGTATGCGTCACATTCGTGGGCAGGACCCCCAGACGGCGGGCCAGTTCGGTATAGACATCGGCCAGCGGGCCGGGGTCGATGGCGGGCTGGCCTTCGGCGCGTTCGGCTGCGCGCATGTCCCACAGGCGGCAACTGTCGGGGCTGATTTCATCGGCGATGATCAGGCGCATGAAATCGCCTTCCCAGATGCGGCCGATCTCGATCCGGAAATCGGCAAGCCTTATGCCGACGCCCATCATGACACCCGACAGGAAATCATTCACCCGAAGGGCCAGCGCCACCATGTCATCCAGATCCTGCTGCCCGGCCCAGCCAAAGGCGATGATGTGCTCTTCCGCCACCATCGGATCGCCCAGCTTTTCGTCCTTGTAGTAGAACTCGACAATCGGCCGGGGCAGCGGTGTGCCTTCGGCAATCCCCAGGCGCGCGGAAATCGGCCCGGCGGCGAAATTGCGGACCACCACCTGGATCGGGATGATTTCTGCCATGCGCACCAGCTGCTCGCGCATGTTCAGGCGGCGGATGAAATGCGTGGGCACCCCGATGGCATTCAGCCCGGACATGAAGAATTCCGACAGACGGTTGTTGAGAACGCCCTTCCCCTCGATCGCCTGACCGGGCTTGGGCGTGCTGATCGCCCCGCCGTCATCCTTGAAGTACTGAACCAAAGTGCCCGGCTCGGGGCCTTCGTAGAGGATCTTGGCCTTGCCTTCGTAAATCTTCTTGCGTCGTGCCATGACCTCTCCGCGCGGCGGTGAACGGGCAGGCACCGGTGCGGCACCGGCCTTTCGCCGTTGTGCCGCAGCCTATACGTCAACCCGGCCCCTGTCGCAAGGCAATCACCGCCGTCTGGCCCCTTGCGGCACCGGGACAGAGACCGCATATGGTTGGGCAACCGGGATCACAGCAGGGAAACATCCGATGTCTGGCTTCACTGACCGCGAGCGCGCCTTCGAATCCAAGTTCGCCCATGACACTGAAATGCAGTTCCGCGCCGAGGCGCGCCGCAACAAGCTGCTGGGCCTCTGGGCGGCGGAATTGATGGGCAAATCGGGCGATGCGGCGGCAGACTATGCCATGAGCGTGGTCAAGGCCGATTTTGAGGAGGCAGGCACCGAAGATGTGGTCCGCAAGGTCGCGGGCGACTTGGGTGTGCTGTCCTCGCCCGATGCCATCCGCGCCAGGATGACCGAGCTTCTGGCGGTGGCCAAGGCCCAGCTTGTGGACGAGGCCTGACGCCGGCCGGGTGACTCTGGCAACAATCGGACCCGTTAACCCCGCCTGAACCTGCGCCGGCCCATCTGTGGGCCGACAGGCACGGGCGGGGGGGAATCATGACGCGCAGCGCGGTCTTTGGCGGCGGCGGCCCTGCCCGCGCGCTGCGTCTTTGCGTGATACCGGGCTTTTGCGCCATGGCCGTACTGCTTTTGCGGGACCGCATGGCAGGTCTTGACCCCGCAGCGGTATACCGGGCGGTGCTGGACGTGACACCGGTCAACTGGATGGTCTCGCTTGGCTGCGTTGCCGCAGGTTTCTGGGCTGTCGGCGCGCAGGAGATTGTGATGCACCGCCATTTCTCAACGCAGGCGCCGGTCCGGCAGGCCCGCCATGCCGGCATGATCGCGGCGGCCATCGGTCAGACCCTGGGCTTTGGTCCCGCGATCGGCGCGCTGATCCGATGGCGCCGCGTGCCGGGGCTTGGGGGCCTGCAGGCCGCCCGCCTGTCTGTGGGGATGAGCACCGGCTTTCTTGTGGTGCTGGGGTTTGTCTGTGCGCTGGCGACGCTGGCCGTCCCGGCGGCACCCGGACGGGCGGCGGCGGCGGGCGCACTGGCGGTCTGTGCGCTGCTGGCCGGTCTTTGCGCAATCCCGCCGCATCGTCTGGCCCGCCACATCCGGCTGCCCAGCCTGACCTGCCTGGGTTCCTTTACCGGCTGGGCCATCGCCGAAATGCTGGCCCTTGCGGCGGCCCTGTGGGTGTTTCTGCCGCCCGACACGGGCCCCGGTTTTCTGGCCGTGCTGCCGGCGGTCCTGCTGGCGCTTGGTGCGGGCTGGATGACGGGCGCACCGGGCGGGGTCGGTGCCTTCGAAGTCACCCTGATGGCGCTTTTGCCTGCGGTCGGGGATGCCGCCCTGATCGGGGCGATCCTGGCCTTCCGCCTGACGGCGTTCGTCCTTCCTGCCGGGATTGCCGGCATCGTCCTTTTGTGCAGTCCGGCACGCGCCCAACCGGCAACCTGCGCTCCGGCCCTGCCCGCACAGCCCCCCCGGGCCGAGGCCGGGCTGGTCCGGCAGGGCGTGCTGACCCTGGAACGGCGCGGCAGCGCGCCGGGCTGGATGATCGGGCGTCTGCCCCACAGCTGTGTTGCCCTTGGCGATCCCGGCCCGGCTGCCGGCCCGGACGCGCGGGTCCGGGCGCTTGCCGCCCTGTCTGCCACCGCCCGGGCGGAAGGGCGCCTGCCCTGCCTGTACAAGACAGGCGCACGCATGGCCCTTGCCGCACGGCAGGCCGGCTGGGTCGTGCGGCCCATCGCGGCCGAGGCCTGGCTTTGTCCTGCAGAGTTCAGTCCGGTCGGCCCGGCCCGTGCCGGGCTGCGCCGCAAGCTGCGTCGGGCGGGCCAGGCCGGGGTATCCGTCACCGCCGTCACCGGTCCCTGCCCCGTGGCAGAGATGGCCCGCGTGGCGGCGTGCTGGGCCAGGGCGCATGGGGGCGAGCGCGGCTTTTCCATGGGGCGCTGGTGCCCGCAGTATGTGGCCGGCCAACGGGTGTTTCTTGCCCGTCAAGGGGGCCGCGTGATTGCCTTTCTGACCCTGCATGACGGCCCCGGGGAATGGACGCTGGACCTGCTGCGCAGCCTGCCCGGCTGTCCGGACGGAACCATGTATGCGCTGCTGACCGCCGCAATCGACGCGGCACGCGCCGCCGGAGTTCCCCGACTGTCGCTGGCGGCTGTTCCCCGCGCGTCCCGCAGGCGACGGACCGGGCATCCGCCCGACGGCGGGCTGGCCCGGTTCAAGGCCGCCTTCGCACCGCGCTGGGAACCGCTTTATCTCTGCGCGCCGTCGTGGTGGGCTATGGCGGTCACGGGTGCAGACATCGCACGGGCGGTCCTTCGCCCGGCCCCGCTTGCATCCGCCCCGCCACCGGCCGATGCTGCACCAAATGACATTGCCCCCGGCGCGGCGGCATGGCACAGGTTTGCCGAAGGCCCGCCGGCTGGCCGGGCAGCACCGCTGCGCCAGGAGTTGTGATGACCGATGCCCTGACCCGCCTTCTGGCAACCCGCGACTGGCTGATGGCCGATGGTGCCACCGGAACCAACCTGTTCAACATGGGCCTGTCATCGGGCGATGCGCCCGAGATGTGGAACAACGAGCATCCCGACAGGATCCGCAGCCTGTACCGCGCGGCGGTGGATGCGGGATCGGACATCTTCCTGACCAATTCCTTTGGCGGCAATGCCAGCCGGATGAAGCTGCATGGCGCGCAGAACCGGGTGCATGAGCTGAACCGCGTTGCGGCCAGCCTTGGGCGGGACGTTGCCGATGTGGCGGGCCGGACGGTGGTGGTGGCAGGATCGGTGGGTCCCACGGGCGAGATTTTTGAGCCGATGGGCACGATGACCCATGCGGTCGCGGTGGAGATGTTCCACGAACAGGCCGAAGGGCTGAAGGCCGGGGGCGCGGATGTGCTGTGGGTTGAAACCATGTCGGCCCCGGAAGAATACAAGGCGGCGGCAGAGGCCGCGCAACTGGCCGGGATGCCCTGGTGCGGCACGATGAGCTTTGATACCGCCGGGCGCACGATGATGGGCGTCACATCCGCCGCGATGGTGGAGATGGTGGAAAAACTGCCAAACCCGCCGATTGCCTTTGGCGCGAACTGCGGCGTTGGCGCGTCTGACCTGTTGCGCACGATTCTGGGCTTTGCCGCGCACGGGTCTGAACGGCCGCTGATTGCCAAGGGCAATGCGGGCATCCCGAAGTATCACGACGGGCATATCCATTATGACGGCACGCCCCAGCTGATGGCCGAATATGCGGTGCTGGCGCGCGATGCCGGCGTGCAGATCATCGGCGGCTGCTGCGGCACCATGCCGGACCATCTGAAGGCGATGCATGACGCGCTGGAAAGCCGCCCCAGGGGACCGCGCCCGACGCTGGAACGCATCAGCGCCCTGCTGGGCGGATTTTCCTCGGCGTCGGACGGCACCGGCGATGATGCCGGCAGCCCGCGCCGCGAACGGCGCGGCCGCCGCGGCTGACCCTGCCCGGCGGGGCAACGCGGCCCGGTCATGCCGCCCGACCGCCCTTAGAACAGCGTCAGCTGATCGCCCGTGCGGGGCGGCACCCGAAACAGGTCGGTGCGCAGGGGCGGCAGCGCCGCGTTCAGCCCCAGCCGTGCCACGGCCAGGTGAAACCGCCGCTCCACCAGGGCGGACCAGGGCCCCTCGCCCCGCATCCGCCTGTGCCAGCCCGGATCATGGTCCCTGCCGCCATGAACATCGCGCACCCGCGCCATGACCTTTGCCGCGCGTCCGGGAACCGCCCGCGCCAGCCAGTCGCGGAACAGCGGCGCAACCTCGGCCGGCAGGCGCAGCATGATCCAGCTTGCAGCCACCGCCCCCGCCGCCTGCGCTGCGGCAAGGATCGCCTCCATCTCGCTGTCGGTCAGCCCCGGCACCACGGGGGCGACCATCACCCGCACCGGCACGCCCGCCGCCGTCAGCCGCCGGATCACCTCCAGCCGCCGCGCCGGATGTGCGGCGCGCGGTTCCATCGCGCGCGCCAGCGCCGGGTCCAGCGTGGTGAGTGAAATCCCCACCCGCAGCAACCCGTCCCGCGCCATCGGGCCAAGAATATCCAGGTCACGCTCGATCAGCGCCCCCTTGGTGGTGATCGCAACCGGATGGCGGAAGGCCTGCAGAACCTCCAGCACCTCGCGCATCACCCGGTGGTCGGCCTCGCAGGGCTGGTAGGGGTCGGTGTTGGTGCCGATTGCAACCGGGGCCACACGATAGGACCTGGCACCAAGCTCTGCCGCCAGCACCGCGCCGATGCCGGGCCGCGCGATCAGCCGCGTTTCAAAGTCCAGACCGGGCGACAGGTTCAAGAAGGCATGGCTGGGCCGCGCGAAGCAGTAGGTGCAGCCATGCTCGCAGCCCCGATAGGGGTTGACCGACCGGTCAAAGGGCAGATCCGGAGAGCGGTTGTACGTCAGCGCCGAGCGGGGCCGTTCCAGCCGCACTTCGGTCTTCACCAGCCGTTCGGCAAAGGGGATGTCCCAGCCATCGTCCAGCGCGTCGCGCGCATGGCGTTCGAACCGGCCGGCCCGGTTGGTCTGCGCGCCCCGCGCCCGCAGCCGCTGCCCCGGCATGATTCCGTTTCCGCGTTCCATGGCGCAAAGGTAGAACATAATGGGAACATGCGCCAGCACTGTCGCTTTGCGACGCGGCCCTGTCGGCTTTCACCTTGCCCATGTCGCAATCCGAAAAGTCCGCCCGTGCCTTTGGCCCCATTGAACGTGAAACAGAAGGCAGGAGCAGGCCATGGCCGACGACGAGATCATCCTTTCCGAACTGCCGGATGACGAGCTCGTGCTGCAAATGCACGATGACCTGTATGACGGGTTGAAGGAAGAAATCGAAGACGCCGTCAACATCCTGATCGCCCGCGGCTGGGCGCCCTATGACGTGCTGACCAAGGCGCTGGTTGCCGGAATGACCATCGTCGGCGCAGACTTCCGCGACGGCATCCTGTTCGTGCCCGAGGTTCTGCTGGCCGCCAACGCGATGAAGGCGGGGATGTTCATTCTGAAACCGCTGCTGGTGGAAACCGGCGCGCCGCGCATGGGCAAGATGGTGATCGGCACGGTCAAGGGCGACATTCACGACATCGGCAAGAACCTTGTCGCCATGATGATGGAAGGTGCCGGCTTCGAGGTGCTGGACCTTGGCATCAACAACTCGGTCGACAAATACCTTGAGGCGCTGGAGCGCGAGCAGCCCGACATTCTGGGCATGTCCGCCCTGCTGACCACGACGATGCCCTATATGAAGGTCGTGATCGACACGATGAAGGAAAAGGGCCTGCGCGAAGACTATATCGTGCTGGTCGGCGGCGCGCCGCTGAACGAGGAATTCGGCCGTGCCATCGGGGCGGATGCCTATTGCCGCGACGCCGCCGTTGCCGTGGAAACCGCCAAGCAGTTTGTCGCGCGCAAGCACAACCAGCTTGCCGGCTGATCCGGCACGACCGGCCCTGCGCGGCCGGTCTTGGCGCAGGCGGCCCCGCCCCCCATCTTGGGGAAAAAGGATGCCGCAAATGCCGCCAAAGACCTTTCTTGTGCTGATCCTGTCTGTGATCGCCGCCGCCGGTGTCACCATTGCCCTGTGGGCAGGGGCAGGGTTGCCCCTTGTCGCACTGGGCAGCGCCGCCCTGCTGGGCAGCCTTGTTCTGGGCTGGCGGGGGCTGAAACGGTGACGGACCTGCCCGATGACGGTGTTCTGGCCGACATCGGCCTGCCGCCCCGGCACCAGGGCCGCATCCTGCTGATCGCCTGTGGTGCCCTGGCGCATGAAATCCTCGCGTTAAAGCGCAAGAACGGCTGGCATCATCTTGATCTGCAATGCCTTCCGGCAAATCTGCATCTGTGGCCGGACCGGATCGCGGATGCTGTTGAGGCCGCCGTCACAACGCACCGCGCTGCCTATGACCGCCTGTTCGTGGTCTATGCCGATTGCGGCACCGGCGGCCTTCTGCAGGCCCGCTGCGCCGCCCTTGGGGTGGAGATGATGACAGGCCCGCATTGCTATGCCTTCTTTCAGGGCACCGAAGATTTCCTGTCGCGCGCGGATGAGGAGTTCTCGGCCTTCTACCTGACCGATTTTCTGGTGCGGCAGTTCGATGCCTTTGTCTGGCACCCCATGGGGCTGGACCGCCACCCCGAGCTGCGCGAGACGTATTTCGGCAATTACACCAAGCTGATCTATCAGGCGCAGACCGATGATCCGGCGCTGGATGCCAAGGCCCAGGATTGCGCCGCCCGCCTGGGACTGGCCTATGAGCGCCGCTTCACCGGCTACGGCGATCTGCAAACCGCCCTCACCCGCGCGGCCAGGTGACGAACTTCCTGCGAAAATTCTTCCAACATGGACAGTGCCAGACCTGAAGCATAGCCTTCGACTCCTGTACCGAGTGTGAGGTTTACCTGATGGGCGATCCAAGTGTTCTGACCTTCGCTGATCTTGAGTCCATCCACACCTTCGGGATGCCGAACCAATGGTGCCTTTCGGCCGACGGAGGGTTCCTGGCGGTGGCAGTTGGGCGACCGATGGCTCAAGCCTTTGCCCAAACCGTGCCTGCCGGATCTCAGCCCGAGGAATTTGACCTCTACTGGGCAGACCTTTCGGCAGATGTACCGCAACTGTCGCGACTGCTTTCAGATACCGACCCTGCCCTGACATCGTTTTCTGCGTCCTGGAGTCCGGATGGAGGGTACCTTGCATTTGTTCAGGCCCGCCATGAACCCTTGCCGGATGATCCGGAAGAGAACTGCCTTAAGGCCCAACTGGCCGTCTGGCACAGAGAGACCGGAGTTGTCCGCGAGATAGCGCCCGTGGACCTTCATGCAGCGGCCTTTGCGCTTCAGGCCTTGCACTGGACCGGACCCCGGAGCTTTGTGGCCCGGCACCTTCGCGCGCCGGTTACCCCCTCCTTCAAAATGCGTCGGCTGGTGCAGGCGGCCCGGCAAGAAGCCGACGCGCGCTATGGCCGCGCGTTGACCGCAAAGGTTCTTGATGGACCTCAACCAGTGCCGATGCCCGAGCCGGTGCAGCAGCCCGAAACCTGGGTCAGCCATTTCCTGCTGGATGATGTTGTCAAAGTGCTTTGGGACATTGCAGTTGTCTGGGACTATCAGGGGCAGACAAGTTTCCTGATTGCCCCCGATGGCACATCCTGCCTGATCGCAGCCAGCGGTCCGACGGGTGGTGCCAAGCTTTGCCAGATTTCCCTTGAAGGCGACGGTCAACCGCAGCAGGTGTTTCTTGATGCCGGCGATTATGTTCCGGCCCTGAACAGCCTGGCGTGGAACGCAGCCGATGGCAGCCTTTGGGGAATGTTTGATCACCGGAGCGGCGACCATGCGGTCTTGATGCGCCGCCCGCCGGGTTCGGTCGACTTTCAGCGTGCCGGAACCCACCGCTTTGCGGGCTCTTCCGGGGAAATCCATGTCTTCAGCGACGGGCCGGTTCTTTGCCGGGAAAAGGCTCGTGAAACGTCTCAGATTTCGACAAAAGGCGCTTGGTTTCTCTTCGATCCGAATAAAGACCAGATCGAGGCCATACCCTGGCTTCAGACATCGCCAGAGGCACCGGTTCATTCCCTGCCAGCGGGTCGTCTACTTGTGTGCGACTCCGGCACCGCCAGGGCCTTCGGACCCTCCTCTGACAGCAGGTCAGAAGTTTCGGCAGTTCTGGCAGGCTCGTTTCTCAGCGACGCCAGAGTAATTTTGCCCTGTCGCGGTTGGTCCACCCGCCATCTGGTCGCTACTGACGCTGTTGTTCTTCAGGTGGGGGGAAGTGATCACCGCGTCATTTGCGTGACGAAGGACGGCACAACCCTGCAGCCAAGCCTTGCCCCGCCAGGTTCAATCATCGAAGCGGTAAGTGGAAACAATGACAACGCTGCTCTGGCCTTTCTTTTGATGGATCAGGACGGCAGCCACGTCATGGTCCAACGGACCGGTGCATTGCACAAAGTTGCAACATTCAACCAGCAGATCGGTCGCAAGCGGCAGGCACGCACTGTTTTCATGAACGCGGGTCTGGACCCGATCCTGCCCTGTGAACTGATCCTGCCGCCGGATGCCGTTGGCAGTGCGCCCTACCCGGTGGTTGTTCATGTCTACCCCGGCGACCGCCATCCGCCGCATTCCAGGGTAAAGGCGCATGCACCGCTCTATCCCCGTGCGCACAATCCGCACCTGCTTGCCGCGCAAGGGTATGCCGTGCTGTTTCCAGCCCTTCCGCTGCAGGGGCTGGAGGGAAGTGCTTCAGATTTTCTGGAGCGCTTCGCCGAATACGTTGATCTTGCAATTGCAGCTGCAGACGCCGAGGGACAGATCGATAAGACAAAAATGGTGCTCTATGGCCATAGCTGGGGCGCTTCGCTCGCCCTAAGCCTGCTGGCGAGAAGCGAGAGGTTCAGCGGAGCGATAGCTTCTGCAGGAAACTACAATGCAATGGGCTGGCACGGCCAGTTTGATCCGCGCGATGGGTTGGACGACGGCCCAAAGACAACAAAGGCGTCCGTTGATCTGTCGAGGAAGACCATCTTTACGATGCGTGATCCATGGCCCAACCCCAAAGACTATCTTGACGGCAGCCCTTGGCTTGACGCGCCAAACATACGCAAGCCTGTCTTCCTGTTTCACGGCGACCGCGACTCGATTCCGGTCAGTCAGGCAGAACAGATGTACTCGGCGCTTCTGCTCGCGGGCAGCCCGGTCCGGTTTGTGCGCTACGGCGGCGAAGGCCATATCATCAGCGGGAGTGCAAATGTCGCGCATTTACACCGCGAGATTTCACTGTTTCTGGAACGCTGCTTAGGTCCTGGGACATAGCGGGCAGATCGCCGGTCTCAGTTACCCCCCACAGCCTCTGCCGCCACGGACCGCAGCCGCTGCACCATGGCGCGCAGCCCGTTGGAGCGTTGCGAGGACAGGTGATCGTTCAGTCCCAGCCGCCCCAGTTCGGCCACGGCATCCACCTTTTCCACCTCGGCCAGGCTCAGGCCGGCGTAAAGCGCGTGCAGGATGGCGATCAGGCCGCGCACGATCATCGCATCGCTTTCGCCCTGAAAATCAAACCGCGCAGCCGGCCCGGCCCCCCCGATGCGCGGCACGATCCAGACCTGGCTGGCACAGCCCGCGACCCTGGTTGCGGGCACCCGCAGTGCCTCGTCCATCTCCGGCATGGCGCGGCCCAGCTCGATGACATGGCGGTAGCGGTCTTCCCAGTCGTCCAGAAACGCAAAGGTTTCGGCAATCTCTTCAAAGGCGGGCGTTGCCATCGCAGTCTCCCTTGTCTGAAGGTGACCTAAGGCGGGCAGCGGCAAAGGTCCAGCCCATGCGGCTGCGGCTTTTCAAAGCCTGCGCCATCGGCTACCGAAAGCTGTGCGGTGAAGGGGATGACGATGACCAAACGGATGCTTGCCACCCTGTCGGTGCTGCTGGTTCTGGCCGCCTGCGGATCGGGCCAGAGAACCTGGTACAACCCCTTCGGCTGGTTCGGCGGGTCGCAGGAAACCGAATCCCTGGTACAGGATGTCGGCACGCCGCAGGACCCGCGCCCGCTGGTCGATCAGGTGCTGAGCCTGTCGGTCGAACCCTTTGACGGCGGCGCGATCATCCGGGCCACCGGGCTGCCGCAGACCCAGGGCTTCTGGGCGGCAGAGCTGATTGCCGAACCGGTCGTGGACGGGCGGGCGCGTTTCCGCTTCGTCGTCGTGCCCCCGGTGGAACCGATGCGCGTGTCAACCCAGCCCTCGCGCGAGATCACGGTGGCCACCACGCTGACCAACCGCGACCTTGAGGGCATCTCGGAAATCATCGTGACCGGCGCACGCAACGCAAGGTCAAGCCGCCGCTGACCCCTTACGCGGGCAGTCCCGCAGGCGATTGCGCCTGTACGGCCGCTACAGCCTGATCACCCGCACGGCACTGCCCCTGGCCGACAGGGCAATCTCGCCCCGGCACAGGCGCAGCGCATCCTCGCCAAAGGCGTCGCGCCGCCAGCCCTTCAGCGCGTCAAGCTCGCGCTCGCCCGCCGCAATCGCATCCAGATCCGCAGCCGAGGCGATCAGCCTGGCTGCCACACCCAGTTCCTCGGACTTGGCTTTCAGCAGCACCCGCAGCAGGTCTGCCAATGCCGGATTGACCTGCAGCTGGTCGCGGCCAAGGTCAGGCTTTGGCATCTGGTCAGACGGCATTTCCATGCCGGCCTTGACGGCGGCCAGAATGCCGTCGGCAATCTCGCCGCGCCGCGCTTCGCGCAGCAAAAGGCGCGAGCGGCCCAGTTCCTCGGCATTGGCCGGGCGGGTCGAGGCCAGTTCCAGCAGCGCATCATCCTTGTAGACGCGGCTGCGCGGGATGTTGCGGCTTTGGGCAAAATCCTCGCGGAACCGCGCCAGTTCCTTGACCACCGCCAGAAACCGCCCCGAGGTGGTGCGCGTCTTGACCCGTTCCCAGGCCGCGTCGGGATGGACGGTATAGGTGGCCGGATCGGTCAGGACCGACAATTCCTCTTCCACCCATTTCTGCCGGCCGGTCTTGACGATCTGCGCCGCCAGAAATTCATAGATCAGGCGCAGATGGGTCACATCGGCCAGCGCATATTCCTTCTGCGCGTCACTCAGCGGGCGGCGCGACCAATCGGTGAAGCGCGACGTCTTGTCCAGGGGTTCATGCGCGATCTTCTTGACCAGCGTCTCATAGCCCACCTGTTCGCCAAAGCCGCAGACCATGGCGGCAACCTGGGTATCAAACAGCGGCCTTGGGAACACCCGGCCTTCGACGAAGAAAATCTCCAGGTCCTGCCGTGCGGCATGGAACACCTTCACCGTGGCCTCGTGGCGGAACAGGTCATAAAGCGGTTCCATCGACATGCCGGCCCCCTCGATGGGGTCCACCAGCACCGCTTCGCCGGTCCTGCCGGGCAGGGCCATCTGGATCAGGCACAGCTTTGACCAATAGGTGCGCTCGCGCAGGAACTCGGTATCAAGGGTGACATAGGGGTGATGCCTGGCCTCGGTGCAGAAGGCGGCAAGGTCATCGGTCGTGACAATGGTCTTCATGAAGGTCCCGCAGCAAGGGGTTTGCGGGGGCATCCCGCCGCTTCGCTATAGTCGGCAGCCCGGGGAAAGGGAAGCGTCCCGCCTGGGCCCGCACCGCTCAGGGCAGGCGGACCGGGGTGCGGTCGCCCCGCACAAAGCGGCGCAGCACCGCCGGATACAGGCGATGCTCCATCGCCAGTACTCTTGCGCCCAAGGTGGCCTCGCTGTCCCCGGGCAGAACAGGGACGCGGGCCTGACCCAGAACGGGGCCAGCATCCAGAACCGGGGTGACCTCATGCACGGTGCAGCCCGCCTCGGCATCCCCTGCCGCCAGCACGCGGGCATGGGTGTGAAGGCCCGGATAGAGCGGCAGCAGCGACGGGTGGATGTTCAGCATCCGGCCCCGGAACCGGTCCACGAAGACCGGCGTCAGCACCCGCATGAACCCCGCCAGACAGACGATGTCGGGGCGCGCCGCCAGCAGCGGCGTCAGAAGGGCCGCCTCGAACGCCGCCCGGTCCCCGGCAAAGGCCCGGTGATCCACCGCCGCCGTCGGCACCCCCAGCGCCGCCGCGCGGCCCAGCCCCGGTGCCGCCGGATCGTTCGAGGCGACAAGCACCGGAACCGCCGCGCGGTCTTCTGCCATGTCGCGCAACAGCGCCAGCATGTTGGAGCCACCCCCGGAAATCAGGATGGCAACGCGCATCACAGCAGCGCGCCGCGATAGCTGACCCCCTGCCCCGGCGTGACATGGCCCAGCGGCACCACGGTTTCGCCAAGGCCCGACAGCAGCGCCGTCAGCGCATCGGCCCGATCCCGCGCCACGACGGCGATCATGCCGATGCCGCAGTTGAAGGTCTTCAGAAGCTCTGCCCCGGCCATCCCGGCCGTTCCCGCCAGCCAGCGGAACACCGGCGGCAGCGCCCAGGCCCCCAGATCGATCTCTGCCCCCAGACCCTCGGGCAGCACGCGCGGCAGATTTTCGGTCAGCCCGCCGCCGGTGATATGGGCCAGCCCATGCACGCCCCCCGCCCGCACCGCCGCCAGCGCCGGTTTCACGTAAAGCCGCGTCGGCACCAGCAGCGCCCTGCCCAGCGCACCTTCGGCAAAGGGCGCAGGCGCATCCCAGCCCAGGCCCGAGATTTCCACCACCTTGCGCACGAACGAATAGCCGTTGGAATGGACCCCGTCCGAAGCCAGCCCCAGCAGAACATCGCCCGCCGTCACCCCGGCGGGCAGGTCTGCCCCACGCTCCATCGCGCCCACGGCAAACCCGGCAAGGTCGAAATCGCCGTGGCGATACATGCCCGGCATTTCCGCCGTCTCGCCGCCCACCAGCGCGCAGCCCGTGGCGGCGCAGGCCGCCGCGATGCCATTGATGATGCGGGTCGCCTGATCGACATCCAGCTTGCCGGTTGCGAAATAGTCCAGAAAGAACAGCGGTTCCGCCCCCTGGCAGACCAGATCGTTGACGCACATCGCCACCAGGTCGACGCCGATGGTGTCCACCACCCCGGTGTCGATCGCGATGCGCAGCTTGGTGCCCACACCGTCGGTCGCGGCCACCAGGATCGGGTCGGCAAAGCCCGCCGCCTTCAGGTCGAACAACGCGCCGAAACCGCCGAGGCCCGCCATGGTGCCGGGCCGTTCGGTGCGGCGCGCGGCGGGCTTGATCCGCTCGACCAGCGTGTTTCCCGCATCGATATCGACACCCGCATCGGCATAGGTCAGCCCGTTCTTCGGCGTGGTCATGGCCCCTGATCCTTTGTCTGCCTGCCCAACGGCAGTTCGCGCCCGCATAGACGATCCCCGCTTGCCCTGCAACGCGCCCCGCGCGCCTTGACCGGCACAGGCGGAATACGCTATCAGACAGGCGTCAGCGGGCCTGTAGCTCAACGGTCAGAGCAGGGCGCTCATAACGCCTTGGTTGGGGGTTCGAGTCCCTCCGGGCCCACCAAACCCCATCTATTTCTCATTTTATTTCATGACGTTAGCGGAATTTTTGGCGAACCTTTGGGGAAGGTTCACCACGGTTTGTTCCCGGTTTGGCCGGGAAAGCAGCTTTGCATGGGCAGAGTCGGCCAGCCCTTCGCGCATCGCTGTTTCGGTGTGTCGCTGCACCTCGGCCGGTGTCTTGTGACCGGTGACAGCCATAATTTCATGAGCGGTTGCCCCCGCTTCGGTCGGCCGCCGCGCGCAAGCCTTGCGCAGGCCATGCGCAGAACACTCCGACAGTCCTGCCGCATCGCACCATTGCCGCATCAGGTTTCCAAGGCCATCGGGCGACCGGCTTTTGCCGTAAGCCGTGGCAAGGAAAGGCCGGTCTGCCGGACAGATCGCAATATCCCCGGCAAGGTCGGGGTGCAGCGGAATGCTGACAAGCACACCATTCGTCTTTGCCGTTTTCTGGCGACGATACTCAATCCGCCCGCCCTCAACAGGCTGCTGAAGAACTCTCCCCTCGACGCCGTTTGAGGAACATGATTCACCCCTGCTGCGGCGTTCGCGGGGGTGATCCTGCGGGGAACGGACGGGTCGGCGGGTTCGCTGTTCAGCTGTGTGGACCTTGAGGCGCGCATTCCTGGGCATCACCCGCTGCGCAAGGTCCGGCAGGTGGTGACTGACGCGCTGTCGCGCCTTGATGCTGATTGTGACCGGCTCTGTTCCGCCGGGGTCGCACTTCCATCGCGCCGGAGCGGCTGATGCGCGCCAG
>Ga0315900_10000880_pt1 | contig 49149 bp, 31 predicted proteins | sample LakEriMetagenome_FD_203521 | JGI IMG/M metagenome (GOLD analysis project Ga0315900, IMG submission 203521) | Freshwater fungal communities from buoy surface, Lake Erie, Ohio, United States - Buoy 12 MA114 | ecosystem: Environmental > Aquatic > Freshwater > Lake > Lake biofilm | place: USA: Lake... | reverse complement strand
AACCGGAAGTCTCACCGGAAAAACCTCCACAGGAGGCGATATTTTCACTCCCATCTACCAGCCAGGCCAAAATGCTCTTGCTTTTCTTGGACTGGAATCCAGATTTTTGCTTGTCAACCAGAATCAGGAGCTTAGCTATTCTGCCGCTTCAAATTTTCCGGGTACTCTCCGGGTTTTTATTAACGGTGCAGAGGTAAATTCAGGACCGGGTCAGGCAACACTGAACGGCACCATTCCGACCAACACAGGGGGTACAAAAAAGGTAATTCTGCGAAGCGATGGAAATGCAGCGTTGGCAGATTCTTTTTCAGTCAGGGTAAATCAGCCCAACACCATCGAATCGCTGCCGGCCGGAATTGAGGATGGCATCAACATCATCAGCCCTACTTCTGTTATTCTTTGCCTTAGGGCACCTTTCAAAAATAATGTTTACGCTATCGGGGAATTTAACAACTGGGAACTCAGTGATGAAAATCAAATGAAAGTTACCCCGGACGGAAAATTCTGGTGGATTCAGCTCAATAACCTTGACCCCACCAAATCCTATGCTTACCAATATCTGATTGATGGTCAGCTTCGCGTAGCCGATCCTTATTCCTCTATCATTTTGGATCCATTCAATGACGGCTTCATCAACTCAGGTATTTATCCAGGTCTGAAACCTTATCCGACAGGAAAAACCAATGGGAATGTATCGGTATTCTCCACCCAGCAAACCTCTTTCAACTGGGTTAACACAAATTTCAAAAGACCTGAAAAGAAGGATCTCGTTGTATACGAACTGCTCATCCGGGATTTTGCCAGTCAGAAAACCTACAAAATGCTGGCAGATACCCTGCCATATCTGAAAAAACTGGGCATCAACTGCATAAAGCTCATGCCGGTAATGGAATTTGAAGGAAACCTCAGCTGGGGATACAATCCAAGCCACCATTACGCGCTGGATAAGTTTTACGGCACTTCTACTGCCTTCAAGGAATTTATTGACAAAGCCCACGGCATGTGTATGGCTGTGGTGCTTGACATTGCGCTAAACCATGCTTTTGGCCAGAATCCAATGGTGCAGATGTACTGGAATTCAGCCCAGAACCGCCCGGCAGATAACAGCCCCTGGTTTAATCCGGTTCCGAAACATGATTTCAATGTCGGCTATGATTTCAACCATCAGAGTCCGGATACCCGCTATTATGTGGACCGGGTGATGAAGCACTGGCTTCAGGAGTACCGGATTGACGGATTCCGCTGGGATTTGTCCAAAGGGTTTACTCAGGTAAATACTCTGGGCAATACAGGTGCATGGGGAAATTACGATGCTTCACGGGTTGCCATCTGGAAAGGCTTGTACGATGATATGCAGTCTTATTCGCCCTGTTCTTACTGCATTCTGGAGCACTTTGCGAATAACAATGAAGAAACAGAACTGGCGAATTACGGAATGATGTTCTGGGGAAATCTCAACCGCAGTTACACCGAAGCCGTCATGGGCTGGACCAACAGCTCAGACCTCAGCTGGGGTTATTACCGCAGCCGAAACTGGCAGAATCCTCATCTCATTACCTACATGGAAAGCCATGATGAGGAAAGAATGATGTATAAAAGCCTTCAATTTGGCAACAGTACACAGTCTGCACAGGGTTATAATCTAAAAGACACCACTACCATCCTAAACCGGATCAAGCTTGCTTCAACCTTTTTCTACCCGATTCCGGGACCGAAAATGATCTGGCAGTTTGGCGAACTGGGCTACGGCTTTTCCATCAATTTCCCATGTGTCAATCCCTGTACCGATGGTGCAAACAGAACAGGTCAGAAACCAATCCGCTGGGATTACCTGAATGACCCAAGGCGCAGAAGCCTCTATGAACACACCAGAGCATTGATTGCATTAAAGCGTTTTGAGCCTGTTTTCAGCCCTGAAGGCACAACGGTTTCACTCAATGTAGGAAATACTGCCTTCAAACGAATTGCGCTTTCGCACCCAAGCCGCAATGTGCTGGTGCTGGGAAACTTCGGTGTAACTGCCGGCAGCTTCAATCCAAATTTCCAGAACACAGGAACCTGGTATGAATTCTTCAGTGGACAGAGCATACAGGTAAACAGCACTACGGACCCAATCAGTCTTGAGCGAGGAGAATACCGGATTTATTCAAATCAGCCATGGATGAGTCCTGCCGACTATCTGCAGATGCTAAATACCGTTTCCTGCATCAATCCTCCCAATACCGATGCCTGCGGCAATGTTCTTTCCGTACCGGAATTCAGCGAAAAATCGAAGCAGATTGAAATCTGGCCTAATCCCGGAAACGGCGAATTTACGCTTCAATTACCATATTTTGTAGATGGAATGGCAAACCTGAGTCTTACAGACCTGACAGGCAGAAGCCGCCAGATGACTTCCGTTTCGCATGGCGGAATTATCCGTTACGATTTGAAAAACGAAGGTATTGGTGCAGGTATTTATGCGCTTCGTGTAGAACTGGCCGGAAAATCGTACTTTGCGAAGCTGATTATCCAACCATAAAACTTGTCTGCCAGAGCGCATTTTCTCTTAATTACATCCGGATTAATTGCCCTCTTCTGCTTCCCGGACCAGATTCTGGCTCAGAAAGTTGTCTGGGCCAGACAGATTGGAGCGCCCAGCGCCAGCGCCAGAGTGATGGCCCTGGAAGCAGTTGGGGAAACAGGGGTAACCATTGGTATCCGTGCTGATAAAACGCTGAATGCGGGAAAGGCATCGCTTCCTTTCGGGGATGAAAATGAGATCCGGACCTTCCGGATTTCATCAGGCGGAGGGCTGGAAGAAGGCGGAATTGCAACACAATCAGACAGCAGCCATCATTCAGGTAGTCTTCACACGAAGTCCAGGAACGGAAATTCATATTTGGCTTACGCCCGATCTTCTGCCATGGTATTGCCCCAGAATCCTGAATGGAATCTGGCTTTCCTGGATGGCAACAACAACAGGCTTTGGGACATTAGTCTGCCAAAGGCGGTAATTCCGAACCAAATCCAGCTTTTAGCCGACGGCAATTGCCTGGTGGCCGGGTCAGAAAAAGCTGAAGGCAAAATGAAGGATATCTGGTTTGCAATATATGCCTACGACGGAAAGGAGCTGTTGTCTCGCAAGCTGGGAGGCAAATCAGACGATGAAGTCTTAACTGCTGCCCAGGACAACAAAGGCCGCCTGTACATTGCCGGCTACTGCTCTCCTGATTCCTCTTTCCTGGGTAACGCCAGGGATTTGAGCGGATCGGATAAAGATGGTTTTATTGCCTGTTTCGATGCAGCCGGCAACGAAAAATTCTTTTACAGGCAGAGAGGGCAGGGTCTTTGCCGTACCGAAAAAATTGTGTGCCTGCCGGATGGCCAGCTGCTGTTTGCCAGCAGTTTGTCCGGAAAAGACTGGAAACTTCCGCCTTTCGGTTTTCCGAAGATAGGAAAAGAAGACATTGTAATTGGCCTGATTGACCCGGCTACCGGAAAAGAGAAAGAAAACCCAATCCGGATTTTCCCTAATCCAGCGAAGGAGGCGGTCTACTTTGGATTGCAGAGCCCGGAGTTTTCCGGCAAGGCAAAGGCTCGCCTGCATAAAAAAGACGGCACCATTTTACAGGAAATGGACATCCGCCCGGAACCCGGCCTGAGCTACCGCTTCAATGTAGCCAATACCACTCCGGGGGCATACTTCATCAGCATCCGATCCGGAAAAAAAGAGTTGAGTGAAAGGCTTGTGGTTGAATAAACTACACGGCTGAATTTTTATTCGCAAGCTGACCGCAGGCGGCATCAATGTCTTTTCCCCGGCTTCTGCGGATATTCACAACCAGACCTTCCTTCTCCAGAATATTCTTAAAAGCATCGAGCCTTTCCGGCTGAGCCCGAAGAAACTGTGCGGCATCGATGGGATTGTATTCAAGAATGTTGATCTTCGCCGGAATACCGGTTGACCTGGCAAATCGGGCCAGTTTGGCAGCATCCTCCGGACCTTCGTTGAAGGAAGCAAACGCGATGTACTCGAAAGTCACCTGATTTCTGGTCTTCTGATAAAAGTAACGCAAAGCCTCTTTGAGCGATTGCAGACTATTACTTTCGTTAATGGGCATAATCTGGTTCCGCTTTTCATCATCAGCAGCATGGAGTGAAAGCGCCAGATTGAATTTCACTTCATCATCTGCCAGCTTCTGAATCATTTTGGCAATGCCTGCGGTTGAAAGCGTAATCCGTTTGGGTGACCAGCCCATGCCGCCTTCAGGATCGGTAATGCGCCTGATTCCCTCCAGTACATGTGCATAATTGAGCAGCGGTTCACCCATACCCATCATCACAATGTTGGTGAGCGGGAGCTGGTATTCCCGAAGAGCAATGGACGAAATTTCCCTTGCCTGATCATAAATCTCAGCGGCATCCAGGTTGCGTTTCCTGTCCATATAGCCGGTAGCGCAGAATTTACAGGTTAGGGAGCAGCCAACCTGAGATGAAATGCAGGCCGTCATTCTTTCTCCTGATGGAATAAGAACACCCTCTACCACATTCCCGTCGAACAGTGTAAATGCCAGTTTTATGGTACCGTCATTGCTTTTCTGAAGTTCAGAAACCCTCAGGCGGTTCAGTGAGAATTCAGCAGCAAGGCTTTCCCTGAGTTGAGCAGGGAGATTTACCATTTCAGAAAAGGAAGACGCCCAATTTTTCCAGAGCCAATCCTGAATCTGTTTTGCACGGAAGCTCTTTTCACCCTTTTCAAGAAGCCATTGCTTCAGTTCATCAGGTCCTTCCTTTCTGATATCCTTTCGCTTTTCCATCCGGGTTGCAAAGAAACAGAAGAATAAGAGCTTTGGCTCAGGAATTTGCCTTGAGCCCTACTCCCAGAAGCAGCACATCATCAATCTGGCCATGCGGACCTTTCCAATCATAGAAAGCAGATTCCACCAATGCCTTTTGATCTGGAAAAGATTTACCACGGAGAGCAGAAAGCAGGCTTTTCAGTTTTTCCATACCGAACTTTTTGATTCCGTTCCCTCCGAACTGATCAACAAACCCATCGCTGAACATATAAAGTGCATCTCCTGGACTGAAGGAAAACTCCTGCCGGGTAATGGGCTTCTCATCCAGAGAAAGATTCTGACCTATGTGGGCGCGGTCTCCTTTGATTTCAGTAATTCCGCCGGACTGACTCAGGAAAATTCGCTGTCCAAGACCGGAAAACTGGATTATTCTTTCTTTAAGATCAATTATGACCAGCGAGATATCCATGGCATCTTTATTTTCCTGCTCTCCAATGGAGCCACTCAGGGCTACTTTGATCTCTTCATTAAGGGATGAAAGAATTTTATCAGATTCTTTCAGATTGAAATCTCTGACGGCCTGATTGAGAAGTCGAAAACCAATCACAGACATAAATGCCCCCGGAACCCCATGCCCGGTACAATCAGCCACACTAAGGTAAATCCGGTCCTGTTCTTCCCTGATCCAGAAGAAATCACCCCCTACAATATCCCTTGGCCTGTTAAAAATAAAAGAATCGGGAAATACCTGGGAAATGGTACTCTCCCTGGCAAGCAATGAATTCTGAACCAACCGGGCATACTCAAGGCTGGCTATCATTTCCTGATTTCGCTGTTCAATGATACGACTGGCCTCCCGGAGCGCCCGGTTTGCATCAGAAAGTTCCTGAGAACTCAGATCAAGCGAACGCTCAATCAGTAGTCTGTCTTCTTCATGATGGGTGTACGCCTGAGAAACAGCGGCAAACAAATCCTGAAACTCCGCACCGGAAATATCAGCAGTTTTTATGTAGCGGCGTATCTGCCTCTCAAGAAGTTTATTCCACATCCAGCCTTAAAACCACTATATTTCCTTCATAACCGTAATGGTCATGGTCTGGTTGTGCAATTCACATTTTGTAAGGCCAGCCATTGTGGATATTTCACCGTAAGAATAAAAGCCGGCCATGACAGGGTCCTCGCCAAGGACTTCGCGAACTGCCTCTACTTCTTCTTCAACCCTCTGGCCGAGAACCAGCTTTCTGCCAACACAGGAAATGAGCAATGCAAACTCGGCGCCCTGCGGCATCTGTGCAAATGATTGTTCTGCTGCCATAGATGAAGCATCGATGAGACGCTCAAAATTTGCCTTCATGAGCTGCACAATGGAACCCTCTGGCAGTTCACCGGCAAAAACCATTCCGCCATCATCAGCAATGCTGAGAATGGTACGGGTAAGTGGCTGCGCCGAAGCATCCTGCTTCATAGAAAGCGGAAATAAGAGAGCCGAACCGGGCAGATCCTTAGCCTTATCTCCGAGGTAAGTTTTATATAGTTCCAGAGCTGATTTACCATCTAGCTCATAGAGAACGTTCCCATTTGACCGGGTAACCAGACGCTCCGGACCGAAGGGATCCCATCCTCCGAAATGGCTGTATCCAACGGCTAAATTTTTTCCATAAAGTCCTATTCCCACGATGTTGCCCTCAGAAGGCGGAGAATCAAGACCGACTACGGTTTTCTCAAACCGGGCGCCGTCTCCGGCGAGGCCGCCGGTTACAGGTACTTTCAGAATCCTTGACAGACCTCTTACCAGTTCGCTTCCATTCACAAGGGCCCCGTCAGAAAAAACGAGCACGTGACTTAAATCGTCTGCAGCAAGGTGTCTGGCGATTTCAGCTCCGGCTTCAAAAGACGATGCCTGAAGTGCAACGTTGGTAACGAGTGTCCTGATACTGGTCTTTTCAAAATAAATCAGACTGGCAACAAGCGAATCCTCCGTTACTTCTTCCTGATTAATGTTTCCCGAGGTACTTAGGGAAACGATATGAGCCTCCGGAAAACGATCAGAGAGGCTGCGGTACCAGCCGTTCTCCTGCAAAAGCAACCTTGAACCAAAAACTAGGATAAGCTGGTAGGCCGTTCCGGAATCCGGAAGGCCCGAAAAATCCCAGGCGGCTCCGCTGCTTTGCTGAATCTGATGAACTTCCATTGTGTTATTTGGCTTACAATATGAGAATTCAAATTTAAAAAACCATTGATAAAAGAGAAACTGAATGTAAGAGTTCATATTTGCATAAAAAGTGCCGGACCTTCCAAGGCCCGGAAGCAAAAAAACATGAATTGGTTCTCTCAGGCCGGTACGTATGAGTTCTGGATAGCAGGCATTTTTCTGGTGCTGTATCTGGCCTTTTTCGTCCGTACCAGAATTATGGCGTCAAGACTGGGTACCAGAACAAACCTTTTCTGGGTGAAATTTTTTCTTCGCGCTTCCTTTCTGACGCTCATGATCATCAGCCTTCTGGGTCCGAGTTTTGGTGGAATGAAAAAGGAGGTGAAAGCAGTCGGAAAGGACATTATCATCGCACTGGACCTTTCGCGCTCTGTGAACTGCGAGGACATTCAGCCCAGCAGGCTTGAAAAGGTGAAGTTTGAGTTTAAAAAAGTACTGGACGCCTTCGCTGCCGACAGGATTGCCCTTGTGGTTTTTGGCGCTGAACCTTTTTTATATTGCCCGTTTACCTTTGATAAAAATGCCCTGCAGCTGCTTATGGAAACAGCCAGCAGCCGCGCAATTCCTTCTGAAGGTACAGATTTTGGAAAGGCACTGGAATTATCGAGGCTGAAATTCAAGGAAATTGCCGGCAAGGGAGCAAAAATCAGCTCCCGGATTATCATTCTTGTAAGTGATGGTGAAGACTTTGGAGAAGATACCGACGATGTGGTATCCGAACTGGAAAAAGAGGGAATAAGGGTGTTTTCCCTTGGGGTCGGGACAAGAGAAGGCGGCCCCCTGCCTGACGGAAACGGAGGTTTCATCGCTGATGACGAAGGAAATCAGGTAGAGGTACGCTTACAGACGGAAGACCTGAAAAGTATTTCAAGCCGGACCGGCGGCCGGTATTTCGAAATCAACAGGGATAAAAACGATGTCCAGTCCCTGATTGAGGCGATTCAGAACATAGAAGGTGAGGTCTGGGATGTTCAGGTGGTAGACATCGGCGCAAACAAGTACTTCTACTTCCTTTTTTTCGGGCTGGTTGTTTTGCTTCTTGACATGCTTTTCACCATAAACCTCATGCGGGTTTAGGCGACTGCCCTGAATTTCGGAACTTTTCTACGATGGCGAAAGCGGCAGGACAGGCAGCAGCATTTCCTGCCATAAGGCCATGCCTGAGCCAGGCATCCGGATTATCCGTATGCGGAAACCCTCTGCAGCTTTTGGGGCGCACATCATAAACACTGCAATGGTTGTCAGCAAGCAAAAAAGGGCAGGGTTTATGAAGCGGTATAAAATCACCTTCATCGTCTGCCCTGAGGTATCTTAGTTCAAATTCGGCGGGTTTAAGGGACAGATAGCCCGCAATTCTGGTTACATCCGTTCTGGTAAAAACCGGTGATGAATTTTTACAGCAGGATGCGCATTGAAGACAATCGAAAGAAGAAAAAACCTTGTCGTGTTCATCCGACAGTACCCGGTGAGAAGGAAGCGAGGCAGCAAATCGCCTGAGAAAAACGCGTATTGCCGGCATGGATTTTTTCACCTGCTGCTGCCAGTGTAAAAGCAGGCGGCCTGTTTGATTCCGGCTCAATGACCCAGCTTGTGAACAATTTCGAAGAAATTGCCTTCTGTCAATGGTTTGGATATATAATCGAGGACAGTGTCATAGCTTTTAGCCCTTTCAATATCACGCCAGTCTATGCTCGAACTCACCATAAAAACCGGAACCTTACGGGCAAAAGTCTCCTTATTTAACTTATACCATTCCAGAAAATCCCAGCCATCCATAATGGGCATATTGATATCCAGCAAAATCACATCCGGCAGTTTATCCGGGTCTCCGGCATTTTCTGCAAAGTACTTTTTGGCCTCCTCACCGTTATCAAATGTCATGACATTATCGGCCAGCTGATGCTGTTTAAGATTTAACTTTACTGCAAACTGGTAGATCATGTCATCGTCTATGACACAAATGGATTTAAGAGAAGACATTAGAAAGGGTCTGAAATGGTATGAACGATTTTCAAATAAAAGAATTTATCCTGAAGTCAGCCAACTTTTTGTGCCTTAAATTTATCCGTCAAAAAGGAAAGCCGTCCGCTATTCCTAATAGGTCTGGTATTTTCATCTGAAATCCCCTGTTTTGAACTGCTGAATAAGCATAGCCATTATGAATTTCCCGGGTCGGATTCAGCTTTATTATCTCTGCCAGATTGCAGGCTGGGGTGCTTATGGCCTGGCGATGTCGGTATTCTCCTACTTTTACAAGTCACCGCACTCCATTTCAGGCAATGAAATTCTGGCAAACGGCCTGCTTTGCCTTTTTGCCCTGCTTCTTACCCATTATTTCAGGCTGATTTTTAAACAATATCAGTGGTTTACCTTTCCGCTTCCAAGACTCGCAGCCTATGTAATTGTTTCAAACCTCATCATGTCGGCCCTTTATGTGGGAGCAGCCGTGATGGCCGGAAACTGGCTGGGAGTTAACCCGGAAGCCATTGAAACAGAAGATCTGGTCCTGCTCGTAATCAACTACATGACCCTCTTCCTTTTCTGGTCGGTCATTTATTTTGCCATCGCCTTTTTCAGAAGGTACCGGCAGGAAGAAATCGAAAGGCTGCAATGGGAAAACGCCTTGAAAGAATTTGAACTGAACAAGCTCAAATCCCAGCTTAACCCTCATTTTGTCTTCAATGCCCTGAACGGAATCCGCTCTCTGGTTGAAGAGGATCCGAAGAAATCAAAACTGGCCATCACACAGCTATCAAATATCCTTCGCAATTCGCTCCTCAGCGACAGAAACCAGACCATTCCTCTGTCTGAAGAGATGAAAACCGTAATGGATTACCTCAACCTTGAAAAAATCAGATTTGACGAAAGGCTCCATTATCAGCTGGAAATGGATGAGAACGGTATGAATTATGAAGTACCGCCCATGATGATCCAAACCCTTGTAGAGAATGCGGTAAAACACGGAATTTCCAGACGCCTGAACGGAGGCGAAATCAGCATCCGAAGCAAAATTTCAGAATCAGGACTTGAGATTCAGATCGACAACAGCGGCGTACTTGGAAATCTGAGTACCGATGGTTTTGGAATTCTGAATACCAGACAAAGGCTGGACCTGATTTACAATAAAAATGCCCTTTTTGACATCAGACAAATTAATGCAGATACGGTTTCTGCCATATTAACCATTCCTAAAATAAGCAAATGAGAACGCTGATTGCAGACGACGAACGCCTTGCCCGCAACGAACTGAGGCGGCTCCTGGAAAACCATCCGGGAATTGACATCATCGATGAAGCCACCAACGGTGAAGAAGCTGTTGAAAAAATCAACAGATTGAGACCGGAACTTGTCTTCCTCGACATTCAGATGCCGGGTAAAACAGGTTTTGAAGTGCTGGAAAATCTGGAAGAAGGCATCAATCCGGATGTTATTTTCACTACCGCCTTCGATGAATTTGCACTTAAGGCATTTGAATTTGATGCCATTGATTACCTGCTAAAACCCATTGAACCGGCCCGGCTGGAACAAGCCCTTAAAAAGCTGGAAGAAGATCAGGGAGAAGATGATAAAATCCAGGTGAATCGTATTTTCGGAGAAAACGATCAGGTTTTTGTAAAAGACGGCAACAAATACTGGTTTATCAGACTGAATACTGTCCGGCTGTTCGAATCAATCGGAAACTATGTCAGGATTTATTTTGACCAGAATAAACCACTGCTGCTGCGCTCGCTCAATGCGCTAGAAGAACGACTGGATCCGAATGTTTTCTTTCGTGCCAACAGGAAGCACATCATTAATCTACGGATGATTGAATCCATAGAGCCCTATTTTTCGGGCGGTATTCTGGTAAAACTGAAGGGAGGGGAAAAAATCGAAGTATCCCGCCGTCAGGCCGTGCGCTTCAAAGATTTCCTAAGCCTTTGATTACTATTTCTTTTTGAAAAACTGGTAGATGATCGGAAGAACCGAAAATCCGATGATGCCCAGCACTACAATTTCAAAATTGTTCTTAACGATGGGAATCTGGCCGAAAAGATAACCCATCATACTGATGCCTACCACCCAGACAATTGCCCCTATTACACAGAAGGTGATGTACTTACGATAATTCATGCTTCCCGCTCCGGCCACAAAAGGAGCCAGCGTGCGCACGATCGGAACAAACCTCGCCATGATTACCGTCTGCCCGCCATGGCGTGCATAAAATGCCTCTGTCTGGGTGAGGTACTCGCGTTTAAAAAAGAGAATACGCTCCCGTTTGGCAATCTCTTTTCCAAGGGTTTTCCCTACAAAATAATTGACATTATCACCCAGAAGTGCCGCTGAAATCAACAGAGGAATCACAAGGGTAATATCCAGACCTACCTGACCAGCTCCGGGACATGCAGCAGACGAAGCTGCCAGGGCGCCGACCGCAAAAAGAAGGGAATCGCCGGGCAAAAGCGGCATAACCACCAGTCCTGTTTCAACAAAGACAATCAGAAACAAAATGAGGTAGGTGAGCGTTCCATACTCACAGGCAATGTCGTTCAGGTGCTTATCCAGGTGGAGAAAAAAGTCCAGTGCCTGGTGAATCAATTCCATCATGGGGCAAAAATGCGGGAAAATTCTGAAGAAAATAAGCACTATTCGATGTACAGAAAAAGCCCTTTGAGATAGGCCCCTTCCGGATGAAAAATGCTTACCGGATGGTCCGGCGGCTGACTGGCGTGAGCTAAAATCCTGACATTTCGACCCGAATCTGCCGCAGCAGCAAAGACTATCTTCTGAAATAGATCGCTGTCGATGTGCTGGGAACAGGAAAAAGTTGCAATGATGCCGCCCGGCCGGATCTTCATCATGGCCTGAAGGTTGATTTCCTTGTAACCCCTTGCTGCCTTTTCAACCGAAGCACGGTTTTTGGCAAATGCCGGCGGATCCAGCACAATTAGGTCAAAATCATCCGGCATGGTTCTCAGGTAGTCAAAACAATCCACCGCAATGCTCTGATGTTTTTCATAATCCGGAAAATTGACTGCCACATTCTGCTCAGCCAGCTGGCAGGCACTTTTGGAAATATCGGCGGAAATCACTTCCGAAGCGCCGCCTGAAATGGCATAAACCGAAAATCCACCGGAATAAGAAAAAGCGTTGAGGACCTTTCTTCCGGCACATAAGGAGCCAACTGCCTTCCGGTTTTCCCTCTGATCAATGAAAAAACCGGTCTTCTGACCCGTTGCCGGATCACATAAAAATGAAAGCCCGTTTTCCTTTGAGCGTACAGGGAGCCGGGGTTGTTCCGTTATCCATGCTCCTTCTTCTTTTCCGTGGCGGTGAAAAAGGAAATCAAATCCCATTTCAAGAAAAATCTCTTTCCAGATTTCCTTCAGCTCAAGGGTTCCGGGTGAGGTAGTCTGAAAAGAAATGCAGTTACCGCCATAAACATCCGCAACCAATCCCGGTATTCCATCGGCTTCTGCATGGCACAGCCTCCAGGTATCGGTATCTTCGGGGTTAATCACCAGTTGCCGAAGCCTGTAGGCCTCACTCAGCTTTTGTTTCCAATATTCTTTATCAAAGCCATTCTCAGGGGCCGGGCCGAAATGGAAAACCTTGCAGACCAGCTGAGCAGAATGCTCATAAAATCCATAGCCAAGCTGCTTTCCTCCTTCTGTACGGATTTCAACCTTGGTAGAGGCAGGATTATTTGGACGGGTTTTTACTGCGCCAGAAAATATCCAGGGATGCCGGTTCAAAAATGGCTTCAGTTTTTCCTGTCTCAGATAAAGTGCATCCATGGCTTTTAATGTCTGCAAAAGAAAGCGGTATCCATCAATGAAATCGTTTTTTTTGCAGGAAATGCTGGAAGAAGAAAAAACAAGATGGATGCGCCGGGTGTTTCAGCTGGCCCGAATGGGAGCGTCTGCCGTTGCACCCAATCCCATGGTGGGCTGCGTACTCGTGCATCCCGAAAAAGGACTGATTGGCGAAGGCTGGCATAACGCGTTTGGTACAGCACATGCCGAAGTGAATGCCATTTCCTCCGTGCAGGACCCGAAACTGATTCCGGGCTCAACTGCTATACTCAACCTTGAGCCCTGCGCCCACTTTGGCAAAACGCCCCCCTGTGCAGAACTTCTGATTGAAAAAAAGATAGGCCGGGTCATCATCAGCAATCCCGATCCGAATCCCCTGGTTTCCGGAAAAGGAATTGCCTTGCTGGAAAAAGCCGGTATAATGGTGGAATGCGGCATTCTGGAAGAGGAGGGCCGCGATTTAAACCGGTTTTTCTTTCTTGCTCAGGAAAAAAAGCGACCCTTTATCTGCCTGAAATGGGCACAGTCTGCCGATGGTTTCATCGCGGGTGAACAGGGAAAACAGGTCTGGATTTCATCCGGCCAGAGCAGGTTGCTTGTGCACAAAATGCGAGCAGAACATCAGGCCATAATGACCGGCCGAAATACCCTGCGGATGGATAATCCGCTTCTGAACCTGCGGGACTGGCCGGGCCGCCAGCCTGTCAGGGTGATATCTGATCCGCAGCTCAGTCTGAGCAGGGAGCTCCGGATTTTTCAGGACCGGAGCGCACCGGTCTGGATATTGAATGACATACGGGACGGAGATGAAGAGCATCTTCGATACTTCTGCTTAAAAGATGCGGATAATCTCTCCTCCCTGTTGTCTTTTTTATGGAAGGAAGGCATGCATTCCCTGCTGGTGGAAGGCGGAAATTTCCTGATTTCCCGTTTAATGGAGGCCGGACTTTGGGATGAAGTAGTTCTGTTTCAGAGTCCGAACAATCTTGGAAGTGGCATTCCGGCACCTGCCTTACCACCAGAACAGCATTTGAAAAATCAGTTTTTTTGCGACACCGATCTGGTAAGCCGGTACAGCACCTTTCAATAATTCCAGATTTCCCAGGCTTTCTCTGCCTGTGCATGAAGCATAATCAGGCCATTTTGTATCAGGGCACCGGATGCTTCGGCTCTGGCAAGAAAGGGGGTTTTTGCAGGATTATAGACCAGATCAATGACCATCTGACCGGGGAAAAACGGCATTTCCGGCAGCGGTAGAATGGCAGTATCGTTTGGAAACATGCCGACCGGAGTTGTCTGAACGAGCAGATCTGCGGTTTGCATCATACCGGAACTGAGGCTTCCGTAGGAAATAACCGAAGACCGTTCGGGCGGCTGCCTAGATACTTTTTGATAGGAAATCCCCAAATCATCCAGAACCGCGGAAACAGCCGCCGATGATCCGCCGGTTCCGAAAACCAGAGCCGATTTTCCTTTCCACTGGTGAAAAGGCCTCCACTGAAGCAGGCTGTGGAGAAAGCCGAAATAATCCGAATTATAGCCCCGCCAGCTGCCATCCGGCATAATCTTCACCACATTAACTGCGCCCGTTCTTGCTACGATGGAATCACAGGAATCAAGCATCTCTGTGATGGTCTGCTTATGAGGTATGGTTACATTGAAGCCAACCCAGCCATCTTCCGGCAGAACTATCGCACGAAGTTCCTGCGGCTCCTTCACTTCCAGCAGGCGGTATTGCCAGTTTTCAAGTCCTGCATTCCGGAACTTTTCTGCGAAATAGGCCGGTGAAAAAGAATGGCTCAGCGGGTACCCTGCTAGGCCCAGCATTCGCTTTTTCGTCAAATCCACAGCAGCCACAGTCAGAAAAGGAATCAGACTATCCTACTCCACTATCAGCTTATGAACCGCATGGAATCCTTTGAGCGAAGATTCAATTTTCAAAGTGTACAAACCCGGCGGGAGATTTCGCAGATCAACTCTGGCAGATGTTCCCATGAGAATTCCCGACAACTGTTCTCTGCCGCTCAGATCAAACAAGCGGAACACCGATCCTTCGAGTCCCGGATGGAACCTGAGGAAAGTCTGGTTGCGGGCTGGATTGGGCTGTATGGTAACAAAAGGCCGCTTTGAAATAAAACCTTCATCACCGGTAATCACCGCAATCCCCGAAGTATCAACACAGCTGCCATTGGATGCAACGCAGCGGTATCGGTATCCGTCGAATGCGAGCGGCGCACTCAGGATTACAAGCGTAACGCTATCGCTGCCCTGGTAGGAAGCATTGGCTGATGAAATGTTTATGAATCCGCTTCCGTCATCGACCTGCCACTGCAGGGAAATACCGGCACCTGCCGGCGGACTTGTCTGCACAGACATGGTAATCGTGTTGCCTTCAGTGAATCCGATGGAGACAGGATTTTCCACAATGCTGAAACCGGGAAGCACCGTCAGATTGAGCTGTGCCGTAGAATCGCATCCATTCGCATTGATGGTGCTGAAATAATAAATTCCGCTGCTGTCCCTCAGGGCCCCGTTCCAGAAATACGGTCCGCAGCTGGTGAAAGCTGCAATTGAAGTATCAGGCTGGGGAGCTTCAGTAAGCGTGAGGAAATAAACCGAATCGCATATGCCGGGAAGGTCGATGTTTACCTGATAAACTCCGGCGGAGTCAAATACCTGATTGTTCCAGAAGAAAGGCAGACAGCGGGTATATTCCAGATAAACAGGCTCCGGAGGGCTGATTATGGTAAGAACAAGAGCAGCCGTGCTGTCGCAGCCATTTGAACTGATGCTTGTAAAAGTATAGGTTCCTGATTCATAATAAGTCTGATTATTCCAGACATATTCAGAGCAGGCAGTTACAAACTCAGTTGAGGAATCAGGGAATATAGTAATGTCCAGTCTTGAAACCGTATCACAACCGCCTGGCGGACCTGGTGTAATGAAGAGGTAAATACCGGTTTCAGTAATAACCTGACTTTTCCAGGTATAGGAGCCGCAGGCAGAATCGACCTTCCGAACGGTATCAGGCTGAGGAAGAAGTGTCAGGTTTAAAACAGCCGTGGAATCACAGCCATTCGGATTTGGGGAAGTGAAATAATAGACGCCTGTACTGGTTCTTAGAATACCGTTCCAGAAATATGGGCCACAGTTTTCAACTATACTCACCGAAGAGTCAGGGATGGAATAAACGGTAAGGTCAAGTGTGGCAATGCTGTCACATCCAAGTATGTTGATATAGGAACGGGTGTAGGTACCGCTTTCCGTCAGAACCTGCCCGTTCCATGTGTAAGGCCCGCAGGAAGTTTCAATCTGATTTGAATTGGTGCCTATGATGGTCAGAACGAGAATGGCGGTTGAATCGCAACCATTCGGCAATGGAAAAATTTTAACATAGGTACCGGATTGGTTATACTCTACATCATTCCAGACATAGGAACTGCAACTGGAATCAATCAGAATTGAATCCTGAGGAGGCGTTTCAACGACCAGATCCAGCCGGGCCACTGAGTCACAACCATTGCTGTTAAGAGTAGTGTACAGGAAAACTCCGGTATTGAAATAGGTCTCCCCATTCCAGAAATAAGGTCCGCAGGATTGAACCGAAGTCAGGGAAGTATCCGGCACAGGAAGTATGGTTAGCTGCAGATAGGAAGTAGAATCACAACCCAGTGCATTTGGCGCTACGACCTGATAGAGTCCGGATGTATCCCTTATTTGCCCGCTCCAGAAAAAGGGTCCGCAGGATCTTACCGTATCAATTGTCTCGACGGGGAAAATGGTCAGATTGAGCTGTGCAACGGAATCACACAAACCCGGGACCTGAAAATTTTTAAAGTAAATTCCGGAGCTGGAATAAACAGATTCATTCCATGTATATGGTCCGCAATTCTGAATATTGGTTACAGAAGTATCGGAGGCTGGCAAGACCTGAAGCGAAAGAACCGTTACCGAATCGCAACCATTAGCATTGCTGTTGTTGAAGGAAAAGGTTCCGCTTTCTGTGTAAACATTTCCGTTCCAGCTGTAAGGACCACAACTGATTTGATTCTGAAATAAAGTATCAGGCTTTGGAAACACTGTAATTTCCAGCCTTGCAACAGAATCACATTCCCCGGAAGTTAAGGTGTTGAAAAAATATGTTCCGGAGTTTTCTATCAGCTGATTGTTCCACAGATATGGTCCGCAACTGCTTACAACCGTCAGCGAGGTATCCTGAACGGGAGAAACGACGATATTAAGCCGTGCTACTGAATCACACCCGCTGGGAAGTGGAAATGTGCGATAATATGTTCCTGAAACGATGTAAGCAAGGTTATTCCAGACATATGGCCCACAGCTAGTGACATTGGTTACCGAGGTATCCGGCACAGGAAGTATGGTGATATCAAGCCTTGAAACAGAATCACAGCCGGAGGAATTCTCCACTGTGAAATAATAAGTGCCGGTTTCCGAAATCCTCGTACCATTCCAGAGGTAGGCCCCGCAATTGGACAGCACAGTAACAAGAGTATCGGGAGGATTGAGAAGAGAGAAATTAAGCTGATAGGTTGAATCGCATAAATCATTCTGAGCAGGTATTGTTGTGAAATAAATACCAGTGGCTGTGATCAGCTGACCAAACCAGTTCAGAGGCTTGCAGGAATTTATTACCTGAACAAGGGTGTCTGGCTCAAGCACATTCAGATTAAGAACATAAAGACTGTCACAACCGGCTCCGGTCACAACCGTATGGGAATAGGACCCGCTTGCAGTCAGATTCTGACCATAAAATGGATAAGGGGTTCCCTTGCAAACAGTAGCTGCGAAGTTCTTTCTGATCAGGCTGCTGGTGTCAAGAATGGTTGTAATGGAACTGTCACAACCTGCCAGGGTCTGGAATTCAGAAAGGTATATACCTGGATTGGATACTGTTTGCCCGGAGGGAAGCAGATAGCTGGAATTCGGACAAATGAGAATACTGTCAACCCTGCTGTAAACAGGTTGCACGGTCAGAGTCACTGGTCCTGCCTCGATTGTATCAAGCGAATTACGAACCTTTAGGGTGTAATTCCCGGAATTTGACAACAGGGCCGGAGTAAAATTTAGTATCGGAAGTGTATCGTTGAGTAAAAGCTCCCCATTTTTATACCATTGGAATTTCAATCGGGTACCGGTTGCCTGAACCAGAATACTGACTGGCTTACCGGCACAAATAGTTTTATCCGGACTGGTAAATACTATTACCGGAGGATCATTCAATTCTTTTACTCTGACATTTTGGGTAATGGTATCGGAACAACCTGTTTCCGGAATGCTATATGTATAAGAAATACTGGTGTTGCCTGCGCCAACAAAGTCTGTATTGAAAAGATTTCCAAATACACCATTGCCTAAAAAGGTACCTCCAGGCGGAGCTCCCTCCAGATTGATAAAGCCTTCATTTTCAAAATAGGCAGTATCAATATTGGTACTTAGGGCGGGAAGAGGATTAACCGCAACCAGAACAACAGCTGTGTCTGAACACAGGCTGTTCACCGCGGTGACAATCAGCTTGACGCGGTATGTGGCAAGGCTATCGTAGAGTTTGAACGGCAATTTTTGGGCAGAGGTGCTTCCATCACCAAAGTCCCAGAAATAGACTGCTGAGTCACCATTGAGTTCAGTCAGATTTTCCAGCGGAAACGACCTGCTTAAACAATGGTTGGCGGCCATGAACTCTGCCTGAGGCGTCGGCTTCAGAATAACGTCCTTCTTTGTCTCCCCAAAGCATCCTTCATTGGAATATGCTCTTGCAACCAGCAGGAATGTATCAGAGCGCTGGTAAAGATGTCTTGCCGGAGAAGGGAGGAATACACTGGTATCTGAATCACCAAAAAACCACTCGTAAACAGAAGAAATCTCGCCTGAGGAAATGGTGGCACTGAGATTAAATTCAACCTCCTTACCTGCACATCCGGAGGTATAATCAACAGTAACAACAGGGCTAGGCTTGCTGAACCGAAGTACCGATAGAGTATCATTCGCAGGATTTTCATCGAGATTGTCAACCAGCCACACCTTGACCTGATAGGTTCCATCTGCACTCAAATCCGCTCTTTTACCGAAAGGGAAGTCAAAAGTTGAGCCCTGTATTCCAAATATGGTATCAAAAACGGCTGGCCCATTGTTGATGGAATATGCAAGTATATGATTATTGGCAGGCACATTTCCTCTGCTTTCAAATCGTACAGCGACGGCTTCAGTATCACTTTTAAGGCAGGACAGCGTAGGAGAAATAAGTTTAGAAATTCCAAAGTCACGGGTAATTTCATATGCTCCCAGATCAGGCGCCAGTTGACTTCGAAGATTGCCGATGATATCAGAACTTAAGCCCGGAACCGGAATTCCGGCACCGTTTAGCTGAGGTTGATTAGGAATCAGTATAGTATCTGACTGAAAAAATGGATTCAGAAGCCTTGAGTTTACATCGGAAGAAACCGTTTGTCCGTAATCGTTCAAATCCTGCAAACTGGTCCCTCCTATCCGGGCAAAATTTTGTCCTTTTGTATAATAGCAATTGTAATCCCAGTCTTTAATCGCAGGAATCACAGAAATCTGGATAGCATTTCCGATGGATGAATTATAGAAAATATTGTTTTTGACAACCGTTTTGGAAGAACCAAGAAACTGGAAAGGCACACTTAAATCCAGGTCTGTCCCTTGAGAATAAACCGAATTAAAGACAATCTGGGAGTTATCGGATCCTTCATTTACAACAATTCCCTTTGAGAGACCGGAACCAAAGGTTTGAATCACATTATTTCTGATCCCGGCATCAGGAGCATTCACCAGGATGCCGGTGCCGCTGGAAAGTTTTAGCACGCGGTTTGATGAAACAAGCTGCGCGCTTCCACCGATAATGGAAATACCTGTCCCCCTGATATCCCTAATTTGATTTAAATGAATGGCCGAACCCGAACCGCGGCTTTCAATCCCTGTATTGCAATTGGTAATGGCATTGGATTCAAAAAGATTCTGACTACCGGAATTTAAAATTCCATACTGAATATAACCAGTACCAAGAGAATCCTCGGGAATAATGCGGTTTCCAGAAAACTGGTTGTTATTCCCAGAAAGTATCTGCAAACCACGATTGCTGTTGCTAACAGCACCCTGAGGCAAAAATGAACTTATCCTGAAGCTATTGTTCTTTATCTGGTTGGCAGAAGAACCTTCTTCAAGCGACATACCAATAGACCTTGAAAAACCGAGCGAACTAAAGGAGAACAAGGTGTTATTTTCAAAACTGATACCGCTTGATTGTGCCAGAACTGCGGCATGTGCGGTATTTTCTGTATTCAGGAAATTGGACCTGCTTATGGACGAAATGTTGTTGTCTTTTACCGTTCCGCCAATGCAATTGCGGAGAGAAAGACCAACGGAAGAAACCGAATTTCCTGTAGAATTTAAAACATACTGTGCATTAATGGTATTGAAGGTAATCTCCGGTGAAACTGATCCGGAAAGGAGAATGCCAAAACCTGAGGCACCTGCTGTTTGTGAAGAATAAATCTTATTCCCTGAGATTTTTATGCCCTTGGAACGGGCATTACCGGGAGCAAGAAGATTAACAGAACCAATCTGATTACCCCTGAACTCAATAATGGAATCAGAACTTGTACCCGGCGAAGAAATATTACCAAGCAAATTCCCTGTGAAACTGATGTGATGAGAATTTCCTGAAATTATTACACTGTTATTTCCGTTTTTTCGATTAATACCGAGTTTCTTCAGACTGATATAGCTCGATCCGTTAAATCCCAATGTAAAATCACGGTTTTCATCTTTCGTTTCATACTGAATCAGCACACCTGAACTGTCTCCGCTTTCTGATTCAAATGTAATTGTATTTACTGGTCCTGCACCCTGAATACTGCCCAGCTCCATCTGTTCTTTGTAAGTACCATTCCTAACTCTAAAAACTACCGGACAATTCACACCAGTGATATTAAGGGCAGAGACAACTTCAGACAAGTTGATAAAATCCGGATTGGAACCTCCCACAGTAAAAACACCGCAAAGAAAAGTCACCAGGTTTCTGGAACCCGCCGTATCATTGGCCGCGATGCAATCGGTATTGCCATCGTTCATTTTAGTCCATGCCTTTACGGCATATGACCTGCCCGGGAGAAAATTAAAATTTCCAACCTGAATTACCTGGTTTGTCTTTCCAGGGAGATTTCCAGTCCAGAAAAAAGGAATCTGAGGATTTCCGTTAACTTCCCACAAAATTGTGGCCGATTGCACCTGGCGCATACCATGATTTTGTATTTCCACATTGATGGGCTGCAGTCCGGATGGAATTGGAGTCTGATAACTCACAATTCGGTTTATACCCAAATCATAATCACAAAGATTGAATTCTCTGGCGCCTATATCAGTTGGGTTATTTCTGACCTGACCTAGCAAATCTTCTGAAATAAAATTAACAGGCAAGGCTGAGCCATCGAGCAGACTCTGGTAAACCTTAAATGACGTATCATCTGAAAAATAAGGATCTGAAATGAATGAGAACTGATTTTGGCCGAGTGCACTCTGTATTTCAGCAATACTCGTCAGATTCAGTTCATTGCTTCTTCCTGCTGCATTGTTTTTACTGTAAAAACAATTGTGGCTCCAATCAAGAAAACTGGCCTTGTTCAGAATCCGGAAAGCAGGTCCTCTGCCGGAATTCCTGAAGATGTTGTTTTTCAATACACTTCCATTACCTGTCTCCACATCCAATGCGAAACTTGTCTGAACATCAGTTCCGCTGTAATTAACGCTATTGAAGAATACTCGGGCGTTTGAGGCCTGACTCTTCAGCCAGATTCCCCGTGACGGCAGTTTTCCCGAAGTTTGAATCCCATTGTTATAGATTGTAGCCCCCGAAGCCTGTACAATGATTCCATTCCCTGTGAGATTGGTTAATTTGTTTCCGTACACGTTCTGGCCTGTCCCGGATGACATTAAAATTCCTGTTCCAGTAATCCGGTTGAGTATATTACCAGATACTTTTGCAAACGATGCCATGCTCTCTATTCCAAGTGCAAAATCAGAGAGAGTATTACTTACGATTCTTACCGAATCCCCATGTGACAGAATTCCTGTACTGCCTGATACTTCTCCATCATTAATTCTGATTATGTTACCACCAATAATTCCCGATCCCTGAGAATAGTTCATGATTCCACTCGCAACAGAAATACTATTTATTGCAGAACTAACAGATGAAATTGTAAACTGATTATTCTCCATAACAAAATTCCCGCTATTGCCTTTTATAACTGCTGCAAATGAGCTGGGGCTCGATGAAATAGCAGAAACCTCAATCGAATTATTGCGAACCACGGAATTAGGTGAATTTTCTATTCTCAGTCCGGAAGCGTCATGAATGCATAACCCATAAAGGAAATTACTTTGAACACGACCTGAATTTCCGGTAATCAAAGCAAAAGGAGAATTAAATATTCCAATCCCTCCGGCGAGCTGGCTTTCGCAGGTTGGATTGGAATTTGCTGACCTTGATAATATTATGAAATTATTTGAGCTGATTATAGGTTCCCTGGAATAGCTCACAAATATTCCATAATGGACAGGGAAATCAACCTTCTGTGAGTTTATCAGATTGTTCTTTATCTCAATACCACTAGAAAAAGTTCCTGTCTTTCCGTTAAGCATCAAAAAGCCAGTTCGATTTCCTGAAATGCGTATGAGAGAATCTGTCTGATTTCCGATTGAAAGTAAATTTCCGATATCAGAATTTTTTACAGTCAGATTTTTCACTCCATCAGAAAGCACCATGGCAACGTCCCCATTTTTTCTTTTTATACCCAAATTCCTGAATAAAAAGAAATCAGCTCCTCTCAGGTTTATGGTAAAATCATTGTTAGTATTTATTTCATCATACTCAATGAGTGCCTTTGAACTGTCGCCGCTCAAAGATTCAAAGGTTATCGTATTAGCAGCACTTGAACCCTGAATGAATGGAATCTGAACCTGTTCCTTGTAAATCCCATTGGCAATTTTGAAAACAACAGGGCAGGTTACTCCGGCAAGTGAAAGAACCGATACGGCCTCTCTTACAGTTTCAAAATCTCCATTCGGGCCGCCAATCTGATAGGTTCCGCAGAGGGCCGATGCGAGAATGCCGGATTGTAAAGTATCATTTCGCTGGTTACAGTCGTTGAACAGTGATGTGAACACAACAATCTTTGCTGAAACACCTTCAATAAAATTGAATTGACCGATTTGAACTTCGACCGTGCCTGAATCCAGAAACCCATTCCACTGGAAAGGTGCCTGATTTATTCCATTCACACTCCAATTAATCTGAACGCTGGAAAGCGGAGATAATCCCTGATTCTGTAAAAGGACCTTAATGGGTTTGAGGCCAGCCTGAATGGGAATTTCAAGCCCAATAAACCGGTCTATTCCAGCATCGGTTGAGCAAGGGCTAAATTCAATTGCTCCAATATCTGGAAAATTTCCTCTTTCAGATCCTGTAAAATCCTGCGGAACTTCCGCAAAAGACCTTGCCTTTCCATTCAGAACGATATGACTTGGCACCAAATTGGTATCTGATAGAAAATAAGGATTCACCGAAACTGACGAAAGGTTGTTTCCAAGCTGGCTAATCAGATCCTGCATCGAATAATAAATATTGCCAGCAATGCTGAGTAGTTCTCCTGATCTACTATAATAACAATTGTTATCCCAGATCATATTCGGACCCTGAGAAATAATATTTACAGCAGGCCCCTGCATGCCATTGTAAAAAATGTTGTTCTGAATACGGCTGTTGCTTGCCCCTTCTATTTTCAGGGAAGCATTTCCAAAAGTATTCGATCCGGAAGCATATACATTATTGTATAAAATTCTGGATTCTACAGCAGAAGAATCCAACCCGATTCCGATAGCATCTGCATTTCCTCCTACCTGAATGATGTTGTTGAAGACATCTGATTTGGCAGAGCGAATATGACACGCAATTCCGTCGCGAACGCCTGTTATCTTATTTCTCGTAACCTTATTACCAAATCCTCCAGAAAGCAGAATCCCGGATCCAAATACTGATGAAATTTGGTTGCCGGTTATCAAATTTGACCTTCCATTGACTTCAATTCCCTTCAGACATCCGGAAATTTTATTATCAGACATTTCTGAAAAGTCTGAAACTGACAATATACCGTAGTTAAGAAGTTGAGAGTTTGAATTCTGTAAACGAATATCGTTTCGGGCTACTTTTGAATAATCGGACCTTGTCTCGACTCCGGTTGCCAGAGGCGCACCAAATTGATTGGAGAAAACACACTCAACCGAAATGAGATTATCCTCGAAAAAAGAATTGTTTGAATTGGAGTCAACCAGAACCCCACAAGGCTGCGGAAATCCGACCTTACTTGAAACAGAAATGGTATTGAACGAAACCCTGGAGTCTGGAGACTTTTTCAACTGAATGCCCGTACTTCTGGAAATTCGGCTGAGAAAATTAGATATCGCAGAAGCTGAAATAACATTATTTTTTACCTCTGCTGAATTACATTTATCCAGCAAGACTCCGACGGCCGCGAAATTAGGGCCTGAATTGACCTGTAAAGACAGGACATTAACAGAATTTCCTGAAACAATCGGAGATAACAGCCCTCTTAGAGAAAGACCATCAAATACACCTCCGGCAGCCGAAACCAGACCTACCCGATTATTCCGGATAACAACTCCTTTTGAATCATTTAATCCTGAGATCTGAACGTGCCCGGTGCTTGACTTTTCGATTACTATGTTTGAATCACAGGAAGCTGCCCGACTTACAAGGTTGCCAAAGGAACAACTCTGAATGGTCAGACCTGATATTTTCTCAAACAGAAGTATGGATGCTGCTCCATTAATTCGTCTGATATTCATTTTTCTGAAGGTCAGATTTCTGGTTCCTGAAAGAGAAATGGTGTAGTCCCTGAATGGATTACCATCAGAATTCTGAATAAGCACCGAAGTGCTGTCACCATTCTCAGGCTCAAATGTGATGGTGTTCTGGGGACTGCTGCCAATAACCTCATTGAAGCTCAGCTGTTCCTGATAAATGCCTGGTCTTACCTTGAAAACAACAGGACATGAAACAGCCGCGCTGTTCAGAGCAAATACTGCTTCAGTAAAATTCGGAAAATCCGGATTACTTCCTCCTATGGTATAATTACCACACAACGAAGCCCCGAGTCTTGTTCTTATCGTATCATTGAAACGATTAAAATCTGTTGCATTATTGGGGCTGCTTACCCAAATCCGGAAAGAATTAATTCCTCCCTGGCTGAAGAGGTATGAGCCGATTTCTATTTCATCTGATTTTTCACCAAATGGAAGAACCCCTGCCCAGCTGTAGGGAATCTGAGGAATCCCGTTCACTTCCCAGTTTATGAAAGCAGAATTTAGCGTTTCGAGGCCTTCATTGAACAACCTCACCCGTACTGGCTGAATCCCTGCATCAAAAGGCATCACCGGCGAGGTGAAATTCACAAGATTGGCATCTCTGGGACTGGGGACAAGAATTTTAAAATTATCAACGGCCCAGTAGCCGGTTGAGTCACCCTGCCATGTAAAGCGGATCCGGACAGAATCTTTGGAGCCGGCTAAAGAACTGATGTTTAGAATTTCCTGAACCACACCATTGGAAGAAGCACCGTAGGTAGTATGCACATTCCAGCCGCTTCCGGAATTAACCTCAAGTTTGCCCAAACCGGAATTGCCGGGTTCAAATCTGTGGTTGAAAAAAAGAAGGATGTTGGGGCTGATCGAACAATCAATATAGGGAGTTTGAAGGCTTACTTCCTGGCCCGGCAACGAAGAAACTGCAGGATCCAGGACTGCCGCTCTCCCTGAAATAGGAAAGGGAAGCGGAAGGTTTCCCCTGTTATCAAAGCGCCACTTCAACAATCCCTGAGGAGCAGCCTGATTGTAGGTCTGCCAGGTACCTGGCGGTATAGAATCCTGCGCAGATGAAAAGTCCTCATTAACAAGATAAACCTGAGCCCCTGCTTTACCGGCAATAAAGCAGATTGAAAAAAAGATGAAAAAAAGTCGGAAATATTTCAGATAATTCATTGATTTATAGCAACTTGGGAAGACGATGGTTTATCTTTTTTGAGATATGTAAAATTTCGGGATATCAGAGCCTTTAAAAAATGCCTGAACAGAATATTCTTACTTTTTTACGGTACAAATATATCCAATATTTTTATTGGTATAGTGCAATTATTGTTAATTTTTCATAAATACTTTTTCCATGAGCCAAAAATTAATAACAGGCCCCACCTCCTTTTCTTACCTTATTAACTCTCAGCCTAAAAACGAAAATAAAATATTGATAATGAATTTTATATGATTCAATTTGTTGATACTGACTCATCCTTGTCAGAATAAATGGATGAATCAGTATCAAAAACACTACCGATAGCAAAGCACGCAACAAAGGGCAAATAGCCAATCAGGGAAAAAGAAATGAATAAAATCCATTCCGCATTTACCAGAACGCCTCCTTATGGAGGCGTTCTTTGATAACTTAACGGGAATAATATTACTTAACCATGGAGGACAGTCCCGGCAAAAATAAAAACATGCCTATGGCTAACTACCCGTTCATGGAGGAAAGAAATTCAGAATTGCTGCGCGTAAATTTCATCCGGTCTTTCAGGAACTCCATGGCTTCGATGGAATTCATGTCGTTCATATGCTTGCGCAAAATCCATACACGCTGCAATTCTTCCTTATCCATCAGCAAATCTTCACGACGGGTACCGGATGCCGGAACATCAATTGCCGGATAAACCCGCTTGTTTGCAAGCCTGCGGTCGAGCTGAAGTTCCATATTTCCTGTCCCCTTAAATTCTTCGAATATAACCTCGTCCATTTTGGAGCCAGTATCAATCAGGGCAGTTGCAATTATGGTAAGGCTGCCGCCGTTTTCTACATTTCTCGCGGCACCGAAAAATCTTTTTGGCTTATGAAGGGCATTGGCATCCACACCACCGGACAAAATTTTCCCGGAAGACGGCACGACGGTATTATATGCCCTGGCAAGCCTGGTTATGGAATCCAGCAGAATAACAACATCATGTCCGCATTCAACGAGCCTTTTAGCCTTTTCAAGTGCTATGGTAGCAACTTTTACGTGGCGCTCTGCCTGCTCATCGAAGGTAGACGCAATTACCTCAGCACGCACGCTCCGCTGCATGTCAGTAACCTCTTCCGGACGCTCATCAATCAACAAAACCATCAGAAACACTTCTGGGTGATTCTTTGAGATTGAGTTTGCAATCTCTTTGAGAAGTACGGTTTTTCCCGTCTTAGGCTGAGCCACAATCATACCCCGCTGTCCTTTTCCGATTGGGGCGAACAGATCCAGGATCCGGGTCGATAGCTGATCGTGTGTGGTACTTAAATTGAGCCGCTGATCCGGAAACAGCGGAGTAAGGTATTCAAACGGAACCCGGTCTCTTATTTCCTCGGTTGTTTTCCCATTGATGCTGTCAAGTTTAAGCAAGGCAAAATAACGCTCTCCTTCTTTTGGAGCCCGGATCTGGCCGATAACTGTATCGCCGGTTTTAAGGCCGAACATCTTAATCTGGTTGGGTGCCACATAAACGTCATCAGGACTTGCCAGGTAGTTATATTCAGGAGAACGCAGGAAGCCAAAACCCTCGTTGGTAATTTCCAGCACTCCCATTCCGGAAACCACTCCGTCGAACTCACGGAAATTTATTTCCTGCCGGCGGGGACGATACTGAGAAACCGCATCCTGATCAGGTCTTTCCTGAGGAGGGAAGGCGGGCTTTGAAGAACGGTCTTCAGAAAAAGACCGCTCTTGCTTCTGGAATCTTTCAGGAGACCCACCCGGACTACCCTGTCTTTCTGTCCGGAACAAGCGCTCACCGCGCCTCTCCGGCTCCGGCGTACTAACTTCATCAGCAGCAGGAGCAGCTCCATCTTCCTTTTGAACCGGAGCCGGAGCCTCGGAAGCAAATGTCCCCATAATCTGATCGATGTCCATCTTGAAATCTTTCAGAATATCTTCAGCTGTGCCTGGCGAAAGAGGTGTGGCACCTTTTGACGGAACTGGTTTGGGGGAAGTCTGATTGTCGGTTTCTGGCTCCTTATCAAAAGTCAGGGCAGGTATCTCCGCACCTTCAGCAGGCTTGCGCAGTCGGGGCCTTTTTCGGGAAGAATCGGCAGAAGCCGTCGGTGATTTTACTTCAGCTTTAGGAGCAGAAGCGGATTTCTGATGAGCCAGAATGCTTGAGATCAGCTCCTCTTTTCCCAGTTTTTTAAAATTTGGAATACCTGCCTTTTCGGCAATTTCTTTCAACTCGGAACTGAGGTAACTCTTGAGGTCTTCAGCAGTATGCATGAATGCTTAAAATGATGATATAAGAAGAATATGGGATTCTCCGGTTCAGGAGATTGTCAACAAATAAAATTGGAGCGGGATTCAGTGAGTCTCATTAATTCGAGAGCTTAACATCCCTATCGCATGCAAAAGTAAAGAAAAATCCCAACCGCAAACGAAATTATTTGGAGGGAATACTCCCCTTATCGGTTGAGAAGGAACGGCTAAGAATCCAAATTCCTGCCAGTATCATCGGAATACTCAAAAACTGACCCATGTTGAGGCTGAGACTATCCTCAAATTCAACCTGATTTTCCTTCAAAAACTCATAGAAAAAACGGAGGGTAAACAACAAGACAACAAAAAGCCCGAAAATCCTGCCTTCAGGCAATGATGGATTTTTTTGCCACAGTAAAAACAAAGCCAGAAACAGGCAGAAAGTACTAATTGATTCATACACCATGGCCGGATGACGGGGGAGGCCAAGCAGAGCTACAGAACAGCTCAGGCCATTTTCACCAGCAGAAAAATCAGGTTCAGCATCCGGAATAACCCGGAGATTTTCCTCATCGCCGTTGGCGGAGCGGATCATTACCGGCAGATAGTTTTTTACGAATGCGGTTGCCTCCTCTTTTCCCGGACCATTTTTGGCAAAATCCAGTGTCAGCATCAGTTTTTTATATGTCCTGCCTTCAGCAACAACGTCAGTTCCTTCCTTCCGAATCGAAAAACTTTGAATCAGATTCGGATCCTGATCCCGTAAAATTGTTTCAAAAGGCTGCAGAAAAACCATAGCCCATGGCAGATCAGCAGGCTTTCCGATTATCTCTGAGTTCATCAGGTTTCCCAGCCTGATCAGAGAACCGCCAAGCGCAACAACAATAACAATGCGATCCAGAATCCAGAGCCAGGACTGATCCTTCCTTTTCCGGGAATACAGCCACATGGCAACGATGATTCCGACGGTAGCTCCGTGTGATGCCAGGCCGCCTTCCCATACCTTCAGTATTTCAAATGGATTGAGCAGATAGTATTCAGGCTGATAGAAAAGGCAGTGACCTAATCTTGCTCCTAGAACAGTGCCCGCAATCATATAATAGGTGAGCGCATCCACATCCTTCTGAGGTTTGCCATCACGCCTGAAAATTCTGGAAATGATGATTTGTCCTGCAGCGAATGCTGCAGCAAAAAACAGGCCGTACCAGCGCAAAGGCAAAGCGCTGCCGGGCCAGATTTCAGGACGCATTTCCCAGAGGATAAAGGCTGTCAGATTCATATTTATGCAGTTTCTGGCAGCGAAAGTACAGATTAGACTGTAACGATTACCCAATCTTATGAAATATCACTTCCCCGATTGAATCTAAGAATGATTCTGCTTTTGAGGAAAACCCTATCTTTGGCGCCCTATGTTTGTTGAGCCTCTTTTCCCGGGTCCGGCCTCAGCTGATAATCTGAAAGGCAACGGATGGGTTGAAGTTATTTGTGGTTCTATGTTTTCGGGAAAAACAGAAGAACTGATCAGACGCCTGAACAGGGCTGTACTTGCCAGACAAAAGGTCGAAATTTTCAAGCCTTCCCTGGATAAAAGATACCACGATGAGGACATTGTTTCACACAACGATAATTCCATTCGCTCAACCCCGGTTTCGGTTGCAAGTGAAATCCTGCTCCATGTGAGACAGGGAGAAGTTGTCGGGATTGATGAAGCGCAGTTTTTTGACGACTCACTGCTGGATGTGGTTCAGAAACTGGCCAACCAGGGCACCAGGGTTATTGTCGCAGGGCTGGATATGGACTATCTCGGTAAGCCTTTTGGTCCGATGCCCGCTTTGATGGCAATGGCTGAATTTGTAACCAAGGTTCATGCCATATGCATGAAATGCGGCGGGGTGGCTTCACACTCTTTTCGCATTCAGGAATCCGAAGACCAGGTTATGCTGGGAGCGCATCAGCAATACGAAGCCCGCTGCAGAAAATGTTTCACAAAAGGATTATAGCAATATGATTTTCATGAAATACCTTGTTGTCCTTCTGTTAAGCTGCCTTGTTTTTTCTCTGGATGCTCAGATTGCACCGGGATTGTGGAGAATGCACGTACCCTACAATGAAGCACTTGGTCTGGAAAAAGCCGGAAAAAAATTAATTGTAGCAACCAGCTCGGGAATTTTCCATTACGATACAGAGGAGGGCACAATTGAATTTCTCAATAAGGTGAATGGCCTGAGTGATGCCGGGATTTCAACATTTGCGCGGCACCCGGATCGTGACATCGTAATGGTTGGTTACGAAAACGGCAACCTCGACATCATAAAAGGAACCGTTGTACGGAATCTCCGGGACATCATCAACGCTGGCAGTCCCGGCAGTAAACGAATTAACAGGATTCAGTTTTCCGGAAATCTTGCCTATTTGTCCTGTGACTTCGGAATTGTAGTTTACAACATCGAAAGAGAAGAAGTAAGGGAGAGCAATACCATTATGGGAAGCGGGGGGAAAACCATACCGGTGCTGGATTGCCTCTCATTTTCCGATACACTTTATGCCATTACGAAAGAAGGCATGAAAGTTATTCCAAAAAACAAACCACTTAAAAATACAGATTTATGGTCAAGCATTGGTCCGGAATCAGGCGTACCCGCCAATCCTGCAGACCTGCTTACCCTGGACTCTGCCGGCGAATTCCTGATGCTGGGTTCCTGGTTTGGATTGCATGTGAAAAACGGTAGCCGCTATGATCTGAGTACCCAACTGGGAGGAAAAATCCGGTCGGTCAGGAGAACCGGAGATAAAATCCTCGTCTGCGTCGGTAATAATGTGGCAGAGCTGGATAAAACAGGAAAAACCATACTCAGAATCTTTGATCCTGAGTATTTTAAAAGGATTTCAAGACCTGCCGGAGCAATTGTGGATGACAATGGCATCTCGTGGGTAGCAGACCTTGACAACGGATTGCTTCGTTTCAGCCTTACCGATACCAGCCGGATTTTGCCAAACGGACCTCAATTTTCAGGTTCTTTTTCCCTCAGTACCTATCAGGATAAGGTTGTGTTGCATGCCGGTGGCTATACCTATCCAACCGGAAACCAAAGCAATAACATTACCGCTGGTTTCGCAGTACTCTCGGGCAATGAATGGACAACCTTCAACCGGCAGACCTTTCCAAAAATGCCGCTTGTAAAGGATGTTACGCAATCTTTTTTCGATCCTCAGGAACAGAGGCTCTACCTTTCAACCTTTGGCTACGGCATTCTTACACTTGACAGGGATAATTCATTCGGGCTGCTCAATGATTCAACCAGCCAGGGCGGCCTATGCAATATTTTCATTCCTGATTGCATTTATAATGCCGCCAATCCTGCAGAAACCAATCTCGGAAATACCTACATCCGTATTACCTCATCATCCAAAGATGCCTCCGGAAATTTATGGGCAACTTGCTTCAATAACAACAGAGGTTCCGTAAGGTATCAGTCGGCAACTGATAAGAGTTGGAACATCATAACCCTGCCTTCAGCCAACGACGAATTTCCAATGGAGATAATCCATGACCAGTACGCCAATAAATGGGTTCGCATGGCACCGGGTATGTTATCGGAGAATGCGGCCATCTGGATCCTGGATTCGAAAGGTGAAAAAAAAGCCAAGCTAACCAGTGATGCCTCCTTCGGCGGACTGCCTTCCAATGAAGTTTATGACATCAAAGAAGATAAATCAGGATACATATGGGTGGGCACAAGCAAGGGGCTTGCTGTATTTTACAATCCGGGAAACGCTTTCTTTCAGGGAGGAATCACAGCCTCGACACCAATATTTCCACCAGAAGCCGGAAGACCGGTTCTTGAAAATGAAGTGGTTACTGCTATTGAAATCGATGGTGCAAACCGAAAATGGATTGGTACCAAGGGAAGCGGCGTCTGGTTATTCAATGAAGATATCAGTCAGGTAATCAAACAGTTTAACACATCAAACAGTCCGCTGACTTCAAATTTCATTTACGATATAGTGGTCAACAAAGTGAGCGGTGAGGTATTCTTTGCAACAGACAAAGGTCTGATCTCCTACCAGAGCGATGCTACTGAAAACCTCGACGAGCTAGGCAAGCCACTTGGCAATGTTTGCGACGACAGCCGGATAAAGGTGTTTCCTAACCCTGTACCAAAAAACTTTGATGGTATGATTGCTGTTCAGGGACTGGCACCGAATTCTGAAGTGCGATTTGTCAGCCCATCAGGCAAGCTGATGTATGAAACCAGCGCAAAAGGCTCCATGGCCACCTGGAACGGATTTACCTACGACGGGGAAAAGGCTCCTCCGGGAATTTACCTTATACTAACCACCTCACCGGATGGTGCTGCTTCCTGCACCGGAAAAATTGCCATTCTGGATTAACACACGGACCAAAAAGAAACATGGCACTGAGATTCCTGATAATTGCCTTCCTTTTTTATCTCACAGGATGCGCAAAAAAATCCAACCCAACTCCTCAGCTTGCCTCACCGCAGGCTTTTGTTCTACCCTCTGATTCGCTGGATGAGGTTTTTAAATCAAAACCGATTCCGCCATGGGCTCCTAAAAAATACCCCTACAAGGAATCTGCCGAAAGAAAATGGGATCTGATTCATACCAGGCTGGAACTTAAGCCCGACTGGGAAAAACAATGGCTGAGAGGAAAAGCCACCCTGCTTCTTGAACCCTATTATTTTTCACAGGACACGATCTTTCTGGATGCAAGAGGATTCGAAATCAGCCGGGTTTCGCTTAAAATAAAGAGTGAGACCTCGAGTCCTTCCTTCATATATGATGGTCTCAAACTTAAAATTCCGTCAGGAAGAGCCATTCCAAAAGGAATGCAGGCGGAAGTTTCCATTGACTACATCGCCAAACCAAATGAATTGCCTTCCGGCGGAAGTGCTGCCATTTCTGACGACAGAGGGCTTTATTTCATAAATAACGATGGCAAAAAAGCCGGATTACCCAGACAAATCTGGACCCAGGGAGAAACACAGGGTGCAAGATGCTGGTTCCCTACAATAGACGAGCCTAATGAAAAATGTACCCAGGAAATGTACATAACGGTCGAAGACCGATTCAAAACGCTTTCCAATGGAATCCTGAAATCTTCCAGAAAAACAGGACAATCACTCAGGACTGATGTATGGGAAATGAAGCAGCCTCATGCACCCTACCTTTTCATGATGGCTGTGGGAGAGTTTGCGGTGGTGCCTGATAAGTTTGGAAAAATTCCGCTTCAATACTGGGTAGAACCCCGATACAGAAATCTGGCAAAAAAGATTTTCGGCCGGACACCTGCCATGATGGAATTTTTCTCAAAATTACTCGGCTATCCGTTTCCCTGGCCTAAATATGATCAGGTGGTGGTGAGGAATTTTGTTTCCGGAGCTATGGAAAATACCTCTGCTTCCGTATTCAACGAATCGCTCCAGTGCGGGCCCGCAGAACTTGTGGACCATGACTGGGATGGAATCATTGCTCACGAATTATTCCATCAGTGGTTCGGAGACCTTGTTACACTGGAGAGCTGGGCTAATCTACCGCTGAATGAATCTTTTGCCAATTATGCCGAATACCTATGGGATGAACACAGACTCGGAAGAGATGATGCTGATCTGGGCGGACTGAAGGAAAAGTATCAGTACCTGTATGAGGCAGCCACCAAACGGGAGCCGCTTATCCGGTATCAGCATAACAAACCGGATGATATGTTCGACAGCCACTCTTATGCAAAGGGTGGGCGGATACTTCATTTGTTGCGTCAGGAACTGGGTGACAGGGCATTTTTTGAAGGTCTTGGTTTTTACCTTAAAAAACATGAATACAAAACAGTGGAGATTCATGACCTGAGACTGGCTTTCGAAGAAGTTACGGGAAGAGACCTGAACTGGTTTTTTGACCAGTGGTTTTTAAGTGCCGGACATCCTGAAATCAGGACAGAAGAAATTATTGAGCAGAACCGGCTTCTTCTTATTACCCATCAGGAACAAGACACACTTTATTCTCCGCTCTACAGAATTGATCTTCCTGTGGAAATCAAAACCGGAGGAAAAATCCAGAGGGAGAAATTTAAAATCAGGCATTTGCACGATACCCTTATTCTGCCTCTTACCGGAAAGCCCGAAATGGTTCTCTGGGATGCCGACGCTACTCTTCCCGGAAGAATTGAACAGAACAGGAAACCTGAATCTTTAATTGTTCAATATTTCGCTTCTGCCCGTGGCATTCATCGTCTGCAGGCACTGGAAGAACTTCAGAGCAGAGGAATGACGGACCAAAGCGGAATGATCAGCCTGCTTCGCTCCGCACTGAAGGATTCTTTCTGGGCATGCCGGGAAACAGCACTCGAGATGCTGCAGGATCTGGACAGTTTGAAAAGGCAGGAAGCCGCAGCAGATGTTCTGCCTTTGATGAAAGACGGAAAGCCGCAGGTCAGGAAACAGGCTCTGAAATTCCTTTCGGGTGTACAGGTTGCTGAACGGCGTGCCATACTCGAAAAAGCACTGACAGATTCATCACTTATTGTATCAACGGAGGCACTCCGTCAATTTCTCGCAAGAGAATATCCGGGTATGGAGGACATCAGAAAAAAATTTGAAAACGACACCCTTAACAATTATAAAGGAGTCCTGGCAGGTTTTTACGAAGCAAAGGATGGCCAGGCTTCCTTCGACTGGTTTATTCAGAGCCTGCAATCATCCGGCGGCTCCGATTCTTATGAAATCATCCGCTCCTTCGGGCAGTTTTTATTAAAAGAAAACGACAAGAACAGACTGCGTGAGGGAACTGATTTTCTTTACAACCTCGGACTCGAGGGAAGCAGGCCGGAACAGGTAATCGGTGTATACCAGGTAATCCGGAAGATGACCTTCATTCCCGATTACAAAGAGAAACTAAAGGCCATTCGTGAAAAACACCGGAACGACGACTTCTATGAAATTCTGGAATACCTGGATTAACCTACATCTTATGCATGAAAGCAGCTGACTCATTAACCTCTGTTTTAATTGGTAATCAGTCTGCTGCTACCGCCTATCCTGAAGCAACATTCCAATCAAACATAATTAATACCAAGATTATCACCGGTCTTTTCATGAAGATATTTCCCTTCGTATTGCAGTGTTATAAGTACGAGCCTGTCATTTTTAAGTAAATAGAACTCTGAAATTGAATTTTTTAATTTTAAAACCCGGGAAAAAATCCGGAAAGAACTTGATAGATTTCAATCTTTTGTGTGAATTAACCCTTTATTTTGAAGCATGATGTCTGACCAGACAGAAAATCACAAGGGCATAAAACAAACGAGGTAAGGTTGAATTAATCTATGGCATAAAAACACGACAAACTTCTGCTTAAACTTGTATCATGTTTCATTAAAAAATCAATAAATGAAAAAACTATTTGCTATCCTTGCTGCCAGCGCAGTGTGCTACAGCTCAAACGCTCAGGAATTAACCTCCAAAAAAGGTTTCCCTATTCTTCCGGAAGCCGGAGACCTGTCAATCAGTTTTGACGCTGTTCCTTTTCTGGATTTCGCTTTCGACAAAACCAGAATCATGAGTTCAAGTTCTGCCAGCTCTGCCTCAGGCGCTCTGGATTACAGTATTGCAAACAATCTGGTTGCCAAATACATGGATGAGGCCAACAAAGCCTACCGCGGCCGCGTTCAGCTTCAGTTCACGCGTGAATCCGACAGGAACTATGTTCCCAAATCCGGAAGTACAACTGGTGAAACGGTAGAAAATACAGAAGCAACAAGCTCTTCTGAAATCACCATTGGCGGAGGTTTGCAGTACTACCGCGGAAAAGGTCGTCTTCGTGGTTATTACGGAGGTGAAGGATTGCTGAGTGTAGGAGGCGGTCCTTCTAAAACCTACACCTATGGTAATGCGCTGGATGCCAATAATGAAACCAACTCCAGAACAACGAAGGAAAAATCAGGAATGACTTTTGGTCTTGGGGTAAGAGGATTCATCGGTGCTGAATATTTCTTTGCTCCCAAAATGTCCATCGGCGCTGAATTTGGCTGGGGAATTGGTTTCGAAAACACCGGTGATGGCGAAACCACCACAGAAACTTTTGATGGTTCAGCAGTGAAAACTACCACTGTAAAAACCGGAGGCAACTCCAAATTCAACCTGGGAATAGACAATGCCGGTGGTGCAATCAACCTTGCTATCTATTTCTAATAAGGAAGTCCTCAAATACACTGAATGATCTGAGCCCTTATCTCAGACATAAAAAAAGGCCCGCAAAACGGGCCTTTTTTATTTAATCAATGTTGAAAAATGGTTCGCTTTTTATCTGATACGCAAAGCAGATTCCTTTTTGTTTCCGCATGCAATAAGAAGGCTGCATGTTTCTGCAGTACTACCGGTCTGTAACGATTTTGTTACCAAAAAACGGGAACAGGAGCCGTGTAAAAATGGTTTCCGGACAATTACTTGCCGAATGCCGGCGGAGCTCCGTCCTGCAATTCTTTTTCGAGATTGTAATGCTTCGCGAAAAAAACTGCATAGGCATTGAGGTCTTTTGACTTGTAAAGACTTTGCATATTTTCCTGTGTTGCAAGAAGGAAAACAGGCTTAAATTGTTTAAAATCTTTTTTGAATGGCCCGGCTTCCTGAACCTTTTTGAGGTAGTACAAAGCCCGGATCTTTGTAGGGAGCTCCTGTACTTTCAGCATCACATATTTGTTATCACCAAAAGGAAGTGTTGTTACCTGCAAACCTTCACCCGGATAAAACTTACCGTTAAAATCCGAAAATGCGGCCTGAATCCGGGCTTCAGGAACATCCATACTCGGTATAAGCGCAAGAAAATAGTGCTTCTTCTGCAGCTCCTCACTGAAAACAGCTTCTTTGGGCACTGCTGCCATAGCAGAATCAGAACCGGGGCCAACCTTGCCTTTTTCGGCATTCTGAATGCATAAGGCAACAAACTCCTTTAAAGAAGATTTGGGGAAATCCTGTTGAAAAGCCTTCAGCTCCCTGATGTATGCCGGAATATCCACCGTCCGTGCAGTAATAAGTGCGCTGAGCACCGTTAGCTTATCTTCAAAATCAGACTTCGGGTAGTTTTTCCGGATGGAAGCAATTCCATTACTGGCTTCTATGAACATATTGCTTCGATACTGTTCGTACGCATTCCGATAAAGCTCGGCGATAATCTCATTTTTCTGCTTGTTCTCCTGCAGGTAATTCGGATTGAGTATGAGTTTGGCAAAAACTGATTCGGGATACTCTGCCGTAAGCCTGGATTTACATCGCTCAAAGCCTGCATTATCTTTCTTTTTACGGTATAAAAGACAGAGGTTGTACAATGCCTCGGGTACTTTTTCATAGGCAGGAAATTCTTTAACATCCCGCTCCAGGGCAGCGATGGCAAGTTCAGGTTCTTCCAGTTTCTGATCGTAAATTTTTCCAATTTCAAAAAGTGCTTCCTGCAGGCGGCGGTTAGATTCTGCCAGCTGCTCAGGTGAAATCGGAATATTCTTCATTAAGCCCTTCCTCATCTGCTCTGGGTCAGGCTTGCTATCTTTTTCCTTTTCTTTCTTGTTGCCGGCATCAGCCTGCTTATCATCCGGCATGGCACCATCGTCTTTCTTCACAGCAGCAGAATCCTGATCATCTGAATCGGAGAATTCACTTTGCTTGTTACTTCTCCGCCAATTATCCTCCAACTTTCGGTCTCCCCACTTCTTGCGAAAATCGGTTCGGCCATTGGCCACCGCAACCGGGTTTGAAAAATACCAGGTCCCCCCGGATCCCGCACCTGCTCCGGCACCGCCCGGGCCACCGCTCAGATTTCCAAAAGCAGAATTATCCATCAGATCGGCACCACCTCCGGACTGCTGTTGCCGGGCGAGCTTGCGGGCCAGGCGTTCTGCTTCTTCCGCCTTTTCCTGCTCATCCTTTACTTTCTGAGCAATCAGTTTTTTCAGCGAGTTGCTGTCCATTCTGGCAAGGCCCTGCAGACTGTCCTCGGTCTGAATGGTGATGTAGTGCTTTACAAATTCGCCCAACACCTTTTGCCTTTTGACAATGGCCTTGTAGTTGTCTTCTGCGGTATCCAGGCCGAGAACTGTGCTGTCGTAATAGTTTTTGGCCCAGACATAATTGCGCAGCGGACTATAATGCAGCTCGGCAAGCTTCAGGAAGGTGTAGGGTTTCTGCTTGCTGCCGGCTTTTGCTTTTTTCAAGGCCGTACGAAGATGCGTGATACCCAGCTTCATGTCATTCTGCTTGATTTCAAACAGACCCATGGTATGGTAAATCTTATCCAGATAATCTTCATACTTCAGGTCTCTGGTCATCCTCTGAAAGCGTTTCCTTATCTTTTTAAGCTGCTTTTCATCTGATACTGCCACAACCTGAGACAAGTTCATTCTGGTATTGAATTCCAGATCAAAACCCGGCCAGCAGCGCAAAACAGTGCGGTAAGCAGACTCGGCTTCTGAATCCTTGTTGAATTTCTGATTAAGCTGACCGAGGGCATAGGATAGCCTTCCCTTCTCCCGGCTTCGCGGACTCAGCTCAACCGCCATGCTGAGGTAATCCAGCATTTTGGCGTAATCCTTTCTTTTCTGATAGTACCAGGCGAATGCAAGGGCTCCTTCCCTCAGGTTCTGCTTGCTGAGTGTTTCCTTCTTGAGATAAGCAATTACCGACTTGGCATTGGAAATGTCATTCATCCGGGTGTAGGTAATGAGAAGCCAGATGACTGCGTTATGCTTCACATCAACATCCGTAAACTTGGTATTGATGTACTTGAAAGTCTGAATGGCATTTTCCCAGTCTTCCTTGTAAAACCTTGCCTTTCCAATGAGAAGATAGCTGTCATCCACCCATTTGGAATTCTTGTGCCTCTGAACAGGAATGGAAGCCTTTTTGATTACTTCTTCCATGGCTGCACCGGCGCTACCGCCTGCCCCGGATGGAGGAAATGGAAATACCTCAAGGACCCGGTTGTAGTTGTCTTTATGGGCAAGCAATTGTTCAGATTCATATTCCTTCATCTTCTCCTTAGCCAGGAAATACCCGTTGTACCGGGCAAGGGTATTATGCCAGGCAAGCGATGTCCAGGTACGCTTTTCCTGGGAACACGATGAGAGGAAGATGCTGAAAACCAAAGTCAACAGAAATAACCCTGCGAAAAAGCCGGGTAGCAAAAATTTACCTGCCAGGGACAAATTCCTGCCTGATTGCTTAATGGGTTTGTCGAAGTTATGGTCCAAGGGCTTCAAAAATACAGCCTTTTTACGGGCTTCAAATAACGATAATTCAGGAATATCGCCATCAGATATTCGCTTGCCGTTCAAAGGGATTTTTTGAATTTTGCACAAATAAGTAATTCAGCTCTTGAAACGGCAGATCCTCCTTTTCATTTTAATTTCCGCGTTTCCGTTTGAAATTTCGGCAGACGGTTTCAATAGCATTGCCAAAACCAATTCCCTGTTGAAGAAGGCCGAGAAAGCCATGAAGGAGAAAAACTTCCGTCTGGCCTCCAAATCGTATGAGGAAGCTTTAAAGGAAGATCCCGAACTGCCTGCTCAGGCGAAACTCAATCTGGCGCATGCCTATTTTGAAACCGGACAGAATCGCCTCGCTCAAAAGAACTATCTGAGTTCTCTCAGCGGTTTAAGCTCAGTAACGCAAAAATCCAATGCCTGCCTGCAGCTAGGAAATCTATTTGTCAGGGAAAAAGACTATAAAAATGCTCTGGACTGGTACCGGAAAAGTCTTTTGCACCAGCCGGAAAATACCATCGCCCGAAAAAATTACGAAATGGCCTGGAAGCTCAACAAGCAAAAGGAAGCAGAGAAGGAGAAACAGAAAAAGGATCCGGAACGGGATTCCCCGAACAATAATCAGAAAAACCAGCAGCAAAAAGATCAGAACCAAAGCCCTTCAGAACAGGATAAAAACAACTCAGACCGGAATCAGAGCGGAAAAGGAAGTGATTCAAATCAGCAGGATAATCAGAACCCTGAAGGAAAAGGAAAAGTTAAGGACAGGGAAGAACAAGACAAGCCCGAAGCCGCCAAGCAGAGAGAGGAAAAACAGGATGAAGGAAAGGAAGAAGAGAAAGACGATTCAGGGAAAGACTCCCGGAAGAAAACCAATGAAAGCAAACAGGAAGACCCTGATGCTATTCGTATGGATAAAAAGAAATTGCAGGAAAGCGGTTTAAATGAAGAACAGGCAAAGAATATGCTGAAGGCAATGAGACAGAATGAGGTAAAATACCTTCAGCAAAGACAATTCAAGGGCAAGAACAGCCCGAAACCGGGCTCCGGACCACGCTGGTAAGTGTTAGTGAAAAACAGTCAGGAAGGCAAAGAGGTAAATCCAGAGCGCGTCAAGAAAATGCCAGTAAGTAGTGCATAATTCGATGCCCAGAAGATTTTTTGAGTGAACTTCATATCGCTGCGTCTTCCAGGTGATAATGAGTACAAAGATTACTGCTGACAAAACATGAAGCATATGAAGACCGGTGAGTACGTAAAGGAAGGACCCGGCAACGTTATTTCCGGAGAAATAAACATTAATATTTACCAGATATACCCACGAATACCACTGACTTACCAGAAAACCAAGGCCCAGCAAAGCGGTAAGGAGCATCCAGCCTTTTACCAGATTGAGATTATCCCGCTTTGCATGAATAAAGGCAAGATGATGCGTTACAGAGCTGAGAAGAAGAATGGCTGTGGTAAGCCAGAAAACAGGGGGTAATTCAAAGTCAACCCAGTTTCCTTCCGATTTCCGGACAATGTAACCAGAGGTTAATGAAGCAAAAATCATAACCACACTCAGCAGGAAAAGCCACATGCTGAATTTTTTAGGATTCATCGAGAGAGTGGGCTGAGCTTCATCCGAAGCCTGATCCCAGATGGGCACATTCTGTTGTTTCATATTTTATCAATGGCAAGCAGCAACTGAATAACAGGAAGATAGAAAAAGGAATAAAACATAACATTCCTCGCAGACTTGTTATTTAGAGATTTCATATGAATTAGGGTAGTAAGGAGGAAACCAATTCCTCCGACTGCCGCGGTAATGGTATACCAATGGCCTGTGAGCTGTAAAAAAGAGGGAAACAAACTAACGAAAACCATTGCCACGGTGTAGATGAAAATATAATATGCAGCCGTTAAGTCCTTTTCCCTGCCAAAAGGTAAAAGTCTGAAACCTGCACGCTGGTAATCTTCATCCAACACCCAGGCAATTGCCCAGAAATGAGGGAACTGCCAGAAAAACTGAATACCAAAAAGAATAAAATAATCCGGATGAAACTGGTTTCCTGCAGCGATGCACCCTACCAGAACCGGAAGAGCACCAGGAAAAGCTCCTATAAGTACTGACAACGGCGTCACTGGCTTCAGAGGCGTATAGATGAAAGCATACAGTCCGAAGGAAATGAGTGAGAGCAATGCAGCAAGAGGATTGAACCAGATGAAAAGCGCACAAACACCAAGAGACAAGAGTATAAATGAATACATCATACCCTGCCAGGGGGCAAGCTGACCTTGTGGCATAGGACGATTGCGCGTTCTGAGCATCAGTGCATCAAGATTCTTCTCAATAATCTGATTACTGGCATTGGCGGCTCCGGTAATAAGAAATCCAGACACACCAAGTATTATCCACGCTACTAATCCAGGACTTTCATCGAGTGCATAGGCATAGGAAAGAAGGGTAGAAAGAACCACCAGGAAACTTAGACGAGGTTTCAGCAGGGTCCAGTAGGATTTCATTTATGCAGGTTCGGTAGGTTCAGGAAATTAGTCGGATGCAGTCCTATGGTCACCCGACCGGAAAAACAAGTACAGACAGAGCCAGAATTGAGAACATATAACAGAGAAACCAAAAAGCAGATGAAAAGGTTGGACAAATGCTGGAAATCCAAGATAAATGAGAATAATTCCGCTTAACACAAGAAAAATAACGAGTACTGGCGGCAAACCGGCGAACCATATTTCATCCAGTTTTAGCTGCCTTCCGGAAAGACGGAACTGGAGAAAAAGAAACAGTATTATCAGAATAGAGAATGACCTATGCACCATTAATTTCCAATCAAGTCTGTCTGCATACTGTTCCCTCAGACCAAAATCAAATTCACGGAAAAGAACATCAACCTGAGACCTAACTTCTGTCCCAAGAAAAAACTGAATCAAAAGGAAAACTGAAGAGGAAATTACCAAAGGTTTAAGATAGGAAGAAGCAACATAAGGCGGCCTGTATTCAGGTTTTTCCTTCGAATAAAATAAAGCAGCCAGCAACGAAAGAGCAATGAACAGAGCTACCAGCAAATGCAAACTAATTACGAATGGTCTAAGGTCTGTTGAAACAACACGGGCACCAAGCCATCCCTGAAAGATAACAAGTACCAAAGAGAGAACGCTGAAAAAACGTGCTTTTGGCCTCTTTGAATAAAATAAAGAGAGGGCCGCCTGAATAAGAATGGCAAATCCTATAACAACACCAAGAAGGCGGTTAAGGTATTCTGTCCAGGTCTTAACCGGATTAAAGATGATTTTACCATGCTCAGAGGAAAGAGGATGATCCCAGAACTTAACGGGAATCTCCGAAATCTGCGTCGGTGGAATCCATAATCCAAAACACTTGGGCCAGTCAGGACAACCGAGACCAGCACCGGTACTTCTTACAACCCCACCAATCAAAACAAGAAATAAAACCAAAAAGAAGGAGGTCCTGACGGACCTCCTGTAGGATCTTATTGATAACCCGGAATCAGGCATGAACCCTTGTTACTGGTTGATCTACCGGATCAACTTCACCTTCAAGGTTGGAAGAAGGAGTAGCACTGTAAGGTACGGTCTGAGGAATAAAATCCTCATCAGAACCAGGCTTGCTATAATCATAGGGCCAGCGGTAAACATCAGGAATTTCACCCGGCCAGTTACCGTGACCCGGATTAACCGGAGTTGTCCACTCAAGTGTATTGGATCTCCATGGATTTAAAGGAGCCCTGCGACCACGGAAAATGCTGTATATAAAATTAAATACGAAAATAAACTGAGCAGCGAATGTAATGATGGCAGCCGTAGAAATGAAAGCATTCAGGTCACCGAAGGTTTTAAATGCTTCATAGCTTGTAAAACTGTAATATCTTCTGGGGAAACCGGCAATACCTGTGTAGTGCATCGGAAAGAATACACAATAGATACCCACGAACGTAATCCAAAAATGAACATAACCAAGTTTCTCATTCATCATGCGCCCAAACATTTTGGGGAACCAATGATAAACTCCGGCCACCATTCCAAAGAAGGAGGCAGAACCCATTACCAGGTGAAAGTGGGCAACTACGAAGTAAGTATCATGGAGCTGAATGTCAATGGCCGAGTTACCTAAAGCTACGCCGGTAAGACCACCGGAAATAAAGAAGGAAACGAGACCTATAGAAAACAGCATTGCCGGCGTAAACACAATGTTACCCTTCCAGAGCGTTGTAATGTAGTTAAAGGCCTTAACAGCAGAAGGAATGGCAATGATCAAAGTCAGGAACATGAAAATGGAACCGAGGAAAGGATTCATTCCCGTAACAAACATGTGATGCGCCCATACTATGAAGGACAGCAGAGTAATTGCCATGATAGAGCCAATCATAGCTTTGTAACCGAAGATTGGTTTTCTGGAATTTACCGCAATAATTTCAGAAGTGATACCAAGGGCAGGAAGAAGAACGATGTAAACCTCAGGGTGGCCCAGGAACCAGAAAAGATGCTGGAAAAGAATCGGACTTCCTCCCATATTGGGAAGCGCCTCTCCGTTAATAAAGATTTCAGAAAGATAAAAGCTGGTTCCGAGGCTGCGGTCAAAAATGAGGAGAAGAGCAGCGGAAAACAGAACGGGGAAAGACAGGATACCAATGATGGCGGTAAAGAAAAACGCCCAAACTGTAAGTGGCAGACGACTGAAGGTCATGCCCTTAGTGCGCATGTTTATAACAGTAGAAACATAATTGATACTACCCAGCAGAGATGACACAATAAAGAGGGACATTGAGAACAGCCACATTGTCATACCCGTTCCTGAACCGGGAGAAGCCTGAGGAAGAGCGCTGAGAGGCGGATAAATCACCCAACCACCTGAAGCCGGACCCGTTTCTATAAACATGGACCACATCATCAAAACAGAACTGGCGAAGAAAAACCAGTAAGACAACATGTTCAGAAAACCTGAAGCCATGTCCCGTGCACCAACTTGCAGCGGAATAAGAAAATTGGAGAACGTACCGCTGAGGCCAGCCGTAAGAACGAAGAATACCATGATGGTACCGTGCATGGTAACCATAGCCAGATAAAATTCCGGGTTCAGTTTTCCATCCTCAATCCACCCGCCAAGAATTGGTTTCAGAATGGACATGTCCATATCCGGAAATCCCAACTGAAGGCGAAAAAGGGAAGAAAGAGTACCGCCGAGAATAGCCCAGATCATCCCTGAAATCAGGAACTGCTTGGCTATTACCTTATGGTCTTCGCTGAAAATATACTTGGTAAGAAAAGTGCCCTCTTCGTGCTCATGGTCGTGATGATGGTCGTGACCATGAGCATGAGCATCAGCTGAATGTGTATGAAGGTGAAGTTCGGTGCTTGCCATAACTCAAAAAATTAATTGGATTTTGCTACGGAATTAGAAACAGATTCAAGCATTGCGAGACCTATTGACTTTTTATTCTCATCAACAGACTGCTCGGCAAGCTTGCGTAATTTATCAGGAACAGTTTTGAGATAGTCCGGATTTTTTGCGAGAAAGGATTCCTGACTTTTGAACCAGGATTCGAACTCATCTTCATCATCCACAACCATTTTCATGCGCATACCAAAATGGCCAGGGCCACATACCTCGGTGCAGGCAATTTCATAGGTAAAATCAGGATTACCTGTGATAGCCTTCATATCGGCAGTAGTTTTGGTTGGTGTAAACCAGAACTTGGTGGGCATACCGGGAACAGCGTCCATTTTTAACCTGAAGTGTGGGGCAAAAACGGAATGCAAGACATCACGCGCACGAATCTTAAAGAGGACAGGCTTGTTTACAGGGACATGAACTTCACCGGCCATGAAATCATCGAAAGAATTACGGTCTGTAAAATCAATACCTACTGTATTTAGCTCATCTGTCCGGAGGTAGTTGTGTTTTCCCAACTTTTGATCTTTCCCCGGATAACGAACTAACCAGTTGAATTGTTTGCCAACAAGCTCAACCACGACAGCATTGGCAGGAGCTTCTGAGGTAATGGCGGACCATACTTTCCAGCCGTTAAATACAAGCATTGAGAGGACAATAGCCGGAATCACTGTCCAGATAAACTCCAGACGATGGTTAACGGGATAAAACAATGCCTTACGGCTTTCCTTGAACTGGTAAATATAGGGGAAGGTAAAAAGCAGAAGATGGGTGCCAATGAATACGACGGTAATCACCGCCATTGTAATCCAAAACTGCTCATCCGTCCAGACTCCATGGATGGATGCGGAATCCGGAAGGTAATACTGGCGGGCCCAGATGGTAATCCAGACAAAACCCACAATCATGAAAACAAGAAAAACAGGAAAAAGAAAACCGTTAATCTGGTTGCTGAGACCGGCTCTTTTTTCGGAGGATTTTGTGAAAATATCAATCAGAACCTGCGCCCTGACCAGGAGACCCGCTACAACAAGCAGAAGGATAAGAGCCGCAATAATGAGATAAAACATAATAGTAGACTAAATTTTCAGATTAAATGTCGTGGTGAAGAGATTCCTGAAGCATAGGGTGATTTTTAGCCAGGAGACCAGCTTTGGATATCTGCGTGCTTATGACATAAATGAAAGCAGAAGCATAGGTGAGCAGAGTACCAAACTCAAGGAATCCGAAACCACTTGTACCTTTTGTAACGCCGGGCATAATCATCAGATAAAAATCAAGCCAATGTCCCATCAGCAAACCAATGGCCGCAATTTTCAGCAGAATATTGTGGCGCTTGGCATCCCTTGTCATCAAAAACAAAAATGGGAAGAGGAAGTTTATGATTACGTTGAAAAAAAACAATATCCGGTAATGCCCGTCAAACAGGTGCATCCTTTCCTTGAAATAGATGATTTCCTCGGGAATATTTGCATAATAGATCAGAAGGAACTGCGCCGTCCAGAGGTAAGTCCAGAACACTGAGAATGCAAACATGAACTTACCTAAATCATGAAGATGATTCTGGTTAACGAAAGGAAGATGGCCCTTTTCCTTGAGAAGGAGCACGGTAAGCGTAACAGTAGAGAGACCCGAAACCCACCAACTGGCAAAGTGATACCAGCCAAACAGGGTAGAGTACCAGTGCGGATTTATGGACATCGTCCAGTCCCATGCTACCATGGAAGTAGAAACACCGAAGATGATAAGAAATACAGCAGAGATGTTGATGGATTTATTGTAATAGGTCAAGCCGCCTTCCTGATCCTCTTTTAGGGAATATCCGCGAATTACCCTCCAGATGGTGTACCACAATCCGAAAAACAATACCATGCGAATCAGAAATGAAGGTGTATTAAGGAAACCACTTTTACCTTTCAGAATTTCGTCATGCTCAACAACATCCGCATGTGTCCAGTGAAAGATGTCATGACCTCCAAGCAGGAAGGTAATGAGCATAATCACGAAAGTAAAGGGAAGGAAAGATCCGAATGCTTCAGGAATCCTTTTGATGGTTACAGACCAGCCTGCCCATGCTACATACTGAACGGCAATGAAGAAAACACCAATCAGGGAAATGCCGGTAAAAAAGATAGAATTATGCCATAAAACTGCATAAAGTCTTGCCTGCCATCCTGGTGCGTGAGCACCACCACCATGGGAACCGGCACCATGACCGGCCACACCATGTGCATCGTGAGAACCCGTATCCATCATGAGCCAGACAAGGCCGGCGGCAAACATCACAAGGCCTACAATGAGCCAGGTAATTACGCGCTTTTTCGATTCCGCGGTGAAATCGTAGCGCTCATCGAGATTATAGTGTGTTGTACTGTGAGATCCCATTGTATTACTGTGCGGCGTTTCCGAGTGATTTTACATAATGAACAATTTTCCAGCGTTCATCAGGATTAACCTGTGAACCATGAGGCCACATTCGGCCTTTCCCATGTGTAATCACATGATAGATATGACCATCAGTAACCACCTTAGCTTTGGCAACCAGATTGGCTACACCTTTATACTGATCAGCAACCTTACCATCGCCAAGACCACCGTCACCATGACAAGCCTTGCAATAACGCTCATAAAGAACCTTGCCTTCTTCAAGAACTTCCGGGGAAGATGCGATTGGATTCACAAGCTTGGCAGCGGCCTCGTCCAGATTATTGGCATTGGTGCCATATTCATAGATATTGGAAGCAAGCTCACCTTTTTTCATTCCGGAGTAATGCTTTCTGGCAATGGTACCGGAAGCCGGCATGCGAAGATTCTGACCTCCCGGATTTACATTGATGGTGTTGTAAAACTCAGAACTGGTATCAGTAACCTGTGAAAAGGGTTCAAAGGCAATTGCATGGGCCATTTGAGGAGCATACTCCAGTCCCGGATCATTGGGGTCTTTACTGCAGGCTGCCAGAAAAGCGAAACAGCCACCGGCAAGCAGAATTCGGGAGAAATTCATATTAGTGTTTTTCAACGATGTCTTTAATATTGACCTCAGACGCACCCGCATCCTTAATCATTTTGGTTAATTGTTCAGTCGTGAACTGGCTGTTTTTGGCAGGATCAAAAACAAGAATAAACTTGTCATCCGAACTGCGGGGATCAAAAACGGTTTTCTGTGAACCGGGACCCAGACCAGATGCAAGAAGAAAGGTGCCTACCATTCCCAATGCAGCAAAAAGCACAGTAAGCTCAAAAGAAACAGGAATGAAAGAAGGAAATGCGAGATGAGGCTTTCCACCTATGTTCATTGGCCAGTCAAAACCAAGTGTTGCTACCTGCAAGGTGATAGCACAGGTAGTTCCGGTTGCACCAAACATAAAGGCCACCTGAGGAAGTCTGCTGCGCTTTATTCCCAAAGCAGGATCAATGCCATGCACGGGAAAGGGGGTAAAGGCTTCCAGAATTTTGGCGCCCTGCTCACGGAGTGACCTGATGGCACCTAGCAGTACATCATCATCATCAAAAACTCCTACCAGATATGATTTTACTTCAGACATAATCAAATTATGAGTGGTGTGATACAGATTCTTTTCCTGACTCAGAAGCCGATTTACTTCCGTGTCCAGTTTGCACGTCGCCGGCTGATTTCAGAATAGCTTTTACTTCGGCCATGTTGATAACAGGCAGAAACTTGGAAAACAGAAGGAAAAGAGTGAAGAAAAGACCGAATGAATTCGCGTAATCACCGATGTCAAACCAGGTTGGCGAGAAATAAGCCCAGCTGGATGGCACATAATCACGGTGCAGGGAAGTTACAATGATTACAAAGCGCTCAAACCACATCCCTACATTCACTACAATAGAAAGAACAAAGGTTGCCATTATGCTTCTTCTTACGGAACGGAACCAGAACAACTGAGGGGAGATAACATTGCAGGTCATCATGGCCCAGTAAGACCACCAGTATGGCCCGGTTGCACGGTTAATGAAGGCATATCCTTCGTACTCAACACCACTGTACCAGGCAATGAAAAACTCGGTAATGTAGGCAACACCCACAATGGAACCGGTAAGGGTAATTACCTTGTTCATGGATTCAATGTGAGCGAGGGTGATGTAATCCTCCATCTTGAAAACTTTGCGGGTGATCAGCATCAGAGTGAGTACCATAGCGAAGCCGGAGAAAATCGCACCGGCAACGAAGTACGGCGGGAAAATGGTGGTATGCCATCCGGGAATCACAGAAGTAGCAAAGTCAAAGCTTACAATGGTATGTACAGATAACACAAGAGGTGTTGAAAGACCGGCGAGAACCAAAGATACAGCCTCA
>Ga0315900_10000878_pt1 | contig 49173 bp, 52 predicted proteins | sample LakEriMetagenome_FD_203521 | JGI IMG/M metagenome (GOLD analysis project Ga0315900, IMG submission 203521) | Freshwater fungal communities from buoy surface, Lake Erie, Ohio, United States - Buoy 12 MA114 | ecosystem: Environmental > Aquatic > Freshwater > Lake > Lake biofilm | place: USA: Lake... | reverse complement strand
ACCAGGGCTTCGGTGTGGTCGATCACGATGGCGCCGCCCGAGGGCAGCTGCACGGTGCGGGCGTAGGCCGATTCGATCTGGTGCTCGATCTGGAAGCGGCTGAACAGGGGCGCATCGTCGCGGTAGCGTTTGACGCGGGCGGCGTACTCCGGCATCACGTGGCTCATGAACTGCTGAGCTTGTTCGTAGATGTCGTCGGTGTCGATCAGGACGTCGCCGATGTCGTTGTTGAAGTAGTCGCGGATGGCGCGGATCACCAGGCTCGATTCCTGGTAGATCAGGAAGGCGCCCTTGCCGGCTTTGGCGGCGCCGTCGATGGCGCTCCAGAGCTTGAGCAGGTAGTTCAGGTCCCACTGCAGTTCGGGCGCCGAGCGGCCGATGCCGGCGGTGCGCGCGATGATGGACATGCCCTTGGGGTACTCGAGCTGGTCCATCGCCTCCTTGAGTTCGGCGCGGTCATCGCCCTCGATGCGGCGGCTGACGCCACCGCCACGCGGGTTGTTGGGCATCAGCACCACATAGCGGCCGGCCAGCGAGACGAAGGTGGTCAGGGCCGCGCCCTTGTTGCCGCGTTCTTCCTTTTCCACCTGGACCAGCAGTTCCTGGCCTTCGCGGATCACGTCCTGGATGCGGGCCTGGCTGGGGGAGACGCCTTCGGCAAAGTACTGGCGCGAGATTTCCTTGAAGGGCAGGAAGCCGTGGCGGTCTTCGCCGTAGTCGACAAAGCAGGCTTCGAGCGAGGGCTCGACGCGGGTGACCACGGCCTTGTAGATGTTGCCCTTGCGCTGTTCGCGCCCTTCGATTTCGATTTCGTAGTCGAGGAGTTTTTGTCCATCGACGATGGCCAGGCGGCGTTCTTCGGCCTGCGTGGCATTGATCAGCATCCGCTTCATGATGCGTTCCTTTTTCCTGTGCCCAGGCGGTTCGAAGACGAACACGCCTGCGGCGTCAACCGACCCTCAAGGGGTCACGGATGCCGGACAGAACGCCAGAAACGAAGGGAATTGCCGAGGCGAACGCGTTCACCCGAGCGAAGGCTCGGGCAGCGGGTTCAGGGCGCGTGGATGGGGCGAAGTCAGAGGGGTGTTCAGGGGTGTCCACTGCTGCAGGTGCCCTGCAGTGTTCAGGACAGGTTCTCCAGACGCGGGAGCGCCGGCCTGCGTGGGCTTGAAAAGCCACGCCAGCCAGGTCAGCACGTTGGTGAACAACACAACCATTTCGCCTTGTTCCTCCGGACAGCCGATTCGTCACAAGCTGCCCGGTTTGGGTATTCCGTATTCGGTGTTTCTGGGCGTCGGCCCATCCTCCAGGGCGTTTTGCCACTGTCGGCGCAGGGCCTTCAGTCTGCAAATCGAGCGGGGGGTGGCATCGACCTTCTGGCAGGGCTTGCGGTGGCGGGTGAACTAAACTCCTGCGATCAGGAATCCATTTCCATTCAAATCAACCACTTACAGCCAAAAGCCAGTGAAAGACATTATAAGGGCCCAAGCGACCGTTTCGGCGCCGGCGGTGAAAAGGTTGGTGGTGGATGAAGAATCGGCCGGGCAGCGCCTGGACAATTTCCTGATGCGGCACCTCAAGGGGGTGCCCAAAACCCATGTTTACCGGATCATCCGCAGCGGCGAGGTGCGCATCAACAAGGGGCGCTGCAGCGCCGACAGCCGGCTCGAGGTCGGCGATGAAGTGCGCGTGCCGCCGGTGCGTGTGTCCGACAAGGTGGCCGAAAAGGCCGCGCGCCCGGCCCCCGGGCGCGAATTCCCCTTGCTGATGGAGGACGAGCACCTGCTGGCCATCGACAAGCCCGCGGGCGTGGCGGTGCACGGCGGCTCGGGCGTGAGCTTTGGGGTGATCGAGCAGCTGCGCCAGGCCCGGCCCCAGGCGAGGCTGCTGGAGCTGGTGCACCGTCTGGACCGGGAAACCAGCGGCATTTTGCTGGTGGCCAAAAAGCGCAGCGCGCTCAAACACCTGCAGGACCAGTTCCGGGAGCGCGAGACGGGCAAGACCTACCTGGCCCTGGTGCAGGGCGATTGGCCGGCGCGCCTGAAAGTGATCGACCAGCCCCTGCACAAATACCTCTTGCCCGATGGCGAGCGGCGGGTCAAGGTGACCGGCAAGGACGATCCCGACGGCATGCGCTCGATCACCCTGGTCAAGGTGGCCCAGCGCCTGGCCGGGTGCACCTTGCTGGAGGTGACCATCAAGACCGGCCGCACCCACCAGATCCGGGTGCACCTGGCCAGCCAGGGCCACCCGATTGCCGGGGACGACAAATACGGCGACTTTGAATGGAACAAGGCGCTGCAAAAGCAGGGCCTCAAGCGCATGTTCCTGCACGCCTGGCGTTTACAGTTCAACCATCCGGCCTCGGGTGAGCGCGTGGCGCTGCAGGCCGATCTGCCTCCCGAACTTGAGCAACACGTTTCACATGTCCAGCTTCCGCCCACGCCAGTTTGACCTGATCGCCTTCGACTGGGACGGCACCCTGTTCGACTCGACGGCCATCATCACCCGCTGCATCCAGCGGGCGGTGCAGGACGTGGGCGGCGCCATGCCGACCCGCGAGCAGGCCTCGTACGTGATTGGCATGGCGCTCATGCCGGCCCTGGCCCATGCCGCGCCGGATGTGCCCAAAGAGAAATACCCGCTGCTGGGCGAGCGCTACAGGCACCACTACATCGCGCACCAGCACGACATCAGCCTGTTTGACGGTGTGCTGGCCATGCTGGCCGAGCTCAAATCGCGTCACCACTGGCTGGCGGTGGCCACCGGCAAAAGCCGGGCCGGGCTGAACGAGGCCCTGCACGCGGTGGAGCTGCGCGATGTGTTCGATGGCTCACGCACCGCCGATGAAACGGCGGGCAAGCCGCACCCGCGCATGCTGCACGAGCTGATGCGCGAATTCGGGGTGGACCCCGAACGCACGCTCATGATCGGCGACACCACCCATGACCTGCAGATGGCGGTCAATGCCGGTTGCGCCAGCGTGGGCGTGAGCTACGGGGCGCACACCCCCGATGCCTTCGATGCTTTGCAGCCCAGGCACATTGCGCATTCGGTGCGCGAGCTGCACGACTGGCTGCTGGCCCACGCCTGATTGGGAGCCCACGATGGATGCGAAGATCCCCTTGTGCAACAGCGCCGACCTGGTCAACGGCGGCCGCGCCGTGCCCTTTGACGTGGTCTATGCCGGCCAGACCTGCCGCGCCTTTGCCGTGCGCCACCAGGGCCAGGTGCAGGCCTACCTGAACCGCTGCACCCATGTGGCCATGGAAATGGACTACCAGCCCGACCGCTTCTTTGACGAGACGGGCCGCTGGCTGATGTGCGCCACCCACGGCGCCACCTACGCGCCCAACACGGGCGACTGTGTGGGCGGCCCCTGCCGCGGCGGCCTCATCAAGATAGCCCTCAGCGAGCACGATGGGGTGGTCCACTGGCATACTGCATACAACCTCAAACCTTTTGAATTCTGAGATGTCTGATTTGCAAGACAAGCCCGTCGATCCCGCCGAAGCCCCGCGCAGCGGCTGGGAACGTGAAACCCTGGAAAAACTCGCCTTTGCCGTGCTGCAGGAGCAGCAGACCGCACGCCGCTGGAAAAACGGCCTGCGCCTGGCCTGGCTGCTTTTTGTGGTGGTGGTCTTCTGGGCGGGTTGGTCTTTCAACGCGCCTGCTACCAACCCGAGCATGCCCCACACCGCCATGGTGGCCATCCGCGGCGAGATCGCCTCGGAAGGCGATGCCAGTGCGGAAAACGTCATGGCGGCGATGCGCTCGGCCCTTGAGGACAGCGGTTCGCGCGCGCTGGTGCTGCTGATCAACTCTCCGGGCGGCAGCCCGGTGCAGGCGGGTCTGATCAGCGACGAAATCCAGCGCCTCAAAAAGCTGCATGGCAAACCCGTCTATGCGGTGGTCGAGGAATCGTGTGCCTCTGCTGCGTATTACATTGCCGCCGCCGCCGACCGGATCTATGTGGACAAGGCCAGCATCGTCGGCAGCATCGGCGTGTTGGTCGATGGTTTTGGCTTCACCGGTCTGATGGACAAGCTGGGCATCGAGCGCCGCCTGATGACCGCCGGCGAAAACAAGGGTTTTCTGGACCCCTTCAGCCCGCAAACCGAGGCGCAACGCAAGCACGCCCAGGCCATGCTCAACCAGATCCACCAGCAGTTCATTGCGGTGGTCAAGGCGGGCCGTGGTGAGCGGCTCAAAGACAGCCCCGAGATGTTTTCGGGCCTGTTCTGGACCGGCCAGCAGGCGGTCGACATGGGCCTGGCCGATGCGCTCGGCAGCCTCGATGGCGTGGCCCGCGATGTGGTCAAGGCCGCCGAGGTGATCGATTACACCCGCCACGAAAACGTGGCGGAACGGCTGGCCAAACGTTTTGGCGCCGCCATCGGCGAAGGCTCGGTCAAGGCCTTGCGCGCGAGCGCCGCCTGGCGCTGACCCGCAGCTCAAGCAGCAGCGGCTAGAGCGGCTTCAGCGGCCGATCGCAAACACCGCTGGGGTTTGCGCATCCGGCCCGGCGCCCGATTTTTTCCAGTCAGACACGCTGCGGCTGTGGATGCGGGCGCTGGCCAGCGTCAGGCCGCTGGCGATCGCCAGCCGGGTGCTCGCTTGCAGTGTTTGCAGCGCGGCGCCCAGCATGGCCGGGTTGCGGTAGGGCGTCTCGATCCACATCTGCGTCTGGCCGGTCTTGAGCGCCAGGCTCTCGAGCTGTTTGAGGCGGGCGACGCGTTCGGCCGCATCTTGTGGCAGGTAGCCGACAAAGGCGAAGTTCTGGCCGTTGAGCCCACTGGCGGCGAGTGCCAGCAGCAGCGAGACGGGGCCCACCAGCGGCAGCACCTGCAGACCCAGATCGTGCGCGGCGCGCACCACCGCGCTGCCCGGATCGGCCACGGCGGGCATGCCGGCTTCGCTCACCAGCCCGACATCGTGGCCCTCCAGCGCCGCGGCAAGCAGCGGCCTGGCATCCCACCCGCCCTGGTGGTCGCCTTTTTTGTGGACCTCGCGTGGCAGCTCGGTGAGGGTCTGCTGCTGCAGGGGCAGGGCCAGCGGCCGCTGCTCGCCCACGCGCTTGAGGAAAGCGCGCGTCGATTTGGCGTTTTCGGTGATCCAGTGGGTGGTCTGCGCGGCGGCCGCCAGCGTCGCCTCGGGCAGCACATCGGCGATCGGTGCCTGTGTGGCACAGCCGAAATCCAGCGGTGTGGGCACCAGCAGCAGTCGACCTGGGGCCGTGCTCACAGCAGTGTCACCCCGGCGGCGCGCAGCATGCGCGCGGTTCGGATCAGGGGCAGGCCCACCAGCGCGGTCGGGTCGTCGTTCTCGATCGATTCGAGCAGGGCAATGCCCAGGCCCTCGCTTTTGGCGCTGCCGGCGCAGTCGTAGGGCGTTTCGGCCAGCAGGTAATGCTCGATTTCCGTGTCCGTCAGGTCCCGGAACTGGACGCGGACCGGTGCCACATCGACCGCTTCAAAACCGGTGGCCAGGCAGACCACCGCCAGCGCCGTGTGGAAGATGACCGTCTGGCCACGCATCTGGCGCAACTGCTGCACCGCGCGTGGGTGGGTGCCGGGCTTGCCCAGCGGCTGGCCCGCCAGATCGGCCACCTGGTCGGAGCCGATCACCACCGCCTCGGGGTGGCGCGCGGCCACGGCGCGGGCCTTGGCCAGGGCCAGGCGCAGGGCCAAGGCCTGGGGCGCTTCGCCGGGCTCGGGTGTCTCGTCCACGTCGGGGGCGGCCACCTCGAAGGGCAGCCGCAGGCGGGCGAGCAGTTCGCGCCGGTAGCGGGAGGTGGAACCCAGCACCACGGTGCGGGGCAGGGAGGGGGCAGGGGCGGTCATGGGGGGTGATTCTCTTACACTCGGGCCATGGACAAGACCCACGACCCCCGACACCTGGACATCCAGGCCTTTGCGCAGGCAGGCGCCCGGCTGCAGGGGGAGGGACGGCTGGCCGACTGGCCGCGTTTGTTGCAAGAGCAACGCCCGGGGTCGGACCAGCCCAGTGGCCCGGTGCGCTGGCAATTGCAGGGCCGCATGCTGCCCCTGGCCGGCGGCGGCGCCCAGGTCGGACTGGTTTTGCAGGCCCAGGTGGATCTGGCCATGCAGTGCCAGCGCTGCCTGACCCCGGTGCTCGAGCCCTTGGTGGCCGAGCGGGAGTTTCTCTTTGTGGCCGACGAGGCGACCGCCGAGGCCCTGGACGACGAGTCGGAAGCCGATGTCCTGGTCATCAGCCGGGATTTCGATGCCCTCTCGCTGATCGAGGACGAATTGATCCTGTCCTTGCCCCTGGTGCCGCGCCACGACGCCTGCCCCCAGACCTTGCCCAGCCAGGCCGTCGATCCCGCTTTCGAGCAGGCCAGCGAGCGCCCCAACCCCTTTGCCGCGCTGGCGGCGCTCAAAAAGGGCGGCTGAGCCCGCCCAGACCCCGAGGCTGGACGCCGGCCGGCGCTTGCTCTATAATGGCAGGCTTCGCGCGGGATGACCCTCACCGCCGCGACCTCCGATCAACCAGAAGCTGCGCCTGTCTTGCAAGATGTTCTTGGAATAGCGCGGCGTCAGCACTCAAGGAGCCATCATGGCTGTTCAACAAAACAAAAAGTCGCCCTCCAAGCGCGGCATGCACCGTTCGCACAACGCCCTGAACGTGCCCGGCATCGCCGTGGAGCCGACCACCGGTGAAACCCATCTGCGTCACCACATCAGCCCCAACGGCTTCTACCGTGGTCGCAAGGTCCTCAAGACCAAGAACGAGGCCTGATCGGACTGCTTTCCGAGCCAGCCCAGGCCCCAAGGCCCGAAGCTACTGCATCCGGTAGCATCGGGCTTTTGTCATTTTACGGCCCAGTGCGCCCGTCGCTTCCTGCATGACCTTCTCGACACCCATCACGCTGTCTGTGGACTGCATGGGCGGTGACCACGGTCCCCGCGTCACCCTGGCGGCCTGCCGCCGCTTTTTGCAGCGTCACCCCGATGCCCGCCTGCTGCTGGTGGGGCGGGCCGAGGCCCTCGGTGCGCTGAGCGACCCCCGCGTGCGCATCGTCGAAGCCACCGAAGTGGTGGAAATGGATGACCCGGTCGAAGTGGCCCTGCGCAAGAAAAAAGACTCCTCGATGCGCGTGGCCATCGAGCAAGTCAAGAACGGCGAGGCCCAGGCGGCGGTGTCGGCCGGCAACACCGGCGCCCTGATGGCGGTGGCGCGCTACCTGCTCAAGACCCTGGACGGCATCGACCGCCCGGCGATTGCCACCCAGATGCCCAACGCCCGGGGCGGCGGCACCACGGTGCTGGACCTCGGGGCCAATGTCGATTGCACCGCCGAGCATTTGCTGCAGTTCGCCGTCATGGGCTCGGCCCTGGTGTCGGCCCTGCAGGACAAAGACCAGCCTTCGGTGGGCCTGCTGAACATCGGCGAAGAGGTCATCAAAGGCAATGAAATCATTAAAAAAGCCAGCGAATTGCTGCGATCTGCTGGCAACTCCGGCGATTTGAACTTTTACGGCAACGTCGAGGGCAACGACATTTTCAAGGGCACGACCGACATCGTGGTCTGCGATGGCTTCGTCGGCAATGTCGCGCTCAAGGCCAGCGAAGGGCTGGCCACGATGATCGGCGGTTTCCTCAAAGAAGCGTTTTCGCGCAACATCTTCACGAAAACAATCGCTATTTTGGCGCTTCCGGTCCTATCTTCGTTTAAAAACAAAGTGGACCACCGCCGCTACAACGGCGCCGCCTTGCTCGGCTTGCGCGGCCTGGTGTTCAAGAGCCATGGTTCGGCCGACGAGCTGGCTTTTGAGCAGGCCCTGATCCGGGCTTATGATGCAGCCCGAAACCAATTGCTGGACCGCGTCCGCACCCGGATCGCGCATGCAGCGCCCCTGCTGGCGGGGGCGGCGCAAGCGCCTGAGGCGGCCGCGTCCACCCCGACATGAGCATGTATTCCCGCATTCTGGGCACCGGCAGCAGCCTGCCGCCCAGGCGCCTGAGCAACGCCGATCTGGCCGCCGAATTGGCCAGCCAAGGTGTCGAAACCTCCGACGAATGGATTGTCGAGCGCACCGGCATCCGGGCGCGCCACTTTGCCGCCCCGGACGTGGGCAGCAGCGATCTGGCCACCGAAGCCGCCCGCCATGCCCTGCAGGCGGCCGGCCTGCAGGCGACCGACCTGGACCTGATCATCGTGGCGACCTCCACGCCCGACATGGTGTTTCCCTCGACCGCCACCATGGTGCAGCACAAGCTGGGCGCCGCCGGCTGCCCGGCCTTCGATGTGCAGGCCGTCTGCAGCGGCTTCGTCTATGCCCTGACCGTGGCCGATTCGATGATCCGTGCGGGCTCGGCCAAAACGGCGCTGGTGATCGGCGCCGAAGTGTTCAGCCGCATCCTCGATTTCAAGGACCGCACCACCTGCGTGCTGTTCGGCGACGGGGCGGGGGCGGTCGTGATCGGCGCCTCCGAGCAGCCGGGCATTCTGGCCACCGACATCCATGCCGACGGCAAGCACCGAGACATCCTCTGTGTGCCTGGCCATGTCGCGGGCGGCCAGGTGCTGGGCGACCCGGTGCTCAAGATGGACGGTCAGGCCGTGTTCAAGCTGGCCGTGGGCGTGCTCGAAGAAACCGCCCGGGCCAGTCTGGCCAAGGCAGGCTTGCAGGACAGCGACATCGACTGGCTGATCCCGCACCAGGCGAACATCCGCATCATGCAGAGCACCGCCAAAAAGCTGAAGATGCCCCTGGACAAAGTGGTGGTCACCGTCGACCAGCATGGCAACACCTCGGCCGCCTCCATCCCGCTGGCGCTGGACACGGCCGTGCGCGATGGCCGCATCCAGCGTGGCCAGCACCTCATGCTCGAAGGCGTGGGGGGCGGCTTCACCTGGGGGTCGGTCCTCGTCAAATACTGATTTCCTCCTTTTCTGTCAGAACCCCATGTCGACATTCGCATTTGTATTCCCGGGCCAGGGCTCCCAATCGGTGGGCATGCTGGACGCCTGGGGCGATCACCCGGCCGTGCTGCAAACCCTCCAGGAGGCTTCGGACGCCCTGGGCGAGAACGTGGCCCAGCTCATCCAAGAAGGCCCCAAGGAAGCACTGGCGCTGACCACCAACACCCAGCCGGTGATGCTGGTGGCCGGTGTGGCCGCTTACCGCGCCTGGCTGGCCGAAGGCGGGGCCCTGCCGGCCGTGGTGGCGGGCCATTCGCTGGGCGAGTACAGCGCGCTGGTGGCCTCGGGTGTGCTCAGCTTGCAGCAGGCTGCGCCGCTGGTGCGCTTGCGCGCGGCCGCCATGCAAGAGGCGGTGCCCGTGGGCGTGGGCGCCATGGCGGCCATCCTGGGGCTGCCCGCTGAGCGCGTCATCGAGGGTTGCCAACAGGCACAGGCCAGCTTTGGCGCCGGCAGCGCCGAGGTGGTCGAGGCCGTCAATTTCAACGATGCGGCGCAGACCGTGATCGCCGGCACCAAGGCCGGTGTGGACAAGGCCTGCGAAGTGCTCAAGGGCCTGGGGGCCAAGCGCGCCTTGCCGCTGCCGGTGTCGGCGCCCTTTCATTCCAGCCTGATGAAGCCGGCCGCCGAAAAGCTGCGCGAGAAGCTCGCCACGCTGACGCTCGCGGCTCCGCAAATCCCGGTGGTCAACAACATCGACGTGGCGGTGGAAACCGATGCCGACCGCATCCGCGACGCCCTCTACCGCCAGGCCTTTGGTCCGGTGCGGTGGGTGCAATGCGTGCAGGCCATCCAGGCCCGCGGCATCCACACCCTGGTGGAATGCGGCCCCGGCAAGGTGCTGGCCGGCATGACCAAGCGCATCGACGCTGAGCTCCAGGGCCTGGCCCTGTACGACCCGGCCACGCTGGCCGAAGTGAAAGGAATCCTGGCATGAGCGACAAGCAAGTGGCCCTGGTGACCGGTGCCTCCCGCGGCATCGGGGCATCGATTGCGCAGCAGCTGGCCCGCGACGGCTTTCTGGTCATCGGCACGGCCACCTCGGACGAGGGCGCCGCCAAGATCAGCCAGGCCTTGTCGGCATTTCCCGGCTGCCGCGGTGCCAACCTGAATGTGACCGATGCCAGCGCTGCAGAAGCCCTGATCGAGGCCATCGTCAAGGCGCACGGGGGCTTGCAGGTGCTGGTCAACAACGCCGGCATCACCCGCGACCAGCTGGCCATGCGCATGAAGGACGAGGACTGGGACGCGGTGTCCGACACCAACCTCAAGGCGGTGTTCCGCATGAGCCGGGCGGTGATCCGCCCCATGATGAAGCAGCGCTACGGCCGCATCATCAACATCACCAGCGTGGTGGGTGCATCCGGCAACCCCGGTCAAGCCAACTATGCGGCCGCCAAGGCCGGGGTGGCCGGCATGACCCGGGCCCTGGCGCGCGAGCTGGGCAGCCGTGGCATCACCGTCAATTGCGTGGCGCCGGGCTTCATTGAAACCGACATGACCGCGGCCCTGCCCGAAGAGCAGCAAAAAGCCCTGCTGGGCCAAATTCCCCTGGGCCATCTGGGCAAGCCGGACGACATCGCCCATGCCGTGGCCTACCTGGCCAGCGCCCGCGCGGGCTATGTCACGGGGCAGGAAATCCATGTCAACGGCGGCATGTTCATGGCCTGAGGCCAGAGCGGTCGACCCCCGTGCCCAAGCGGGTAAAATCTCAGCTTTTCACAACCCTTAGAGGGAACCCATGAGCGATATCGAAGCACGTGTCAAGAAAATCATTGCCGAACAACTTGGCGTGGAAGAGTCTCAAGTCACCAACGAAAAAGCCTTCGTGGCCGATCTGGGTGCCGACTCGCTGGACACGGTGGAACTGGTGATGGCTCTCGAAGACGAGTTCGGCATCGAAATTCCCGATGAGGACGCCGAGAAGATCACCACGGTGCAAGCCGCGATCGACTACGCCAACAGCAAGAAGGCCTGATCGACGATGACCCGGCGCCGCGTTGTTGTCACGGGTTTGGGATGCATCAGCCCCGTGGGCAACACGGTGGCCGATGCGTGGTCCCAGCTGCTCGCCGGCCAGTCCGGCATCGGTTTGATCACCAAGTTTGACGCCTCGGTCATGGCCTGCAAGATCGCCGGCGAGGTCAAAAACTTCGATCTGGAGTCCTACATCGGCGCCAAAGAGGCGCGCACGATGGACACCTTCATCCACTACGGCATCGCTGCCGCCGTGCAGGCGGTGCAGGACGCCGGTCTGAACACGGGCGAAGCCCTGGGTGAAGAAGAGGCCACGCGCGTGGGCGTGGTCATCGGCTCGGGCATCGGCGGTCTGCCGATGATCGAAGAGACCCACACCGAGTACACCAACCGCGGTCCGCGCCGCATCTCCCCCTTCTTTGTGCCGGCCTCGATCATCAACATGATCTCGGGCCATGTGTCCATGCGTTTTGGCTTCAAGGGCCCGAACCTGGCCGTGGTCACCGCCTGCACCACCGGCCTGCACAGCATTGGCGAGGCCGGCCGCCTGATCGAATACGGTGACGCCGATGTCATGATCGCCGGCGGCGCCGAGGCCACCGTCTCGCCCCTGGGCGTGGGTGGTTTTGCCGCCATGCGCGCGCTGTCCACCCGCAACGACGACCCGACCGCGGCTTCCCGCCCCTGGGACAAGGACCGCGACGGCTTTGTGCTGGGCGAAGGCGCGGGGGTGATGGTGCTGGAAGAGTACGAGCACGCCAAAGCCCGTGGCGCCAAAATCTACGCCGAGCTGGGCGGCTACGGCATGAGCGCCGATGCCGGCCACATGACCGCGCCCAATATGGACGGCCCGCGCCGCGCCATGCTGAATGCCCTGCGCAATGCCGGCGTGAATGCCGACCAGGTCCACTACCTGAACGCCCACGGCACCTCCACCCCGCTGGGCGATGTGAACGAAACCAATGCCATCAAGGCCGCCCTGGGCGACCATGCCAAGCAGATCGTGGTCAGCTCGACCAAATCGATGACCGGCCACCTGCTCGGCGGTGCCGGGGGCATCGAGAGCGTGTTCACCGTGCTGGCGCTGCACCACCAAAAAGTGCCGCCCACCATCAACCTGGTCAATCCCGATTCCGAGTGCGATCTGGACTACTGCGCCAACACCGCGCGCGACCTGCGCATCGACGTCGCCGTCAAGAACAACTTCGGTTTTGGCGGGACCAACGGCACATTGGTCTTCAAGCGCATCTGATCTGGAGCCGCGCCATGCACAGCGCCCCACCCGTGCTCGTCCCGGTGGGGCGTTTTGTTTGGGGCCATCGCTGGCCTGTGGTCTGGGCGGGCCTGGGGCTCGGCGTGCTGGGCCTGTGGGCCTGGCAGGCGGGTCTGGACCGTTCTGGCTTGCTGCTGCTCCTGGGCACCTCGGTCGGGGTGCTGCTGCTGATGGGGAAAATTTGGCCCCGAGAGCTGTTGCCAGCGGGTGAGTTGGCCTGGGACGGTGAAGGCTGGTGGTTTCACGCCAGCAGTGGTGCTGCGCAAGCGGTGGCGGTCGATGTGCACTGGGATGCCGGGCGAGCGCTGCTGCTGCGGGTATCGGCCCGCTCGCCGGGCTGGGCGCTGGACCGCTACGCCTGGCTGCAGGCGGGCGACATGCCCTTGCAATGGCATGGCCTGCGCTGCGCCGTGCACGCGCAGCACACTTTTTAACCCCGTCTTTAACCCATCTGCACGGGGGGACATCTTGAGTCGCGGCCCTTTGGCCTTATCTTTCGCCCATTGCCGCTGCCCATGAAGGAGTTATCCGTGGTTCAACACATCTGCAAGAAGAGCATGGCCGCCGCCGCCCTGGTGCTGCTGGGGACGGGAGCGGCCGTGCTGTGGCCAGTCGCGCCGGTCCTGGCCCAGCCGGCCGCGGCATCGTCGGCGCCCATGGTGCGTGGCTTGCCCGACTTCGCCGAATTGGTCGAGCAGGTCGGCCCGTCGGTGGTGAACATCCGCACCCTTGAAAAAGTGCGCCAGCCCGAGCCTGGCAGCGGCGGCCCGGACGAGGAAATGCAGGAACTGTTCCGGCGCTTTTTCGGCATGCCCCTGCCCAATGTGCCACGCCAGGCGCCCAGGCCAAACCGGCCCCAGCCCGAAGAGGCCCAGCCGCGCGGCGTCGGCTCGGGCTTCATCCTCACCTCCGATGGCTTCATCATGACCAATGCCCATGTGGTCGATGGCGCCGACGAGGTGCTGGTGACCCTGACCGACAAGCGCGAATTCAAGGCCAGGATCGTGGGGGCCGACAAGCGCACCGATGTGGCCGTGGTCAAGATCAATGCCACCGGCTTGCCTGCCGTCAGGGTCGGCGATGTCAGCCGCCTGAAGGTCGGGGAATGGGTCATGGCCATCGGCTCCCCCTTCGGCTTGGAGAACACCGTGACCGCTGGCATCGTGAGCGCCAAGCAAAGGGACACGGGCGACTACCTGCCCTTCATCCAGACCGATGTGGCGATCAACCCCGGCAATTCGGGCGGCCCCCTGATCAATATGCGTGGCGAAGTGATCGGCATCAACAGCCAGATCTACTCGCGCTCGGGCGGCTTCATGGGCATTTCTTTCGCCATCCCGATGGACGAAGCCACCCGCGTGAGCGATCAGCTGCGCGCCAACGGACGCGTCACGCGCGGTCGCATCGGCGTGCAGATCGATCAGGTCACCAAGGAGGTGGCCGAGTCCATCGGCCTGGGCAAGCCCCAGGGGGCGTTGATCCGTGGCGTGGAGGAAGGCTCCCCCGCCGAGAAGGCCGGCATCGAGGCGGGCGACATCATCTTGCGCTTTGACGGCAAGGCCATCGAGAAGGCCTCCGACCTGCCGCGCCAGGTGGGCAACACCAAGCCCGGCAGCCGGGTGGGCGTGACGGTGTTTCGTCGCGGCAGCCAGCGGGACCTGAGCATCACGGTGGCCGAGGTGCCGGCCGAGAAGACCGTCGCCCAAAAGGCGACGGAAGAACGCAAGAGCCCCGCCACCGCGCCGCTGGGCCTGGTGGTGGGCGAGCTCACCGATGCGCAGAAGCGGGACATGCGTCTGCGCGGCGGGGTGCGCATCGAGTCCGTGGCCGAGCCCGCCTCCAGGGCCGGCCTGCGCGAGGGCGATGTCATCCTGGCCATCGCCAACACCGAGGTGCTGGGCGTGCGCGACTTCGAGGCGGCCATGGCCCGCGTCGACAAGAGCCGCCCGGTCAGCCTGCTGGTCCGCCGCGGCGAAGTGGCCCAGTACGTGCTGATCCGCCCCAACCGCTGAGGAGCCCCTGTCAATACCCCCAGATGACCCAGGGGGTATTGGGGCCATTCCGGCGCCTCTGGACCCCGGCGTAAAAATTTTTTTTCGGGGCCCGCAGGGATTTTCGAAGTTTGTATTCGCTCACTTCAAGCAGGAGAGAGACTGTATTTCGTTAAAATCAAGCACCTTGACCAATGATTGATGGCATTGGAGGCAGGTCTGGATTCACGATGTGGGATGTTTCCATGTCGTCCACCAATCATCCACAAATACCCCACAAGTTGTTCCTTGAACTTGCTGGGATGTTGTGGATAAGTTGTGAATAAAAATCCTGTTGTGAACTCGCAACGACCTGTGTCCGGCGATTTCGGGGCTGTTCGAGCCGGGCAATTTGCCTACAATGAAGTCCCAACCATCGCAGTTGCCATAGATTGTTGGTTCAGGGCGCGTCACCACTCGACGCGCCCTTTTTTCTTGTGTGGATCATGTATTCACAAGCACTTGCAAGACCTCGCTGATGAATCACATCCGGAATTTCTCGATCATTGCGCACATCGACCATGGCAAGTCGACGCTCGCCGACCGCCTGATCCAGCGCTGCGGCGGACTGGCCGAACGCGAGATGGAGGCTCAGGTGCTCGACTCGATGGACATCGAGAAGGAGCGGGGCATCACCATCAAGGCGCAGACCGCCGCGCTGCAGTACACCGCCAAGGACGGCCAGGTGTACAACCTCAACCTGATCGACACCCCCGGGCATGTGGATTTCTCGTATGAAGTGAGCCGCTCGCTCTCGGCCTGCGAGGGGGCCTTGCTGGTGGTCGACGCCAGCCAGGGTGTGGAAGCGCAGACCGTGGCCAACTGCTACACCGCGCTGGACCTCGGCGTCGAGGTGCTGCCGGTGCTCAACAAGATGGACCTGCCGCAGGCCGATCCGGAGAACGCCAAAGCCGAAATCGAGGACGTGATCGGCATCGATGCCGGCGAGGCCGTGCCCTGCTCGGCCAAGACCGGCATGGGGGTGGACGAGATCCTGGAGATGATCGTCGCCAAGGTGCCGGCGCCGCGCGGCAACCCCAACGCACCCTTGCGCGCCATGATCATCGACAGCTGGTTCGATACCTACGTGGGCGTGGTCATGCTGGTGCGCGTGGTCGATGGCCGTCTGGGCAAGAACGAGCGCATCAAGCTCATGGCCACCGGTGCCTGCTACGAAGCGGGCAGCCTGGGGGTGTTCACGCCGGCCAACCAGCCCCGGGACAGCCTGGAGGCGGGCGAGGTGGGTTACATCATCGCCGGCATCAAGGAACTCAAGGCCGCCAAGGTGGGCGACACCATCACGCTCGAGAAGAAGCTGCCCAACAACCTGGGCTCGGCCACCGGGGCGCTGCCCGGCTTCAAGGAAATCCAGCCGCAGGTGTTCGCCGGCCTGTACCCCACCGAGGCCAACCAGTACGACGCCCTGCGCGACGCGCTCGAGAAGCTCCAGCTCAACGACGCCTCCCTCCAGTACGAACCCGAGGTCTCGCAGGCGCTGGGCTTTGGCTTCCGCTGCGGCTTCCTGGGCCTGCTGCACATGGAGATCGTGCAGGAACGCCTGGAGCGTGAATTCGACCAGGACCTGATCACCACCGCGCCCAGCGTGGTCTACGAGGTGGTCAAGGGCGACGGCGAAGTCATCATGGTGGAGAACCCCTCCAAGATGCCTGAGCAAGGCCGCATCCAGGAAATCCGCGAGCCCATCGTCACGGTGCACCTGTACATGCCGCAGGACTATGTGGGCCCGGTCATGACCCTGGCCAACCAAAAGCGCGGCGTGCAGATCAATATGGCCTACCACGGCCGCCAGGTCATGCTGACCTACGAGATGCCGCTGGGCGAGATCGTGCTGGACTTCTTCGACAAGCTCAAGTCGGTCAGCCGCGGTTACGCCTCGATGGATTACGAGTTCAAGGAGTACCGCGCCTCCGACGTGGTCAAGGTCGACATCCTGCTCAACGGCGAGAAGGTCGACGCCCTGTCCATCATCGTGCACCGCAGCCAGTCGCAGTACCGCGGCCGGGCGGTGGCCGCCAAGATGCGCGAGATCATCAGCCGCCAGATGTTCGATGTGGCCATCCAGGCCGCCATTGGGGCCAACATCATCGCCCGCGAGACCATCAAGGCGTTGCGCAAGAACGTGCTGGCCAAGTGTTATGGCGGTGACATCACCCGCAAGCGCAAACTGCTCGAAAAGCAGAAAGCGGGTAAAAAGCGCATGAAACAGATCGGATCGGTCGAGGTGCCGCAAGAGGCCTTCCTCGCCATCTTGCAGGTAGAAGATTGATGCCCATCCTGACCGCCATCATCCTGGCCGCTTTTGGCGGCTACATCGCCGGCTGGTACTTCGGTTTCATCGAAGGCAATTTTGCGCTGCTGCTCTTGCTGGCCAGCGCGGTCACCGGCCTCTATTGGCTGGCCGAGCGTTTTCACTTTCTGCCCCAGCGGCAGGCCGCAGCCGCCCGGCTGGAAGCCGAAACCGCGAGCCGACGCGAAGAGCTGCAGCGCATGGGCATCGCGAAGGTCGACACCGACACCCGCGAGGCCCAGCAAAAACTGCTGATGCAGCCCTGGTGGCTGGACTGGACCGCTGGCCTGTTTCCGGTCATCGTCACCGTCTTCCTGCTGCGCTCGTTTTTGTTCGAGCCCTTCAAGATCCCCTCGGGGTCCATGATCCCGACGCTGCACATCGGCGACCTGATCCTGGTGAACAAATTCCACTATGGCATCCGCCTGCCGGTGGCCAACACCAAGATCACCGACGGCCAGCCGGTGCAGCGCGGCGATGTGATGGTGTTCCGCTACCCGCCCAAGCCCAGCGTGGACTACATCAAGCGTGTGGTCGGCATACCCGGCGACGAGGTGGCCTACCTCAACAAAAAGCTCACGGTCAATGGCCAACCGGTCGCCCGCGAGGTGCTGCCCGATTTTTTTGACGACTCCACCATGCGCTACTTCCGCCACGAGCGCGAGCAGCTGCCGGGCAAGACCCACCAGATCATCATCGACAACGAGCGGCCGGCTTTCATTCCGGGCGCCGAGGATTTTCCGGGCCGCGAGCATTGCCGCTACAGCGTCGAGGGCGTGGTCTGCAAGGTGCCCGCAGGCCATTACTTCATGATGGGCGACAACCGCGACAACTCGCTCGATTCGCGTTACTGGGGCTTCGTGCCCGACCAGAACATCGTGGGCAAGGCCTTCTTTGTCTGGATGAATTTCGGCAACCTCAAACGCATCGGTTCATTCGACTGACCCCGTGAGCACGCCCGACCTTCTCTCCGCGCTGCAAATCCGTCTGGCTTATGCCTTTCGCGATCGGGGCCTGCTGCTGCAGGCCACCACCCACCGCAGCTTTGGCGCCGACCACAACGAACGCCTGGAATTCCTGGGCGATTCGGTCCTCAACCTGGCGGTCGCGCACCTGCTGTTCACCCAACTGAGCCAACTGCCTGAAGGCGACCTCTCGCGGGTGCGCGCCAACCTGGTCAAGCAGGACACCTTGCAGGCGCTGGCGCTGCAGATCGGCTTGTCCGAGGTGATCCGGCTGGGCGAGGGCGAGCTGCGTTCTGGCGGGCGCAAGCGCCCGTCCATCCTGGCCGACGCCCTCGAGGCCGTGATCGGCGCTGTTTATCTTGATGGCGGTTACAGCGCCGCCCAGGCCCTGGTCGAGCGGCTCTTCCAGAATGTCGAAATCCAGCCGCAGATGCAGGCGGCCGCCAAGGACCCCAAGACCGAGTTGCAGGAGTGGCTGCAGGCGCGCAAACTGGCGCTGCCGCAGTACACCGTCATGGCCACCACCGGCGCCGCGCACCGCCAGACCTTTGAAGTCGCCTGTGAGGTGCGCGAGCTGCGCCAGTCGCAGCGTGGCCTGGGCCCCTCGCGGCGCGCCGCCGAGCAGGCGGCGGCCGCCGCCTTGCTCGACATCCTCAAGAACACCCACGCATGAACGATCCCCAACCCACCGACCAGCCCTCCCCAACGGTGCAGCGCCGTGCCGTCGAGATCCCCGGCGTGACGGTGCAGCCGCGCAGCGCCAGCGAGGCGGCCCAGACGGGGGCCCAGGCGGGGGACCAGGCGCCCGCCCCGGTGCAGCCCGCGACAGGGGAAGGCCAGCGCTGCGGCCTGATCGCCATCGTGGGCAAGCCCAATGTGGGCAAGTCCACCCTGCTCAACGCGCTGGTGGGCCAGAAGATCAGCATCACGTCCCGCAAGGCGCAGACCACGCGCCACCGCATCACCGGCATCCGCAACCAGGGCCAGACCCAGTACGTGTTTGTGGACACGCCGGGTTTCCAGACCCGCCACAGCACGGCGCTCAACAAATCGCTCAACAAAACCGTGATGGGCGCGGTGGGCGATGTGGACCTGGTCATGTTTGTCGTGGAGGCGGGCAGTTTCACCCTGGCCGATGCCAAGGTGCTGTCCCTGCTCAAGCCCGGCATTCCGGTGCTGCTGATCGCCAACAAGCTGGACATGGTGCACCGCCGCGCCGAGATCGCGCCCTGGCTCCGTGACATGCAGGCGCGCCACCCCTTTGCCGAATTCGTGCCCATGTCGGCCAAGCAGCCCAAGGACATTGAACGCCTGCTGGGCATTTGTGACAAGTACCTGCCCGAGCAGGGCTGGTGGTACACCAACGATGAACTGACCGACCGCAGCGAAAAGTTTCTGGCCAGTGAAATCGTGCGCGAGAAGCTCTTTCGCCTGACGGGCGACGAACTGCCCTACACCTCGACGGTGGTGATCGAGAAATTCGAAGAAGAACCCGGCAAGAGCGCCAGCCGCATGGTGCGCATCGCCGCCACCATCGTGGTCGAGCGCGATGGCCACAAGGCCATGGTGATTGGCGAGAAGGGCGAGAAACTCAAGCGCATCGGCACCGAGTCGCGCGTCGAACTGGAAAAGCTGCTGGACGCCAAGGTCTTCATCGAGCTGTGGGTCAAGGTGCGTTCGGGCTGGGCCGATGACGAAGCACGGGTCCGTTCATTCGGCTATGAGTGAGTGAATGTGTGCCCCCACGCTTTTCACTGCGTGTAATGCGCTGCCCCCCGAGGGGGAGCGTTTTGCCTTGGGGCGGCCCGGCGGCAAAACCTCCTGATCACCATGGCCACACGACGCATCAGCGACGAACCCGCCTACGTGCTGCATCGCTACGACTGGAGCGAAACCAGCCTGATCCTGGAAGTCTTCACCCGCCAGCACGGCCGCGTGGCGCTGGCGGCCAAGGGGGTCAAGCGCCCCACCTCGAGTTTCCGTCCGGTCCTGCTGCCCCTGCAGCCGCTGTCGATCAGCTACGGCGGTGACGGCGATGTGCGCACCCTCAAGGGCGCGGAGTGGGTCGGCGGGCATGTCATGCCCACCGGCGAGGCCCTGCTCTCGGGCTACTACCTCAACGAGCTGCTGATGCGCCTGCTGGCCCGGGACGACCCGCACACCGCGCTGTTCGATGTGTATGCCGCCACCGTGCGCCTGCTGGCCAGCGGCGAAGCCGAGGCCCTGCAGTGGGCGCTGCGCGGCTTTGAGCTGTTGCTGCTGCGGGAGCTGGGTTTTCTGCCCTCGCTCGATGTGCAAACCCTCAGCCTGCAGCCTTTGAAACCCGATGACCGCTATGCCCTGGTGCCCGAAGCGGGGCTGCAGTGGGTGCCGCCCGAGGAGCGTCAGGCGCTGACGGGCGCGCAGTGGCAGTCCCTGCAGCAGGCGCTGGACGACCCGATGCCGTTTGCCGCCCTGCTGCGCGAGTGCGCCGACCTGCTGGGCCTGCTGCAGCGGCCCCTGCGCCATCTGCTCAACTACCATTGCGGGGTGGGGGCCTTCCGCACCCGCCAGATGATGCTCGACATCCAAAGCCTATGAATGCCTCTCCCGCCCGCGTGGCGCTCTCTGTCAACGTCAACAAGGTCGCCTTGCTGCGCAACTCGCGTCACCTGGGCATCCCCAGTGTGGGCCGTGCGGCCCAGCTGTGCCTGCAGGCCGGGGCGCAGGGCATCACCATCCACCCGCGTCCGGACGAACGCCACATCCGCGCCAGCGACGTCAGCGAACTCGCCGCGCTCATGCAAGCCTGGCCGGACCGGGAATTCAACATCGAGGGCAACCCCTTTCATAACCTGATGCAGCATGTGCGCGCCGTGCGCCCGCACCAGGTCACTTTTGTGCCCGACAGCGAAGGCCAGTTCACCAGCGACCACGGTTGGACCTTTCCGCAGGACGCCGAACGCCTGCGGCCGCTGATCGCCGAATGCCAGGCCCTGGGGGCGCGCGTGAGCCTGTTCATGGACCCGCTGCCCGAGCAGATGGCGGCCGCCCGCGCCGCGGGCGCCGACCGCGTGGAGCTCTACACCGAGCCCTATGCCGCTTCCTGGGGCACGCCAGAAAACGCGCAACAGCTGCAACGCTACGCCGCCGCCGCACAGGCCGCACTGGACGCCGGTCTGGGCGTCAATGCCGGCCATGACCTCAACCGCGACAACCTCCCTGCCTTTGTCAAGGCGGTGCCCGGCTTGCAGGAAGTCTCGATCGGCCATGCGCTGATCGCTGACGCCCTGGAGCTGGGCTACCCTGCCACCGTGCAGGCTTACCTGGCCTGCCTGCACCCATGATTTACGGCCTCGGCACCGACATCTGCGACATCCGCCGCATCCGGGCGAGCCTGGCGCGCCACGGCGAGCGCTTTGCCGCCAAAGTGCTGACCGAAGCCGAGATGGCCACCTGGAATGCCCGCAGCGCGCGCTGGCCCGAACGCGGCGTGCGTTACCTGGCCACCCGCTTCTCGGCCAAGGAAGCCTTCAGCAAGGCCATTGGCCTGGGCATGCGCATGCCCATGACCTGGCGGCTGTGCGAGGTGGCCAAGCTGCCCAGCGGACAGCCGGTGATCGTCTTGCACGGTGAGCTCAAGACCTGGTTCGAGGCCAGGGGCCTGAAGGCCCACATCACGCTCACCGACGAAAGCGAGTACGCCGCCAGCTTCTGTGTGGTGGAAACCGAGGCGCCTTGAAATCGCCCGCCCCGGCCCGACCTGGAACGCACACCCCATGACACTGCACGCCCCCCTGATCCTGGACATTGCCGGCACGGCCCTGACCGCCGTCGACCGCCGCCGCCTGGCCCATCCGCTGACCGGCGGCATCATCCTGTTTGGCCGCAACTGGCAACACCGGGCGCAGCTTGGTGACTTGTGTGCCGAGGTCAAAAGCATCCGTCCCGACCTGCTGATCGCGGTCGACCACGAAGGTGGGCGTGTGCAGCGTTTTCGCAGCGATTGTTTCACCCACCTGCCGCCCATGCGTGCGCTGGGTGCGCTCTGGATGCAGGACGACAAAGGCCGGCCTGGCTCCGGCGCGATGAAGGCCTGCGAAGCCGCCACCTCGGCCGGTTTTGTGCTGGCCAGCGAGCTGCGCGCCTGCGGGGTCGATTTCAGCTTCACGCCGGTCTTGGATCTGGATCATGGCGAGAGTGGTGTCATCGGCGACCGCGCCTTCGCGCGCGACCCGCGCATCGTCACGGTGCTGGCGCGCTGCCTGATGCAGGGCCTGCTGCAGGCCGGCATGGCCAACTGCGGCAAACACTTTCCGGGACACGGCGCCGTCCAGGCCGACTCGCATGTGGCGTTGCCGGTGGACAAGCGCAGCCTCAAGGCCATCCTGGCCGATGACGCCTTGCCCTACACCTGGCTGGGCAGCGTGCTGACCGCCGTGATGCCTGCGCATGTGATTTACAGCCAGGTGGATGGGCGTCCGGCGGGCTTCTCTTCGCGTTGGGTGCAGGACATCCTGCGCGGCCAGCTGGGCTTTGGCGGGGTGGTCTGTACCGACGATCTGTCGATGGCCGCCGCCCGCCAAATGGCCGGTCGCGAATTGAGCTACACCGAGGCGGTGCTGACCGCTTTGGAGGCGGGCTGCGATCTGGCCTTGCTGTGCAACCGCTCGGCGGTGGAAGACGGCGCCGAGCTGGACCGGGTGCTCGACGGGCTGGCCGAAGCCCAGCTCAAGGGCCGCTGGCGGCCCGACGAGGCGAGCGAAGAACGCCGCCTGGGCCTGTTGCCGCGCACCCCGGCCCGCGACTGGGATGAACTGGTGCGCGCCCGCGAGTACCTGCAGGCGCTTGACCGCCTGCCCTGAGCCGGAGCCCCCCGATGAACTGGATCGCACGCATCTTCATGGGCCTGCTGGGCCTGGGTCTGTTGGCCGGTCTGCTGCTGGCGCTGTTGGGCTACATCGCCTATGCCAGCTTGCGCTGGCTGCTGACGGGCCGCAAGCCGCAGGTGGTGCTGGTGTGGCAGCAGTTTCGCCAGATGCGCCAGGGGGCGGGCATGCGCTGGGGCGCGGGTATGGGCCCGGCCGATGGCCGCGGCCAAGAAGCTGCCGATGACGTGGTCGACGTCGAAGCGCGCGAGGTCAAGGCGTCCGCGCCGCGTTTGACCGAGCGCAAGCCCTGAGCCGGCCGGTGCCCCGACCATCACCGGCCCAGCACCCGCCTGGGCGGGCACATGGCGGGCACTCGGCGCGGTTCTGCCCTGATCAGCTCGGGTCGTGCTCGCGACGCAGGGCCGGGAACAGGATGATGTCGCGGATGCTGGGGCTGTCGGTCAGCAGCATCATCAGGCGGTCGATGCCGATGCCGCAGCCACCGGCGGGCGGCATGCCGTATTCGAGGGCGCGCACGAAGTCGTGGTCGAACAGCATGGCTTCATCGTCCCCGCCGTCCTTGGCCGCCACCTGGGCGTGGAAGCGGGCCGCCTGGTCCTCGGCATCGTTGAGCTCGGAAAAGCCATTGCCGAATTCACGGCCGGTGATGTAGAGCTCAAAACGCTCGGTCACTTCGGGGCGGACGTCGTTGGCGCGGGCCAGCGGTGAGATCTCGGTCGGGTGCTCCATGATGAAGGTCGGCTCCCAGAGCTTGTCTTCCACGGTTTCTTCAAAGTAAAGCACCTGCAGGCTCGCCAGGCTGCGGCCCGAGAGCTTGTCTTTTTCTTCGCTCATGCCGAGCTTTTTGAGTGCGCTGATCAGCCAGGCCGCATCGTCCACATGGGCGCCGGCTTCGGTGTGGGCATGGATCGCCTCGCGGATGGTCATGCGGGCAAAGGGCTTGGCCAGGTCCACCGCCCGGCCGTTGTAGCTCAGGTCCAGCTTGCCGACGGCCTTCATCGCCGCATCGCGGATCAGGGCTTCCGTGAAGCCCATCAGGTCCTGGTAATTCCAGTAGGCCGCATAGAACTCCATCATGGTGAACTCGGGGTTGTGGCGCACCGAGATGCCTTCGTTACGGAAGTTGCGGTTGATCTCGAAGACGCGCTCAAAGCCACCCACCAGCAGGCGCTTGAGGTAGAGCTCGGGGGCGATGCGCAGGAACATTTCCTGGTCGAGCGCGTTGTGGTGCGTGACGAAGGGGCGTGCGTTGGCCCCGCCAGGGATGGGGTGCAGCATCGGCGTCTCGACCTCCAGGAAGCCGTGTTGCACCATGAACTCGCGGATGCCGCTGACCGCGCGCGAACGGGCGGTAAAGCGCTGGCGGGCGGTTTCGTCGGTCATCAGGTCGACGTAGCGCTGGCGGTACTTGACCTCCTGGTCGTGGATGCCGTGGAACTTGTCGGGCATCGGGCGCAGGCTCTTGGTGAGCAGGCGGATGCGGCTGGCGTGCACCGACAGTTCGCCGGTGCGGGTTTTGAAGAGGTGACCCTCGACACCGATGATGTCGCCCAGGTCCCAGTGCTTGAAGCTGCTGTAAGTCTCTTCGCCCACATCGTCGCGCGCAATGTAGACCTGGATGCGGCCGCTGCCGTCCTGCACCGTGGCAAAACTGGCCTTGCCCATCACGCGCTTGAGCATCATGCGGCCGGCCACCGAGACCTGCACCCGCGCAGCCCCTTCGGCGGTGAAGGCTTCGGCGGCGGTCTCGCCGTGCTGCGCGTGCAGCGCCTGCGCATGGTGCGCGGGCTTGAAATCGTTGGGGAAGGCCACGCCCTTGCCCTCGGCCTGGGCCTGGCGCAGGGCCTTGAGTTTTTCGCGGCGCTCGGCGATCAGCTGGTTCTCGTCTTGCGGGGCGGTGTCGGGGGTGGCGTGCTGTTCGGACATGTCGGAGGGCCCGGGTGGGTCGGGCAATGCAGGGTGTGGGGTGCGCATCCGGGCCTGGCGGCGCGGGCGTACACAAAACCCGGTATTTTAAGGGGCCGCTTCCAGCGTGGGCTCAGGCCGCCGGGGTCTGGGGCGAGACCATGTCGCCCACCAGTTCGAGCCGCAGCAGGGGTTCACGCAGGGCCAGCAAGCGGTATTTCATGGCCGTGGGCAGGGGCAGCAACTCGCCCCAGCGGTGGGAGAGCCAGGCGCAGTCCTTGGGCAGCCAGGGCTCGGGCCAGGGCAGGGGGTCCAGCGGGGCGGACTGCAGCTTTTGCAGTGCCTCGACCATTTGCTGCGAGAGGTAGTCCAGGTGTTCCGGCACTTCCACACGGGGCTCCGGAGGCAGCGGCCGCACCTGCCCGATCCACAGCCCATCGCCTCTTTGCGAGGGGCTCTGCACTTCAAAAGTGTCGATGGCCCGGCACCAGACCTGCAGCAGACCGGCCCGCGGCCGCAGCACTTTTTCCAGAGTGACGCGGGTGCCGATGGGCTCGAAGGTTTCGGCGGGCAGGCCGGGGCGATGCACTTCACCCCCCCGTGTGAGGGTGACGATGCCAAAGCCTGTGCCCTGGCGCTCGCATTCGCCGATCATCTGCAGGTAGCGCAGCTCGAAGATTTGCAGGGGCAGCAAGGCCCCGGGGAAGACCGCCGTGCCCAATGGAAACAGGGGCAAGGCCTGCAGGTCTGAGGGCTTCTGTTCGGGCTCGGGAGGCATGCCGCTATCATCGCACGCCATGGCATGCCCCCTGCATGCATGAAGGGATTGTGCCCATGATCTACCAGATGGCGAGCCTGGTGCTCGATGTGATCGCTGGCCTGGTGGCCGGCACCTGTCTGTTGCGGCTGGCCATGCAGGTCCAGCGCATCCCGTTCAACCAGCCGCTCGGTCGCTTTGTCTTTGCCGTGACCGACTGGATCGTCATGCCGCTGCGCAAGCTGATCCCCTACTGGAGCCGCTGGGACCTCTCCAGCCTGGTGGCCGCCTGGTTGATCAAGGCGCTGCAGTTTTTGCTGCTGTGGCTATTGGCCGGGGGCCGCGGCCAGATCGCCCTGCTGCCGCTGGTCTCGCTGCTGGGGCTGCTGCAGCTGCTGGTGTCGGCGCTCAGCGCCCTGGTGCTGGTCTACGCCTTGATGTCGTGGCTGCAGCCGGGCAGCCACTTGTTCCAGATGACCGATCGCCTGGTGCAGCCCTGGCTCGACCCCGTGCGCCGCGTGGTGCCGCTCATCGGGGGGGTCGACCTGGCCCCGCTGGTGCTGCTGCTGGTGCTGCAGCTGGTGGGCATTGTGCTGGCCGGGGTGCAGGCGAGCTGGATGTTCTGAGGACTCAGCTCACCGCATCGGCGCTCTGGCGCTGCAGCATGGCCAGCACAGTGGCGATGGTCTTGCGCAGCTCGCGGCGGTCACAGATGAAGTCCACCGCCCCCTTGCTTTGCAGGAATTCTGCGCGCTGGAAGCCTTCGGGCAAGGTCACACGCACCGTGGTCTCGATCACGCGGGGGCCGGCAAAGCCGATCAGCGCCTTGGGTTCGGCGATCACCACATCCCCGACAAAGGCAAAACCGGCCGACACGCCGCCCATGGTCGGGTCGGTGAGCACGCTGATGTAAGGCAGGCCTTTTTTGGCCAGGCGGGTCAGGGCCGCATTGGTCTTGGCCATCTGCATGAGCGAGAGCAGGCCTTCTTGCATGCGGGCGCCGCCGGTGGCGGTGAAGCACACAAAGGGCACTTTCTGCTCGATCGCGGTCTCGACGCCACGCACAAAGCGTTCGCCGACCACCGAACCCATCGAGCCGCCCATGAAGTCGAATTCAAAGCAGGCGGCCACCAGCTCGATGCTGTGCACCGCCCCGCCCATGACCACCAGCGCGTCGGTCTCGCCGGTGTTGTCCATGGCCTCTTTCAGGCGCTCGGGGTACTTGCGGCTGTCCTTGAACTTGAGCGCGTCCACCGGCACCACTTCCTGGCCGATCTCGTAGCGGCCTTCGCCGTCGAGGAAGGCATTGAGGCGGGCGCGCGCGCCGATGCGGTGGTGGTGGCCGCAACTGGGGCAGACGTTGACGTTCTCTTCCAGATCGGTCTTGTAGAGCACCGTCTCGCAGCTCGGGCACTTGATCCACAGGCCCTCGGGCACCGAGCGGCGATCCGCCGGGTCGGTGTGGGCGATCTTGGGGGGCAGCAGTTTTTCAAGCCAACTCATGCGGTGACCTCCTCTTGGCCGTGATTATCGCTGTTCAGGCGTCCAGGGCCTGACGGATGCCGGACAGGAACCCGGCGGCGACCGCATTGACCCGCTCGGCGGGCTCGTTTTCGATCAGCTGGATCAGGCGCGAGCCGATCACCACCGCATCGGCCACGCGGCCAATGGCCTGGGCGGTGGCGGCGTCGCGGATGCCAAAGCCTACCCCCACCGGGATGTGCACATGCTGGCGGATGCGCGGCAGCATGGCCTCGACCGCGGCGGTGTCGAGCGCGCCCGAGCCGGTCACGCCCTTGAGCGAGACGTAGTACACATAGCCGCTGGCCACCTGGGCCACCTGCGCCATGCGCTCGTCGGTGCTGGTGGGCGCCAGCAAAAAGATCAGGTCCATGCCGTGGGCGCGCAGCTTGGCGGCAAATTCCACGCATTCCTCGGGCGGGTAGTCCACGATCAGCACGCCATCCACACCGGCGGCCGATGCGTCGCGGATGAAGCGGTCTGCGCCGTGCTTCTGGTCGTAGCGCTCGACCGGGTTGGCGTAGCCCATCAGCACCACCGGGGTGTGGCTGTTGGTCTGGCGGAAGCTGCGCACCATGTCCAGCACCTGCGCCAGGCCAATGCCCATGGCCAGAGCCCGGTCGCCGGCCTTCTGGATCACGGGGCCGTCGGCCGAGGGGTCGGAGAAGGGCACCCCCAGCTCGATGATGTCGGCGCCGGCCTCGGCCATGGCGTGCATCAGCGAAGGGGTGCTGCCCGCGAACGGGAAGCCTGCGGTCACAAAGGGGATCAGCGCCTTGCGGCCCTGGGCCTTGAGCTGGGAGAGGGTGGTGTCAATGCGGCTCATGTTGGCCCCTTATTGCATGCGCTGCAGCGGCTGCTCGCCGCCCTTGACCGATTGGCCACGGCAGCTGGGGCGGCAATAGAAGTCGGCCTGGCTGAGGTCGGCCACGGTGCCGATGTCCTTGTCGCCACGCCCGGAGAGGTTGACCAGGATCGACTGGTCGGGGCGCATCTGTTTGGCCAGTTTCATGGCGTAGGCGATGGCGTGGCTGGACTCGAGCGCGGGGATGATGCCCTCGGTGCGGCACAGGTAGTGGAAGGCGTCGAGCGCTTCTTTGTCGGTGATGCCCACGTACTCGGCGCGGCCGATGTCCTTGAGAAAAGCATGCTCGGGGCCCACGCCCGGGTAGTCCAGGCCGGCACTCACGCTGTGCGTCTCGGTCACCTGACCGTTGTCGTCTTGCAGGATGTAGGTGCGGTTGCCGTGCAGCACGCCCGGCGAGCCCAGCTGCAGCGAACACGAGTGCTTGCCCGAGTCCATGCCTTCGCCGGCGGCTTCGACGCCGATCAGGCGTGTTTTCTCGTGCGCGATGTAGGGGTAGAAGATGCCCATGGCGTTGCTGCCGCCGCCCACGCAGGCGATCACCGCATCGGGTTGCTGCTCGGCCAGGTTCAGGCTCTTGAGCATCTCGGGCATTTGCGCCAGGCACTCCTCGCCGATCACGCTCTGGAAGTCGCGCACCATCATCGGGTAAGGGTGCGGGCCGGCCACGGTGCCGATGATGTAGAAGGTGTTGTCCACATTGGCCACCCAGTCGCGCATGGCTTCGTTGAGCGCGTCCTTGAGCGTCTTGCTGCCCGATTCCACCGGCACCACGGTGGCGCCCAGCAGCTTCATGCGGTAAACGTTGGGGCTTTGGCGCTTGACGTCTTCGCTGCCCATGTAGACCACGCACTCGAGCCCGTAGCGGGCGCAGATGGTGGCGGTGGCCACGCCGTGCTGCCCGGCGCCGGTCTCGGCAATGATGCGGGGCTTGCCCATGCGCTTGGCCAGCAGGGCCTGGCCAATGGTGTTGTTGATCTTGTGCGCGCCGGTGTGGTTGAGGTCCTCTCGCTTGAGGAAGATCTGCGCCCCGCCCGCCTCGCGGCTCATGCGCGCGGCATGGTAGATGGGTGAGGGGCGGCCGACAAAGTGGGCCAGCTCGCGCTTGAATTCGGCGATGAATTCGGGGTCGTGCTGGTACTTGGCGTAGGCGTCCTTGAGCTCGTTGATGGCGTGGGTCAGCGTTTCGCTGACAAAGCTGCCGCCGTAAATGCCGAAATGGCCCTTGGCATCGGGCTGGTGGTAGTCGTACATGGCTGGATTCCTGTGAAGGGTGCGTTCGCCCTGAGCGAATCGGGTGGCCAGTGCAAAGGCCTCGACAGGCTCAGCCCGAACGGCTGTGGGGGATCAAAGGGGGTGGTCGGCGGCGCGGACCGCGTCGACGAACTGCCGGATCTTGTCGGCATCTTTCAGGCCCTTGCCCGATTCGATGCCGGAGCTCACGTCAACGGCCAGAGACCGTGCACGCGGGCGCAAGGACCGAATGCCATCGGCCACGTTTGCAGGTGTGAGTCCACCAGACAAAACGAGGTGAGCGTTGACGCTTGGTGGCAGGAGTGACCAATTGAAAGCCTTGCCGCCGCCGCCAAAACCCTCGACATGGGCGTCGAGCAGGATGGCCTGGGCGTTGTGGTGAAGTTGGGCAAATTCTAGCAAGTCGAAGCGTTCGGCGGCTTGCAGGGGGATTCGTGCGGCTTTGAGGTGGGGGCGGCCGGTTAGCTGGCTCAGCTCGCCGCAGAACGCTGGCGTTTCATCGCCGTGGAATTGCAGCACCGCGCCCGGCACCGCGCTGCAGGCCTCGCGCACCCGCTCGGGCGTTTCATTGACAAACAGCAGCACCGGGGTGACGAAGGCGGGTAAGCGTGCCGCCAGCGCGGCCGCGCGGTCAAGGCTGACCGCGCGCGGGCTGGGCGGGTAGAGCACAAAGCCGATGGCGTCGGCCCCGGCCTGGACGGCGGCATCCACATCGGCTTCGCGGGTGAAGCCACACATCTTGATGCGGGTGCGGGTCAGAGCGTTCATGGCAGCCAGTCAAAAGCCGGGGTGGTGGTGGGCAGGCCCCATTCTGGCGCATAGAGGGGCCCCGCAAAGTAGAGTCCGTCTGGTGCGAAGGTGGGGGCGGCGGCGTCGCGGCTCCTGGCCTCCAGCACTTCCCGCATCCAGTCGGGGGGGTGCAGGCCTGCGCCCACTTGCACCAGGCAGCCCATCAGGTTGCGGATCATGTGGTGAAGGAAGGCGTTGCCTTCGAATTCGAAACGCCAGTAGGGCCCACGGCGGTGGATGTCGATGCGGTGCAAGGTCTTGACCGGGCTCAGGGCCTGGCAGGCGCTGGCGCGAAACGATGTGAAATCGTGTTCCCCCAGCAGGTGCTGCGCGGCTTGCCGCATGAGCGCTTCATCGAGCGGCCGGAACGACCAGCCCACCCGGCCCGCTTCGAGCGCCGGGCGCACCGGCGATTCGAGCAGCACATACACATAGCGCCGGGCCACGGCGCTGGCGCGGGCATGAAAGCCCTCGGGGACGTATTGGGCCCACTGCACCGCGATGTCGGCGGGCAGGAAACGGTTGGTGCCGCGCACCCAGGAAAAGGGCTCGCGCTCCAGGCCCGTGTCCAGGTGCACCACCTGCATCAGACCGTGCACCCCGGCATCGGTGCGGCCCGCGCAGAGGGTCTGGACCGGTTCGGCGCAGAACTCGCTCAGGGCTTTTTCAAGCCGGTCCTGGATGGTCTGGCCCGAGGGCTGGCTCTGCCAGCCCAGGTAGGGCTGGCCGTTGTAAGAGACCCCGAGCGCCAGCCTCACGGGCGGGTGTCCTGCTTTCCGGCAGGCCCGCTCGGCGGGCTGTCGAGGTTGAGGTCGATGCGGGCCATTTGGGGCGGGATCTCGAGCGCGCCCTGGCCCGCGGCGGCCGCTGTGCGGCTGCGCCGCCGGACCCCCAGGGCCAGTACCAGCATGAGCGCCAGCAGAGCGCCGGTCCAGAGCAAAGGCTGTGGCAGCGCGGGCAAAGGCTCCGATGCGGCCGAGGCGGCCAGAGCCGCCGCATCGCTGGCCGGGCGGGAGGCCTCAGGTTCCGGGGCCGAGGCTTGCGCCTCGGGCGCGGGGACCGCTTCTGAAGCCGCCTCGGCGGCGGCACTCGCCGCGGGCATCGGCCCCGAGGCCGCGGGCGCCGCCTGCACGGCCTGACCTGCCTGACCTGTCTGTGCGGCCTGACCTGCCTGTGCGGCCTGTGCGGCCTGCATGGACTGAAGGACCTGGATGTTCTTTTCGAGCTGGGCCAGCCGGGTCTGGGTGTCGCGGCTTTGGCGCTCGAGCGCGTCCTTGAGGGCCTGGGCCTCGGCCAGGGCACGCGCCCACTGGGCCGCGTCCAGGCCGGTGGCGCTGGCGGCAGCGGCTGGCCGGTTCGGGTTTTGTTGGCGTGCGAAGGCCTGGAAGTTTTCGACCTGTTCCACCACCAGGGCATGCGCCTGGGCGGCCGACAGGCGCAGGATCTCGCGCTCGCTGGGCACCTGCAGGGTGGCGCCCTGGAGCAGCTGGTTGAGGTTGCCGTTGCCAAAGGCCCGTGGGTTGGCGCGCCACAGGGCCACCAGGGTCTGCTCCAGCGTGGCGCCTGCGGGGCGCAGCTGCTGGGCCAACGCGGTGGCGGTGTCGCCCGCACCCACCGTCAGGGTGGCGGGCGCGGCGGCACGGTCCTGTGCGAACACGCCCTGGCCACAGGCCAGGACAAGCAGCAGGGCGCCCAGGCGCGCACGCGGGCTCATGCTCAGGCTTCCAGCAAGATGCGCAGCATGCGGCGCAGCGGCTCGGCCGCGCCCCACAGCAGCTGGTCACCCACGGTGAAGGCGCCCAGGTAGTCGTTGCCCATGGCCAGCTTGTGCAGGCGGCCCACCGGCACCGTGAGCGTGCCGGTGACGGCGGCGGGGGTCAGCTCGCGTTCGGTGATTTCGCGCTCGTTGGGCACCACTTTGACCCAGGCGTTGGCCTTGGCCAGGATGTCGCTGACTTCGTCGAGCGGCACGTCTTTCTTGAGCTTGATGGTCAGGCCCTGGCTGTGGCAGCGCATGGCGCCAATGCGCACGCACAGGCCGTCGATCGGGATCGAACCAGCGCTGCGGAAGGCAGGGTTGCCCAGAATCTTGTTGCACTCGGCGCCGCCCTTCCACTCTTCCTTGCTTTGGCCGTGCTCGACGGGCACGTCGATCCAGGGGATCAGGCTGCCGGCCAGCGCGGTGTTGCGGAAGTTTTGGGTGGGGAAGGCCGCATCGCGCATGGTGGCGGCGACTTTGCGGTCGATGTCCAAAATGGCCGAAGCCGGGTCGGCCAGCTCGGCCTTGACGGCGTCGTGCAGTGCGCCCATCTGGCTGAGCAGTTCGCGCATGTTCTGCGCGCCCGCGCCTGAGGCGGCCTGGTAGGTCATGGCCGAGACCCACTCCACCAGCTTGTGCTGGAACAGGCCACCCAGGCCCATGAGCATCAGGCTGACGGTGCAGTTGCCACCGATCCAGTTCTTGCCGCCTTTGGCGAGTGCCTGGTCGATCACATGGCGGTTGACCGGGTCGAGGATGATGACGGCGTCGTCGGCCATGCGCAGCGAGGAGGCGGCGTCGATCCAGTGGCCCTGCCAGCCGGCGGCGCGCAGCTGCGGGTAGACCGCTTTGGTGTAGTCGCCACCCTGGCAGGTGATGATGATTTCGCACTTCTTGAGCGCGTCGATGTTGTTGGCGTCCTGCAGCGTGGTCTCGTTCTTGGCCATCGCCGGGGCCTTGCCGCCGGTGTTGGAGGTGGAGAAGAACACCGGCTCGATCAGCTCAAAGTCCTTTTCCTGAATCATGCGGTCCATCAGGACCGAGCCGACCATGCCGCGCCAGCCGACCAAACCTACCAACTTGCTCATTTCAATGCCCTTTCAAAAGTAAACAGTGCCAGACCAGACTGTTTGCCCGGCTCGTCTGGCCGGGGAGGGCGCACGACGAACCAGGCCGGATCAGCCCTTAATGGTCGTGGTTTTGGTGGAGGATGCGCGCGCGCCAGCGGCCACCGGGGTGGAGGCAGCGGGGTTCAGGGGGAACGGGCGGGCGGCAAACATGGGTGAGATTGTAGCGGACAGGCTTGTGCGGGGCTGACGGCGGGCCGGGCTGGCTGCCTCGGCCTTTGCCGCAAGCCCGGAAGACCGCGAGTCCTGTTTAAAAATATTAAAAATGATAATTTCATGCACAATGCGTTTTTTTACAAAAAGGAACATGCCATGAGTGAAGTCAAACAAGGGGTGGCCGCCAAACTGGAAAACGTCTTTCTGGACATTCTGCGTTTTGTGATCTTGCTGGTCCTGGCCGTGAGCCTGGTGGCGGCAGCGGTGCTGGGCATCTACGGCGTCAGGGACCTGGGCGCCTCCGAAGGCACATACCAACCTGAAAAAGTGGACAACAAGGCCCTGATTCAGGAACTCAAGAAGTCGCTGGAGTCCAATCCGGCCGCGACACCCTCCGAGCCGGCACAAAAGAAACCCAACCCCGGCAAGACCGAGAACAAAGCGCTGGAAGAGGAGTTGAACAAGCAGCTCAAGACCGTCAGCGAGTTTCTGGGCCAGTTCGAAAAGAACCTCACCAACCCCGATGGTTTCAAGGGCGGTCTGCGCAAGAAAGCCATGGGGCTCGCACTCGATCCGTCCAGCGAAGCCAGCGTCATGGAGTACGCCAAAGGGCAGACGGAGTTTTTTCTGCTGGCTTTTGCAGACCCGGCCGTGGTCGATGTCTTGAAGAAAAAGGGCGATGACGAGGCCTTGACCCAATACTTTGGTGCCGCCATCGATCTCTATCCCAACTTTTTTGAGAAGCAGCAAAACCAGCGCAAAGAATTCGAAGCGCAGGAGGAGGCACGCGTGATGGCGGCCAAGGCCGGCGCCATGATGAAGATCTACATTGCGGGCGGTCTGTTCGCCACGTTTTTACTCATCAGCCTGTTGCTGGTGCTGGTGAAGATCGAACGCAATCTGCGCGACAGGCCGCTCTGATATCGCTTATCCGTTCAGGACCCGCTCACAAAAAATGCGCCTGAGGGCGCATTTTTTATGGGGCAGTGGCTGAAGATCAGCCCAGGGCCTTGACCACCGCATCCCCCATCTCGCGCGTGCCCACGCGGGTGGTGCCTTCGCTGTGGATGTCGGGGGTGCGCAGGCCTTGCGCCAGCACCTTCTTGACGGCGGTCTCGATGCGGTCGGCAGCCTCGGCCTGGTTGAGACTGAAGCGCAGCATCATGGCCGCGCTCAGGATGGTGGCCAGCGGATTGGCCACGCCCTTGCCCGCGATGTCGGGGGCGCTGCCGTGGCTGGGCTCGTACAGGCCCTGGTTTTTCGTGTTCAGGCTGGCCGAGGGCAGCATGCCGATCGAGCCGGTGAGCATGGAGGCCTCGTCCGAGAGGATGTCGCCGAACATGTTGCCGGTGACCACCACGTCGAAGGCTTTGGGCGCCTTGACCAGCTGCATGGCCGCGTTGTCCACGTACATGTGCTGCAGTTCGACATCCGGGTACTGGGCATGCACCTCGGTGACCACATCCTTCCAGAACTGGAAGGTTTCCAGCACATTGGCCTTGTCCACGCTGGTGACCTTTTTGCTGCGCTTGCGGGCGGCCTGGAAGGCCACATGGGCGATGCGCTCGATCTCGGGCTTGGAGTAGCGCATGGTGTCGAAGGCTTCCTCGGCGCCGGGGAAGTGGCCATCGGTGGCTGTGCGGCGGCCGCGCGGCTGGCCAAAATAGATGTCACCCGTGAGCTCACGGATGATCAGGATGTCCAGGCCCGCGATCAGCTCGGGCTTGAGGCTGGATGCCCCCACCAGCTGCTCGTAGCAAATGGCCGGGCGGAAATTGGCGAACAGGCCCATGTGCTTGCGCAAGCCCAAAATCGCCTGCTCGGGGCGCAGCGGGCGATCGAGCTTGTCGTATTTCCAGTCGCCCACCGCGCCAAACAGCACGGCGTCGGCCTCCATGGCCAGCTTGAGGGTGGCTTCGGGCAGCGGGTGGCCGTGCGCGTCGTAGGCGGCGCCGCCCACCAGGGCCTGCTCCATCTCGAATGTCAGGTCCAGGGCCTGCAGGACCTTGACGGCCTCGGCGACGATTTCGGTGCCGATGCCATCACCGGGGAGAACTGCGATTTTCATGGTGTGTGTCTTTATTGGGCGGTGTGGGCCAGCCAGGGCTTGGTGGCCAGGCGTTCGGCTTCGTAGGCGGCGATCTTGTCCTTGTGGCGCAAGGTCAGGCCGATGTCGTCAAAGCCGTTGAGCAGGCAGTACTTGCGGAAGGCGATGACGTCAAAGGGGATTTCCTCGCCCTGCGGGCGCACGATCACCTGGCGCTCGAGGTCGATGGTCAGCTCGTAGCCGGGGAAGGCGTAGACCTCGTTGAACAGCAGGTCCACCGTCGACTCGGGCAGCACGATGGGCAGCAGGCCGTTCTTGAAGCAGTTGTTGAAGAAGATGTCGGCAAAGCTGGGCGCGATGATGGCGCGAAAGCCGTACTGGTCGATGGCCCAGGGCGCGTGTTCGCGGCTGGAGCCGCAGCCGAAGTTCTTGCGCGTGAGCAGGATGCTGGCACCCTTGTAACGCGGCTGGTTGAGCACGAAGTCGGGGTTGGGCTTGCGCTGGCTCTCGGGGATGCCGGGCTCGCCCTTGTCGAGGTAGCGCCATTCGTCAAACAGGTTGGGGCCAAAGCCGGTCTTGCGGATCGACTTGAGGAACTGCTTGGGGATGATGGCGTCGGTGTCCACGTTGGCGCGGTCCATCGGGGCCACCAGGCCTTTGTGAAGGGTGAATTTCTGCATGGTCGATTTACTTCCTGGCGGCGCCTTCGATGGTGGAGCCCAGTTTTTCGATGTCCTGGCCAATGCCGCGGACCGTGTTGCAACCGGCGAGTGCCATCAGGCTGGCCAGCAGGGCGATCGGAATGAGCTTGTTCATGGGGCGGCTCCTGTGCATCAGGCGAATTTGCGGACGTCAACGAAGTGGCCGTGGACGGCGGCGGCCGCGGCCATGGCGGGCGACACCAAATGGGTGCGGCCACCGGCGCCTTGCCGGCCTTCAAAGTTGCGGTTGCTGGTGGAGGCGCAGCGCTCGCCCGGCTCCAGCCGGTCGGCGTTCATGGCCAGGCACATCGAGCAGCCGGGTTCGCGCCACTCAAAGCCCGCGGCCTTGAAGATCTGGTCCAGGCCTTCGGCTTCGGCCTGCGCCTTGACCAGGCCCGAGCCGGGGACCACCATGGCCAGCTTGACGTTGCGGGCCACTTTCTGGCCGAGTTTTTTGACCACCGCAGCGGCTTCCCGCATGTCTTCGATGCGGCTGTTGGTGCACGAGCCGATGAAGACCTTGTCGATGGTGATGTCCGACAGCGGCTTGCCGGGCTGCAGGCCCATGTAGGTCAGCGCGCGCTCGATGGCGTCGCGCTTGACGTCGTCCTTTTCCTTGTCCGGGTCGGGCACGGCGCCATCGATGCCCAGCACCATTTCGGGGGAGGTGCCCCAGGTGACCTGCGGCACGATGCGGGTGGCATCGAGCTCGACGACCGCGTCAAAGTGCGCGTCGGCGTCGGAGTGCAGCGTCTTCCAGTAGGCCACGGCCTGGTCCCACTCCACGCCGGTGGGCGAGAGCAGCCGGCCCTTGACGTAGTCGATGGTTTTCTCGTCCACCGCCACCAGGCCGGCACGGGCGCCGCCCTCGATGGCCATGTTGCAGACGGTCATGCGGCCTTCCATGGACAGGGCGCGGATGGCTGAACCGGCGAACTCGATGGTGTAGCCGGTGCCGCCGGCGGTGCCGATCTTGCCGATGATGGCCAGCACGATGTCCTTGGCGGTCACGCCTTTGGCGACCTGGCCCTCGACCTTGATCAGCATGTTCTTGGCTTTTTTGGCCAGCAGGGTCTGGGTGGCCATGACGTGCTCGACCTCGGAGGTGCCGATGCCATGGGCCAGCGCGCCAAAAGCGCCGTGGGTGGAGGTGTGGGAGTCGCCGCAAACCACCGTCATGCCCGGCAGGGTGGCGCCGTTTTCCGGTCCGATCACGTGCACGATGCCCTGGCGCTTGGACAGGAAGGGGAAGAAGGCCGCCGAACCGAATTCCTTTATGTTGGCGTCCAGGGTGGTGACCTGCTCTTTGCTGATGGGGTCGGTGATGCCGTCGTAGCCCCGTTCCCAGCCGGTGGTGGGGGTGTTGTGGTCGGCGGTGGCCACGATGGAGCTCACGCGCCAGACCTTGCGGCCGGCCTGGCGGATGCCTTCGAAGGCCTGGGGGCTGGTGACTTCGTGCACCAGGTGGCGGTCGATGTAGAGCACGGCGGTGCCGTCTTCTTCGGTGTGGACGACGTGTTCGTCCCAGATCTTGTCGTAGAGCGTGCGGGCCATGGGGCGTGTCCTTCAATGCAAGCCTGTCATTTTATGCGCAGGGGTTGGGTCGGCGTCCTGTTCTGGTCACCAGTGCAACCGCTTGAGAGGCAGGTCTGGGCAGTCACGGGGCGCGGTCGCCGATTTCTGTGTACCCACAGCATGAGGTGATCGTGCCCCGTGACTGCCCAGACCGGAAAAGGGCCAGTGGGCGCCGATGTGGCAGTGTTCCGGTCAGGCGGGGCCGAGGGCATATCCGCCTCATGCTGCGGGGGTACGCAGAAATCGGCGGCCATGCCCTCGGCCCCGCCTGACCTTTGTCGCAGGGCATTCATGCGTACAAAAGCAAAACCCGCCGGGTGGCGGGTATGCTGCAAGGGCGAAAGGGCGCTTACTTGACGTCGCGGCGGGGCGAGCCGGTGAAGAGCTGGCGCGGACGGCCGATCTTGTACTCGGGGTCGGCCAGCATCTCGTTGAGCTGGGCGATCCAGCCCACGGTGCGGGCCAGGGCGAAGATGCCGGTGAACAGGCTGACCGGGATGCCGATGGCGCGCTGCACGATGCCCGAGTAGAAGTCCACGTTCGGGTAGAGCTTGCGCTGCACGAAGTAATCGTCTTCCAGGGCGATCTTTTCCAGTTCCTTGGCCAGCTTGAACAGCGGGTCGTTTTCCAGGCCCAGTTCCTGCAGCACTTCGTTGCAGGTTTCCTGCATGAGCTTGGCGCGCGGGTCGTAGTTCTTGTAGACGCGGTGACCGAAGCCCATCAGCTTGACGCCGGAGTTCTTGTCCTTGACCTGGTTCATGAACTCGCCGACCTTGGCCACGCCACCCATCTTCTGGATGTCTTCGAGCATGTTCAGGCAGGCCTCGTTGGCGCCACCGTGCGAGGGGCCCCACAGGCAGGCCACGCCGGCGGCGATGGCGGCAAAGGGGTTGGTGCCGGACGAGCCGCACAGGCGCACGGTCGAGGTGGAGGCGTTTTGCTCGTGGTCGGCGTGCAGGATGAAGATGCGGTCCATGGCGCGCTCGAGCACCGGGCTGACCTTGTAGTCTTCGCAGGGGGTGCCGAACATCATGCGCAGGAAGTTGCCGGCGTACGACAGGTCGTTGCGCGGGTACTGGTAGGGCTGGCCGACACCGTATTTGTAAGCCATGGCCACCAGGGTGGGCATCTTGGCGATCAGGCGGATGGCGGCAATGTGGCGGTGCTCGGGATTGTTGATGTCGGTGCTGTCATGGTAGAAGGCCGACATGGCGCCCACCAGGCCCGTGAGCACGGCCATGGGGTGGGCATCGCGGCGGAAGCCACGCAGGAAGAACTGCATCTGCTCGTTGACCATGGTGTGCTGGTTCACCAGGGTGTGGAAGGCGCTGCTTTCCTTGTCGTTGGGCAGCTCGCCGTTGAGCAGCAGGTAGCAGGTGTCGAGGTAGTCGACCTTGTTGGCCAGCTGCTCGATGGGGTAGCCGCGGTAGAGCAGTTCGCCCTTGTCGCCGTCGATGTAGGTGATGGCCGACTGGCAGGACGCGGTGGACAGGAAACCCGGGTCGTAGGTGAACATGCCGGTCTGGGCGTACAGCTTGCGGATGTCGATGACGTCCGGTCCGATGCTGCCGGAATAGACAGGCATCTCGACGCTGGGGGCGCCGTTGCTGAACGACAGGGTGGCTTTGTTGTCGGCGAGTTTCATGGTGGGTTCCTCAAAAAATCCTTGCTGACCCGAATCGGGTCATGCTCTGAGCATGTCCAGGACTTCGCGCACCTCCTCGGTGCTGATCTCGGGCTGCAGCTCCTTTCGGCGCAGCAGCAAGTCCATGAGATCGTTGTCGGACAGGTCCATCAGCACATACATGCCGCGGGCCTGTCCTACCGTCATGCGAGATTCATGCCTGCCGAAAAAACGCTCGATGAACAGGTCGTTTTCGAGCAGGCCACGCCGGCAGCGCCAGCGCAGCTTGCTCAGCGACCTTTCGCTCAGCGGCGCGTGGCGGTCAGCGCCAGCGAGCGAAGCGTCTTCGGGCATGGGCAGGACGGTCATCAGACGGCGCGGCGAACCATCAGTTCCTTGATCTTGCCAATCGCCTTGGTGGGGTTCAGGCCCTTGGGGCAGACGTCCACGCAGTTCATGATGGTGTGGCAACGGAACAGACGGTAGGGGTCTTCCAGGTTGTCCAGGCGCTCGCTGGTGCCCTGGTCGCGGCTGTCGGCGATGAAGCGGTAAGCCTGCAGCAGACCGGCCGGGCCGACGAACTTGTCGGGGTTCCACCAGAAGCTGGGGCAGCTGGTCGAGCAGCTGGCGCACAGAATGCACTCGTACAGGCCGTTGAGCTCTTCGCGCTCTTCGGGGCTCTGCAGGCGCTCGGTCTCGGGCGGAATGGTGTTGTTGATCAGGTAGGGCTTGATCGAGTGGTACTGCTTGAAGAACTGGGTCATGTCCACGATCAGGTCGCGCACCACCGGCAGGCCGGGCAGCGGCTTGAGCACGATGGTGCCCTGGAGCGTGTTCATGTTGGTCAGGCAGGCCAGGCCGTTCTTGCCATTGATGTTCATGGCGTCCGAACCGCACACGCCTTCGCGGCAGGAGCGGCGGAAGGAGATGCTCGGGTCTTGCGCCTTGAGCTTCATCAGGGCGTCCAGCAGCATGCGCTCGTTGCCATCGAGTTCGACTTCGATGGTCTGCATGTAGGGCTTGGCGTCCTTGTCCGGGTCGTAGCGGTAGATCTGGAAGGTGCGTTTCATGTTGAATTCCTCGGATCAAATGGGCTTAGAACGTGCGGACCTTGGGCGGCACGCTGTCGACGGTCAGGGGCTTGAGCTTGACCGGCTTGTAGGTCAGGCTGTTGCTGGCGCTGTGCCACAGGGTGTGCTTCATCCAGTTGGCGTCGTCGCGGCCCAGCGGGGCCACGGCGTCGTCGGCGGGGCGCTCGTAGTCGCTCACGGTGTGGGCGCCACGGCATTCCTTGCGGGCGGCGGCCGAGACCATGGTGGCCTGGGCGGCTTCGATCAGGTTTTCGACCTCCAGCGCCTCGATGCGGGCGGTGTTGAACACTTTGGAGGTGTCCTTGAGGCCGATGGCGTTGACGCGCTCGCGGATGGCAGCGATTTTCTGCACGCCTTCGTCCATGCTGGCCTGGGTGCGGAACACGCCGGCATGCAGCTGCATGGCCGCGCGCATGTCGTTGGCCACGTCCTGGGCGTATTCGCCGTTGCGGCCTTCGAGCTTGTTCAGGCGGGCCAGGGTGTAGTCGGCGGCGTCGGCCGGCAGCGGCTTGTGCGACTTGGTGCGCGAGGCGAACTCCACGATATGGTTGCCGGCGGCGCGGCCGAAGACCAGCAGGTCCAGCAGGGAGTTGGTGCCCAGGCGGTTGGCGCCGTGCACCGACACGCAGGAGCATTCGCCCACGGCGTACAGGCCGTTGACCACGGCGTTGTGGTCATTGGCGGTCTGCACCACGACCTGGCCGTTGATGTTGGTCGGGATGCCGCCCATCTGGTAGTGGATGGTGGGCACCACCGGGATCGGCTCGCGGGTGATGTCGACGTTGGCGAAGTTCACACCGATCTCGTAAACCGAGGGCAGGCGCTTGTGGATGGTCTCGGCGCCCAGGTGGTCGAGCTTGAGCAGCACGTAGTCCTTGTTGGGGCCGCAGCCACGGCCTTCCTTGATTTCCTGGTCCATCGAACGCGAGACGAAGTCGCGCGGGGCCAGGTCCTTGAGGGTGGGGGCGTAACGCTCCATGAAGCGCTCGCCATTGCTGTTGAGCAGGATGGCGCCTTCGCCACGGCAGCCTTCGGTCAGCAGCACGCCAGCGCCGGCCACGCCGGTGGGGTGGAACTGCCAGAACTCCATGTCTTCGAGCGGGATGCCGGCACGCGCCGCCATGCCCAGGCCGTCACCGGTGTTGATGAAGGCGTTGGTCGAGGCCGCATAGATGCGGCCGGCGCCGCCGGTGGCCAGCAGCACGGTCTTGGCGTGCAGGATGTGCAGGTCGCCGGTTTCCATCTCCAGGGCGGTCACACCGACCACATCGCCTTCGGCGTCGCGGATCAGGTCCAGCGCCATCCATTCCACGAAGAAGGTGGTGCGAGCGGCCACGTTCTGCTGGTAGAGGGTGTGCAGCATGGCGTGGCCGGTGCGGTCGGCCGCCGCGCAGGCGCGCTGCACCGGCTTTTCACCGTAGTTGGCGGTGTGGCCGCCAAAGGGGCGCTGGTAGATGGTGCCGTCGGGGTTGCGGTCAAAGGGCATGCCCATGTGCTCGAGGTCGTACACGACCTTGGGTGCTTCGCGGCACATGAATTCGATCGCATCCTGGTCGCCCAGCCAGTCGGAGCCCTTGATGGTGTCGTAGAAGTGGTAGTGCCAGTTGTCGTCGGACATGTTGCCCAGCGAGGCACCGATGCCGCCTTGCGCGGCCACCGTGTGCGAACGGGTGGGGAACACCTTGGAGAGCACGGCCACGTTCAGGCCGGCACGGGCCAGCTGCAGCGAGGCGCGCATGCCCGAGCCGCCAGCACCGACGATCACGACGTCGAATTTGCGGGTGGCGATTTGGTCTTTGGTATAGCTCATGGTCTTGAATCTTGTTTCAGAGTTCCGCAGGGGGGATCACAGGCGCCACAGGGCTTGGAGGGTCCAGCCGGCGCAGCCTGTGAGCCAGACCAGGGTGAAGACGTGCAGCACCAGGCGCACGCCCACGGGCTTGATGTAGTCCATCCAGATGTCGCGCACGCCGACCCAGACGTGCCAGAGCAGCGCCAGGACCACGCCAAAGGTCAGGAACTTCATCCATTGGGCGGCAAAAATGCCAGCCCATTCCTCGTAGCCCAGCGGGCCAGAGGTGAACAGCACCTGCACCAGCAGGACCACGGTGAACAGGGCCATGAGGGCGGCCGTGACGCGCTGGGCCAGCCAGTCGCGGAAACCATAACCAGCACCGACGACGGTGCGCTTGGAGCCGTAGTTGACGGACATATTGCTTGCTCCTGGGGTGAATCAGTAAATGCCGAACAGCTTGGCGCCCAGCGCCGCGGTCAGGCCCAGGCTCAGGGCCAGGGTGACGATGGCCGAGGACTTGCCGAATTCCTTGCTGACTGCATGGCACACATCCATGTACAGGTGACGCAGGCCGGCGATGAAGTGGTGCAGGTAGGCCCAGATCAGGGACAGGGCGATGAGCTTCATGAACCAGCCGGGTACAAAGCCCAGGCCGACGTTGAAAGCGGCTGCGAATTTGGCAAAAGAGATCTCAGAACTGATCGAATTGTCAAACATCCAGATGATCAGGGGCATCAAAAGGAACATCAGCAAGCCGCTGATGCGGTGCATGATGGACACCCAACCCGCGGCCGGCAGCCGGTAGGTGGGCAGGTCGCTCAGGGCATGGATGTTGCGGAATTCGGGCCGCTTTTTGGCGAGTTCAGTCATGTGGGCACTTTCTCGTTGGTCACGGAGTTGTCATCTTTACTGGACAAACCGCAGCATTCTATTGCAACGCACCAATCTGACATGAGCATTTCAGAACGGTCGTTCTTTTCAACGGCGGTTGGGGCCTGGGGTCTGCGGCGGGCCGCTCAACCCAGGACGTTGTGGTAGTGGTGGCTGTCGGTGCGGTAGAGGCCGCGGCGCAGTTCCATGGGCGTGTCGTTGTAGGTGAAGGCCACCCGCTCGACGCTCAGCAGCGGCGTTCCGGAGGTGATCTGCAACAGCGCCTCCTGCGTTTCATCAGGTAAAACGGCGCGGATTTTTTCTTCGGCTCGTACCATGCGCACGCCGAACTCGGTCTCGAACAGCGCGTACATCGTGCCCTGGTAGGTGCCCAGCCGTTCGGCGGTCAGGCCCTTGAAGGCGGCGCCGGGCAGCCAGAGGTCTTCCAGGATGGTGGGCACGCCAGCAAATGAGAGCACACGGCGCACCTGCAACACGGTGTCGCCCGAGCGCAGGGCCAGGGCGCGTGCAATGTCGGCGCTGGCGCGCAGGCGTTTGCAGTCCACGATGCGGCGTTGGGCGGGCCCTTCGCTGGCCACGTCGCCGTTGTCGGGCACCAGTTTCAGAAAACGGTACTGGACGTGGTGCTCGGCGTGGGTGGCCACAAACGTGCCCTTGCCCTGCCGGCGCACCAGCAGGTTGTCGCTGGCGAGTTCGTCGATGGCCTTGCGCACCGTGCCCTGGCTGACGCGGTAGCGGGCCGCCAGCTCGATTTCGCTGGGAATGGCTTCGCCCGGCTTCCATTCGCCCGCTTGCAGGCTTTGCAGGATCAGCCCCTTGATTTGCTGGTACAGCGGGCTGAAAGCCGGTGTGGGGGCGCCCGCATCGAGGGGGCTCGTCTCCATGGTCATGGATGTGTCTGGGTAGGTTGGAGAAGGCGCCGGTCAGGACGGCGTCAGGCATCGAATCATATCTTATATAAGACATAAGACAAATTGACCCTGGAGGGTTTTCGCGGGTACACTCGCCCGTTGTTTCGTTTCCGTCATCCTTCACTTTTTCTGGAGTTTTCAATGAGCAAGAAGCCCGTCCGCGTGGCCGTCACCGGCGCTGCAGGTCAAATCGGTTATGCCCTGCTGTTCCGCATCGCTTCCGGCGAAATGCTGGGCAAGGATCAGCCCGTCATCCTGCAGCTGCTGGAGATCCCCGACGAGAAGGCCCAGAAAGCCCTCAAGGGCGTGATGATGGAACTCGAGGACTGCGCTTTCCCCCTGCTGGCGGGCATGGAAGCCCACTCCGACGCGATGACCGCTTTCAAGGACACCGACTACGCCCTGCTGGTTGGCGCCCGCCCCCGTGGCCCCGGCATGGAGCGTGCCGACCTGCTGGCCGCCAACGCCCAGATCTTCACGGCCCAGGGCAAGGCCCTGAACGCCGTGGCCTCGCGCAACGTCAAGGTGCTGGTGGTTGGCAACCCCGCCAACACCAACGCCTACATCGCCATGAAATCGGCCCCGGGCCTGCCGGCCAAGAACTTCACCGCCATGTTGCGCCTGGACCACAACCGTGCGGCCAGCCAGATCGCAGCCAAGACCGGCAAGGCCGTCAAGGACATCCAGAAGCTGTGCGTGTGGGGCAACCACTCGCCCACCATGTACGCCGACTACCGCTTTGCCACGATCAACGGCGAATCGGTCAAGACCATGATCAACGACCAGGTCTGGAACGAAACCGTGTTCCTGCCGACCGTCGGCAAGCGCGGCGCCGCCATCATCGAAGCCCGTGGCTTGTCCTCGGCCGCTTCGGCCGCCAACGCCGCCATCGACCACATGCGTGACTGGGCCCTGGGCACCCAAGGCGCCTGGGTCACCATGGGCATTCCTTCGCAGGGCTGGTATGGCATTCCCAAGGACGTCATGTTCGGTTTCCCGGTCACCTGCGAAAACGGCGAATACAAGGTGGTCGAGGGCCTCGAGATCGACGCTTTCAGCCAGCAGTGCATCGACAAGACGCTCAAGGAACTGACCGACGAGCAAGCCGGCGTCGCCCACCTGCTCTGATCGGACCGCCGACGTGTCCTCGCATCCGCGCGATGTCCTGATGGGCGCACAGGCCGGCAGCATGCAGCTGCCGGTTTGCGACCATTACAGCGGCGTCGAAGTGCGGATGCGCAAAAGCCTGCAGCTGCAGGCCGAGATGACGCAGGAATACGGCACCTGCGTGTTTGACGTCACGCTCGACTGCGAAGACGGCGCCCCGGTGGGTGGCGAGGCGGAACACGCTGCGCTGGTCATCGAGCTGGCGCTCGCCGCCGCACCCGACGCCCGCGTCGCGGTGCGGGTCCACCCGGTGGACCACCCCCATTTCGAGGCCGACATCGCCCACATCGCGGGCCGAGCCGGTCACCGCCTGGTGCACCTGATGGTGCCCAAGGTGGAGTCGGTGCAGGATGTCGAACGCGCGGCGGCCGCGCTGGATGCGGCAGGCGCCCAGCGCCTGCCCTTGCAGGTGCTGATCGAATCGCCCGCCGCGGTTCATCGGGCCTTTGACATCGCCGCGCACCCCCGTGTGCAGTCGCTCAGTTTTGGGCTGATGGACTTTGTCTCGGCCCATGGCGGCGCCATCCCGGCCGAGGGCATGGGGGCCCAGGGCCAGTTCACCCACCCGCTGGTGGTGCGCGCCAAGCTGGAAATCGCCAGCGCCTGCCACGCGCACGGCAAGGTGCCCTCGCATGGCGTGGTCACCGAGTTCAGCGATCCGCAGGCCATGCGCCAGGCGGCGCTGCGGGCGGCGCGTGAATACGCTTACACCCGCATGTGGAGCATCCACCCGGCGCAGATCCGCCCCATCCTGGAAGCCATGGCGCCCACCGAGGCCGAGGTCGACCGGGCCAGCGAGATCATCGTGGCGGCCCATGCGCTGCAGTGGGCGCCGATCAGCCATGCCGGGCAACTGCACGACCGGGCCAGTTACCGATTCTTCTGGCAGGTGCTCGAACGCGCCCACCAGACCGGCCGACGTCTGTCCCCTGAGGTCCAGCCGTTTTTTGCAGCGGCTGGTCAAAACACCCGGCGCGCATCATGATCTGCGGTTCCCCCACACAGGAGACAGGCATGCACAGCACAGCGATCGTCACGGCCCTGGCCTTGCTCAGCAGCAGCGTCTGGGCCGAGAGCGGCATGCCTCAGAAAGCGTCCGCCCGGCCCGCTGCCCAGAAGGTCCAGCCGCAGCCAGCGCCCGCCGCCAAAACGCCTGCCGCCAAGCCGTCCGCATCCAAACCGCCCGTCAGCCCCGTCGCACAAACCCCCCTGGGCGAGCAGGAAATCGAGATCGCGCAACGCGTGCACCAGGGCCGTTTGCCTTGCGAGCTGGGGGCCAGTGTCCACATTGAATCCGACCGGGAGCAGCCGGGCTACTTTCATGTCCATGGCAAAGGCTTCCGTTACCGCATGCACCCGGTGACCACCCAGACCGGCGCCATTCGCCTCGAAGACCGGCAGGCGGGGGCGGTCTGGCTGCAACTGGCCAACAAATCCATGTTGATGGACCAGCGAAAAGGCCAGCGCCTGGCCGACGAGTGCGCGCACCCGGACCAGCTGGCGTATGCCGAACAGATCAAGCACAACCCGCCGCCCCCCCTGATCGAGGTCCAGCCGGGGCGGTGATTTCCAATCGATTTTGTTAGACAGGAGAAAAAACCATGTTGAAAGCCTACCGTGACCATGTCGCTGAACGCGCGGCCCTCGGTATCCCGCCGCTGCCGCTGGACGCCAAACAGGTGGCCGAGCTGATCGAGCTGATCAAGAACCCGCCGGCCGGTGAAGAGCAGTTCCTGATGGACCTGCTGACCCACCGCGTGCCGCCCGGCGTGGACGATGCCGCCAAGGTCAAGGCCAGCTTTCTGGCGGCCGTGGCGCATGGCGAACTCCAGGTCGGCTTGGTCTCCAAGGCCAAGGCCACCGAGCTGCTGGGCACCATGGTGGGCGGCTACAACGTGCACCCCCTGATCGAGTTGCTCGACGACGCCGAAGTGGCGGGCGTGGCCGCTGAAGGCCTCAAGAAAACCCTGCTGATGTTCGATTTCTTCAACGACGTGGCAGAAAAAGCCAAGGCCGGCAACGCCAAGGCCAAGGAAGTCATGCAAAGCTGGGCCGATGCCGAATGGTTCACCAACCGCCCCGAAGTGCCTAAGACCATCACCGTGACCGTCTTCAAGGTGCCTGGCGAGACCAACACCGACGACCTCTCCCCCGCGCCCGACGCCTGGAGCCGTCCCGACATCCCGCTGCACTACCTGGCGATGCTCAAGAACACCCGCCCCGGTGCGGCCTTCAAGCCCGAAGAAGACGGCAAGCGCGGCCCGATGGCCTTCATCGAGGAGCTCAAGAAAAAAGGCAACCTCGTGGCCTACGTTGGCGACGTGGTCGGTACCGGTTCGAGCCGCAAGTCGGCCACCAACAGCATCATCTGGGGCTTCGGTGAAGACATCCCCTTTGTGCCCAACAAGCGCTTCGGTGGCGTGACCCTGGGCGGCAAGATCGCCCCCATCTTCTTCAACACGCAGGAAGACTCCGGAGCACTGCCGATCGAAGTGGACGTGAGCCAGCTCGAGATGGGCGATGTCATTGACGTGTTGCCTTACGACGGCAAGATCGTCAAGAACGGACAAACCGTCACCACATTCCAGCTCAAGAGCGATGTGCTGTTTGACGAGGTGCGTGCCGGCGGCCGCATCAACCTGATCATCGGCCGCAGCCTGACCGCCAAAGCCCGCGAATTCCTGGGCCTGCCGGCCTCGACCGTGTTCCGTCTGCCGCAAGCGCCTGCGGCCACCAAGGCCGGCTTCACGCTGGCGCAGAAGATGGTCGGCCGTGCCTGTGGCCTGCCCGAAGGTCAGGGCGTGCGCCCCGGCACTTACTGCGAACCCAAGATGACGACCGTGGGCTCGCAAGACACCACCGGCCCGATGACGCGTGACGAACTCAAGGACCTGGCCTGCCTGGGCTTCTCGGCCGACATGGTGATGCAGTCCTTCTGCCACACCGCCGCCTATCCCAAGCCCGTGGACGTCAAGACCCACCGCGAATTGCCGGCCTTCATCAGCAACCGCGGCGGCGTCTCGCTGCGCCCGGGCGATGGCGTGATCCACTCGTGGCTCAACCGCCTGCTGCTGCCCGACACCGTGGGCACTGGCGGTGACTCGCACACCCGTTTCCCGATCGGCATCTCCTTCCCGGCGGGCTCCGGCCTGGTGGCCTTTGGCGCCGCCACCGGCGTGATGCCGCTGGACATGCCCGAGTCCATCCTGGTGCGTTTCAAAGGCGAGATGCAGCCGGGTGTGACCCTGCGCGATCTGGTGCACGCGATCCCGCTGTACGCCATCAAGCAGGGCCTGCTGACGGTGGCCAAGGCGGGCAAGATCAACGAGTTCTCCGGACGCATCCTGGAAATCGAAGGCTTGCCCAACCTCAAGGTGGAGCAGGCCTTCGAACTGTCGGACGCCTCGGCCGAGCGCTCTGCCGCCGGTTGCACGATCAAGCTCAACAAGGAGCCGGTCGAAGAGTACCTGCGCTCCAACATCGTTCTGATGAAGAACATGATCGCCGACGGGTACAAGGACGCCCGCACGCTGGCCCGCCGCATCGAGAAGGTCGAGCAATGGCTGGCTGCACCGAGCCTGCTCGAGGCCGACAAGGACGCCGAATATGCCCACGTCATCGAGATCGACCTGGCCGAGATCAAGGAACCCATCGTTTGCTGCCCCAATGACCCTGACGATGCCAAGTTCCTGTCGGAAGTGGCGGGCACCAAGATCGACGAGGCCTTCATCGGTTCTTGCATGACCAACATCGGTCACTTCCGTGCCGCGGCCAAGCTGCTTGGCGGCCAGCGCGACATCCCCGTCAAGCTGTGGGTGGCTCCGCCCACCAAGATGGATGAGAGCGAGCTGATCAAGGAAGGCCATTACGCCGCCTTCGGCACCGCAGGTGCCCGGACCGAAATGCCCGGCTGCTCGCTGTGCATGGGCAACCAGGCGCAGGTGCGTGAAGGCGCGACCGTGGTCTCGACCTCGACACGCAACTTCCCCAACCGCCTGGGCAAGAACACCAACGTGTTCCTGGCCTCGGCCGAATTGGCCGCCATCGCGTCCAAAATGGGCCAGTTCCCCACCGTTGCCGAGTACCACGCGGCCATGGGCATCATCAACAAGGATGCTGCCAGCGTCTACAAGTACATGAACTTCGACCAGATCGAAGAGTACGCCGAGACGGCCAAGGGCGTGACGGTTTAAGCACCGCCCCCGCCTGCCGCCCCGCCCGCGCAAGCGGGCGGGGCTTTTTTCTGCCTGCCAATACCTGCGACCGCATCAGGGGCATTGCCCGTGCCGGTCGGCCGCTCCGATGGACCGGCTATTCTGGGCCGATCCATCAAGGAGATGCAGATGCTCGCTCGTCGTTCGTTTCTCGGTGCCGGCCTGGCCGGGGCCTCGGCCCTCACCTTCTCATCGGTCTGGTCGCAAGCCGCCCCCAACTTTGGCCCCCCCAGCCTGCCTGCGGCCGGCTTCCGGCGCATGACGCTGGGCAGCATGGAGGTGATTGCCTTGAACGACGGTGCGGTGCGTCGTCCGCTGGGCGAGGAGTTCGTCACCAATGCCCCGCTCGAGCAGGTCAAGGCGCTGCTGGCCTCGCAAAACCTGCCCACCGATTACATCGATGTGCCCTACACGCCTTTCCTGCTGATCAACGGCAACCAGCGTTACCTCTTTGACACCGGCTTCGCAGACAACGGTCCGCCGACCACCGGCCGACTGCTGGCGAATCTGGCGGCCGCTGGCTTGCGGCCGGAAGACATCAACAACGTGGTGCTGAGCCATTTCCATGGCGACCACATCAATGGCTTGCGCTACAGGAACGGCGCCCTGGTCTACCCCAACGCGCGCGTGCACGTGCCCACGGTGGAACACGAC
>Ga0315900_10000873_pt1 | contig 49241 bp, 37 predicted proteins | sample LakEriMetagenome_FD_203521 | JGI IMG/M metagenome (GOLD analysis project Ga0315900, IMG submission 203521) | Freshwater fungal communities from buoy surface, Lake Erie, Ohio, United States - Buoy 12 MA114 | ecosystem: Environmental > Aquatic > Freshwater > Lake > Lake biofilm | place: USA: Lake... | reverse complement strand
CGCGCGGCGCGTGTACCGGCTGGCGTGACGAGCACCAGCGTGACGAGCACCAGCGTGACGAGCACCAAAGCGAGCAAGTTGCGAAGCAGGTTGCGAGCGCTCAGGCTTGGAGCGGCCGCAGCCGCGACCGCTTCAGGCTCTGTCTGACGGATACGCTGGGCTCCAATCCGCCCGGCATCCCGGCTGGCGGTGTCGGGTTCAACTCGCTGTATCGCGTGGTTGGATCATTGGGGATACAGCATCGTTTCCCCTCCTTGCCATCCGGGCCCCGGTGCGGATTTCGGGCCTTCAGCGATCCGTCAGACAGAGCCTAACACGTCCATCCGCCGTCGATCACATGGATCGCGCCGGTCGTGTAGCTCGATTCGTCGCTTGCGAGGTAGACCGCGAGCGCGGCGATCTCGTCGGCCGTGCCGAGGCGGCCCATCGGCTGACGCGCGATGAACGCGGCGCGCGCAGCGACGGGATCTGCGTTCTGGTTGATGCGGTCGTGCAGGCTCGGCGTCTCGACGGTGCCCGGGCAGATCGCGTTCACGCGCACGCCGTGCGACACCACATCGGCGGCGACGGCCTTCGTCAGTCCGATGAGCGCGGCCTTCGTCGCGCTGTACGCCGCGCGGTTCGGCACGCCGCGGATCGAGCTCGCGACGCTTGCGATCGAGATCACGCTCCCGCGCCTGCGCGCGACCATGCCCGGCAAGAACGCGTGCAGCATGCGGTAGACGCTCTTCACATTGAGATCGAACGAGAAGTCCCATGCCTTCTCGTCGCAGTCGAGAATCGTTCCCTGGTGCACGAATCCTGCGGCGTTGAGCAGGATGTCGATCTCGCCCGCCTCGGCCGCCGCCGCGCGGATCGCCGCGAAATCCCGTGCGTCGAGGACGCGCGTCGAGATCGACGGACTCTCCTTCGCAAGCGACGCGAGGCCCGCGTCGTCGATGTCGGTCGCGATCACGCTCGCGCCCTCGCGGGCGAACGCCAGCGCGCTCGCGCGACCGATGCCCGCCGCCGCCGCCGTCACGAAGGCGCGCTTTCCTTGCAGACGTCCGCTCATCGCGTCACTCCCTTCCTTTGCCGCTTCACCCACTCGGGGCCGTGCGGGAATGCGAATGCCTCGAGCGAGGCGCGCTGGACTTCACCGGAGAACCCGGGATTGGCGGGCGCGAGATAGCGGCCGTTCCTCACGACGCACGGGTCGACGAAGTGCTCGTGCAGATGGTCGACGAACTCGCACACGCGCCCAGCAATCGTCGGGTTGAAGCGGATGTAGTCGACCATGATGAGATGCGCGACGAACTCGCAGAGCCCGACGCCGCCCGCATGCGGGCAGACGGGCACGCCGAAGCGGCGCGCAAGCGCCATGATCGCGAGGTTGTCGTTCACGCCGCCGACGCGGCACGAATCGAGCTGGCAGATCTGCATGCCGCCCGACGCAAGGAACTGCTTGAACATCACGCGGTTCTGGCACTGTTCGCCGGTCGCGACCTTGATCGGCGCAATCGCGCGCGCGATCTCCGCGTGACCAAGCACATCGTCGGGCGACACAGGCTCCTCGAACCACCAGATGCCGAACGGCGCAAGCGGCTTGATCCATTCGATCGCCTGCCGCACATCGAAGCGCTGGTTCGCGTCGACCATCAGCACGCGGTCGGGCCCGATCTCCTCGCGGATGATGCGCGCGCGGCGCACATCGTCGTCGATCGACTGGCCGATCTTCATCTTGAAGTGCGTGAAGCCGTCGCGGATGGCCTCGCGGCAGCGCGCGCGCACGGTGTCGTCCGAGTAGCCGATCCAGCCGCAGCTCGTGGTGTACGCGGGAAAGCCCTCGCGCTCGACGTGCGCGATCCGCTCGGCGCGCGTGGCGTCGTTCGCCTCGATCATGGCGAGGCACGCGGCCTCGTCGACTGCGTCGCGGATACCGTGGAAGTCGATCGCCGCGACCAGTTCCTCGGCAGGCATGTCGGCCAGCAGACGCCAGAGCGGCTTGCCCGCGAGGCGCGCCTCGAGATCCCACACCGCGTTCACGATGGCCGCAAGCGCGAGCGCCATCACGCCCTTCTCGGGGCCAAGCCAGCGGAACTGCGAATCCTGCGCAAGCGTGCGCCAGAACGCGCGGCGGTCGCCGGCGATGTCGGCGACGCGACGGCCCACGACAAGCGTCGACAGCGACTCGATCGCCTGGCACACGATCTCGTTGCCGCGTCCGATCGTGAAGGTGAGGCCGTGGCCCGCATGCGCGCCATCGGTGTGCAGGATCACGTACGCGGCCGAGTAGTCGGGGTCGACATGGACCGCGTCCGACCCGTGGTGCTCCTCGGAGGTCGGGAAGCGGAGATCGACGATTTCCGCGCGGGTGATGGTCGTTTCACGTGCATTCATGCGGGTGCCGGCTCCTCGGGCATCATCTCGCCTCGCCCGGCGGAGCGATAGCAGGTCTCGACCAGCGCCATGGTGCGCCAGGCGTCGCGGAACGAAGTTTCCGGCACGAAGGCCGCGTCGGCCGCCGCGCGCTGCGCCTCGCGCATCGTGCCTCGGAACGCGTGGGGAAACCAGTTGCCCTCGACCGCGACCGGCTGCCATGCAGCGCCCTCGGTCGACCACTCGAGCATGTCGGGCACGCCTTCCGGGTAGTTCAGGTTGACGCCAAGCCGCGCGATCGCCGTGCCATGGGTGCACTCGAGCCGCAGGTGCGATGCATCGTGGCGCGCGGGCGCAGCGTGGTGGTGGTAGGTCGTCACGACCGCGCGCCGGCCGCCCGCGAACGAGAGCGTCGTCGTCGATCGCGCGTCGGCGAGGCGCGGAGAGGCGGGATGGCTGAACGCGGCCGCCCACACCCGCTCCGGCTCGCCGAACAGCGCGCGGCAGAGATCGAGATAGTGGATCGAGTGCATCAGGATCTCCATGCGCGGCAGCGACTCGAGGAACGGCCAGTTCTCCCACGGCATCCGGCACACGATGCGAAACTCGAGGTCGACCGCGGCGCCGAGCGTGCCTGAGTCGAGGAGCCGTCGAAGCGCGCTGACGACGGGCGCATGGCGCAACTGCAGGTTCACGCAGCCACGGATGCCGCGGCGCTCGATCGTGGCAAGCAGCGCCGTGGCTTCGGCGAGGTCGCGGCCGAAGGGCTTCTGGAGGAGTACCGTCGAGCCTTCTGGGAGCGCGTCGATTGCCGGTTGGACCGCGTGCGGAGGCAGGGCGACGTCGTAGAGGCCGTGCGCCGCGGAGCAGGCATCGACCATCGCGTCCAGCGTCGCGAAGGCGTGGGCTCCGCGTGCGATGCGCGCAAGCGCGGCCGAGCGGGAGGGATCGATGTCGAACACGCCGCCGATGGGCACGCCATCCATGGCGTAGGCCGGCAGATGGGCTTCGCGCACGATCGCACCGCAGCCGATCACGAAGACCGGCCGGAGCTCGGGGTGAACTGGTGCGGTCGGAGGCGGCACGCGTCGGCCGCCAAGGTACGACAACTTTCCAAGTGGCGAGACAGACGAAAAACACAGCGCGGCGCCCAATCGGACGCCGCGCTGGTGTTTGGAAGATTGAACCCGATCAGCGGCGGCGGCGACCCATCACGCCGGCGAGGCCGAGGAGGGCCAAGGCGCCGGGCGCAGGAAGCGCGTACACGCCACCGAGGCTCAGGCCGTTCTGGAAGGCCGTTGCGTCGGTGAGGTCCCAACCGAAGGTGTAGATCTGCGACAGACCACCCGCGCCGACGGTCGGTGGGATGCCCTCGCTCCAGCGGAAGACGATCGAAGCCTGGAGGGACGGCGGGAGCCAATCCTCGAACTGCGAGGTGTTCTGCTGGTCAGAGGCCTGGTCGGTGAAGAGAGCAGTCACGCCTGTGAGGCCAGTCTGGGCGTTCACCTGATTGACGAAGCTCTGCGGGGTGATCGTCGAACCAGCGAAGTTGATGTTCAGAATCGCGAACACGCCCGAGTAGTACACCGGGTTGTACTGGTAGTTCTGGAACTGGAACTGGAAGTAGCCCTTGATGGGCAGCACGCCCTCGGCGCCGACGAGATCGACGCAACCGTTCGAGGCGCACTCGCCATTCGGGCCGGAGATGAACGGCATTGAGCCAACTCGGACGTGCCCGTTCTCTTCGAGTTCGAAGGTCGAGGCATTCACCTGGGCGATCGTGTTGACGTAGACGGCATTGGCCGCGCCGGTGACGAACAGGGCGGTGCAAGCAAGAAGCGGGACTCGGTTCATCGGGGACTCTCCAAGCATGGGCAAAGGGACACCCCCATTGGGAGGGGGGTGAGGGTTTCCCTACAGTAACCCCGGATGATCGGGGTACAAACGAAACGGGCTACACGCGGACATTTCGCGTCGACAAAATAACGCGAGAAGGTCTGATAAAAACAAACCAGATTGCGCGAAGATCGCAAGTGCATGGAAAGTATGAACTTACACTTCAGGGGTAGTCGGGGCACAAGCAGGCCCAATCTGGGGACAAGATGGAGCCGAGGTGCGAACTCTGTGACCCGATTCGGCTTGGGTGCGTCGCCCCGCCGATAGAGCACACATGGCAACCACTGTGTGCCGCCCAGTCGGGACCCGCCTTGCGGCGCTCGCATCGAGCCTCCGAACCGTCGGAGCGATCGGCCTGCTCGTCACAGCGGGCGGATGCACTGCCAAGCCTGCCGGGGAACCCCGGTGGTCGATCCCGCAGCCGACCCCCCGTCAGACGGCCCCCCGTGAGACGACCCCCGGTCAGACGACCGACCGAGGTGCGGAGAGCGGCCGCCCGGGTGCCGCGAGCGACCGAACCTCCGCCCTCGAACCGATCGCGCAGACGCCGCCAACCGCCGCTGCGAAGGAGCCCGCCTCACCCGCGCCGCGCAGCATGGTCGATGCAGTTCGCGTTTCCGAGCCCGCGATCGCGGACGAGTTCAACAACATCTTCGCACTTGGCGACCTCTACCTCGCGGGCTGGCCGACGCAGGCCGGGCTCAAGGCGATGGCGGCGCGCGGTGTTCGTCGCGTCATCTCCCTCAAGACCGCCGAAGAGGTCGAGTACGCGCGCCACTACGACCCACGCGCCGTTGCGGCGCAGCTGGGAATCGAGTGGATCGAGCTGCCCGTGCATCCCGACACCTATGGGCCGGCTGAAGTCGCCGCGTTCATCGCCACGCTCGACACGTCGGAGGGGCCACTGCTGGTCCACTGCGGCTCTGGGTCGACGTCGGCCATGGTGTGGAGCGGCTATCTCGCGAGCAGGAGCGACATGACCGTTGCCGAGATCATGACGGCGGCCCGTGCCGCGGGGCTGCTCGAGGGGCCGATGGCTGAAGCGGCCGAACGCGTGGTGCGGCAAATCCAGGTGCGGCGAGAGCAGGGTGGCGAGGCGCCCGAGGCCCACCATCACGGGAAGTAGGCCTCACCACACCTTCATGAAGGCAGGAAGCACGCCGGCCTCGTGCGCAAGCACCACCGCCTGGCCGGCGACGTATGTCAGCGGGATGAACCCTGATTCGCGGAGGGACTTCGTGAAGACGCGGGTGTCGACCGTCAGGGTCGCTGGCGCATGATAGAGCGAGAGTTTCGGGAAAAACCGCGGCACGCGCGCGCAGTAGGCGTCGTAGTCGGCGCCAAACTCGCCCCGGAGGAAGCGCTCCTCGCGAAGGATCGTCGGCCAATGAGTGAGGAAGAAGACGATCGTGAAGATCGCGAGCGTCGTGAACGACTCGAACGCGAGCCCGGCACCCATGAAGGCGAACATGCTGAAGAAGTACAGCGGGTTCCGGCAGACCGAGTAGGGACCTTGCGCAACCACGACGGCGTTCTTGCGGCCTGCGATGTGCACCGAGCACCAAATGCGGCCGATGCAGCCCGCAAGCAGGAACCCGACGGCGGTCGACTCCATGGCGAGCGAGACCGGCGAGTGCGTGTGCCACGTTCCCCCAGTGAGGCAGGCGAACGCGACGGCTCCGAGGACGAGGGCGCGCGAGGAGACGAGTCGGATGTTCAGCGGGAACTCCTCACGGGGTCGGTGTCGCCGGATTCGCGGCGTCACCCTTCAACTCGATCTCGACCTCCGCGGTGAAGATGCCGCTCGGATCGCCGCGTTCCCCGAGGGTACGACGCATCGTCTCCATCGAACGAGGGACGATGCCCTCAAACACGGTCCTGCCGGCCACTCGTACCGTCACGGGCCGGTCAAGATCCACCATCGAGTCGTCGAGCCGGACAAAAAGTCGGGAAATCGCGGCGGCTTCGGCGATGTCGATGACCTGTCCGGACCTGGTCGCCACGATCCGTTGGCCTGGCTTTGGATCCGGGTTCGCCAACCAGTAGAAGCGGGGGCTCGTCACGTCGTCCTGGAGCCACACGATCTTCTCGGGACGCAGGTTCCGCGCGTGCTTCGCCATCCACGGCACCGCCACCGCGTCCTTCCGCTCCATCCAGTGGCCGTTCTCCTCGAAGATCGTCACCTCGTGCGGGTAGCCGCCCGGATCCTTGGCGGCGAGATCGGCGAGCGCCGCCTTCCAGTCGCGCGCGATCTGGTTGCGGTTGAACGCTGCGTCCTTCCCGCCCATGTACAGCGCAAACGGAAGGTTGCGCAGGCCGTCCGGCCGAGTTTCGTTCGGGTGGCCCGCCATCATCGCGGCGGCTGCGAAGTGGTCGGCCATGCGCGGCGCGAGCTGGTAGACGCCATCGCCGCCGGCGCTGTAGCCCATGAGGTAGACGCGGTCCGGGTTCACGCCTTCGAAGACGATCATGTGGCGGATGAGCTCCGCAAACAGTGCGTCGATGTGTCCCTGGTGCCAGAGATTCCAGGTGTCTGTCGGCGCGCGTGGCGCCACGTAGACGCCCTCCGCGGGCGTGTAGAGCTTCTTCTGGTTCTCCCACTGGCGGTCGTTGATCTCCTTCGGGGCGCCGCCTCCTCCGTGCATCGAGATGTAGAGGCTGCGTCCGTCCGCCGGCTTCTCGCCGTAGACCGCGTACCAGAATGGCATCTTCGTGCCGTCTTCGGCCACGAGCACCTTCGAGTCGAACTCGGCCTTGGCATTGCCGCGCAGCGTGGCGGCGTGCTCGGTCCACAGCCGTTCGCGCGCCGCCTCGGCCTCCGCGCGCGAAAGCGGCGCCGTTGCCGCCGCGTGGCTCGCGGGCGCGAGCTCGATCACGCCGGACTTCCCCGTGCGCACCGCGCCCGGCTCGCGTCCGTCCACGCGATACGAGATCGCGCCGCCAGCGGGGACGACAAGCTCGAGGTGGTCGTTCAGGTCCCGCGTCTCGTCGTTCGTGCGGCCGCGTGCGATCACCGAGCCGTCGCCTGCGATCGCCTCGACCTCGGCGCGCACGCGCACACCGGACGCGGGGTCGCGCACCAGGACGCGCACGATGCCGCTGCCGGCGGGAATCGGCGTCGCCTTCCCCACGTATCGATCGGTGACATCGACTGCGCGCGCGCGCGGGCGCGAAGGATCGAACACCATCGGGAACTCGACGCCCGTGTCGCGCCACGTGACCGCGTAGATCGCGTGCTCGGGCTTGCTTCGGCCCTGTCCGGCGGCTCGCCCGCTGAACCAGCCTTCGTCGAGCCGGTCGCCGGTCGGTTCGGCGGCGCCCGTGTAGCGCCATCGCGCGCCGTCCCAGATCTCGACCCACGAGTGGTTGCCCGAGCCGTCGGTCCACATGGGAACACCGACGAATCGCGCCGGCACGCCCACCGAACGGCACGCGTTCACAAGCAGGATCGAGAGCCCCGTGCACGACGCGAGACCGGACTCCATCGACTCGCGCGGCGACTGGTCCGCGCGCGCGCGCTTCGTCGAATACTGCACCTTCCACTCCGGAAAGATGCGGGTGTTCAGGATCACGGCGGCCTCGGCCGGCGACTTCGCGGCGGCGACCATCGGCAGGCACTTCTCGCGGAGAAGCGGCAGCCACAGTTCGCGCCGTTCGCTCACGCTCGCGTACGGAAGAATCGCGTCGCGGAAGGTCTCCTCGTCGACCTGCGCGTTCCACGGCGCGGACATCCATGCGTCGTGCGCGCCGTCGACATGCGCCAGGAGGAACGCTGCGTCGAGCGTCTCGAGATCCGCCTTCGGCATGTGGGCGACAAGCCACTCCATCGATCCGCGCTGTTCCGAGGGCGCTTCCGCAAGGGCGCGTTCGATCTCGGGCCGGTTCGCGCCCGCCGCGGCCAGCGCGCGTTCGACTCCGGTCGCGGATGCGGCGAGCGAGATCGTGAATGCGACGAGCGATGCAAGGCAGTGCGTGAGGCGCATGGCCGAAGTGTACGGCCGCGCCTCGAAGGCGGGGCTCACGCGGCAGGCTTGAAGTCGCGGAACATGAACCACGCCGCAGCGACGAGGCAGATGCCCGCGTAGACGAAGTTCATCGTGAGCTTCTCCTTCATGTAGAACACCGCGAACGCCGCGAACACGGCCATGGTGATGATCTCCTGCATCACCTTGAGCTGCGCGAGCGAGAGCCCTGCCTGCTCGTACCCGATGCGGTTGGCGGGGACCTGCAGGCAATACTCGAAGAAGGCGACGAGCCAGCTGACGCCGATGGCGATCCAGAGCGGCTTCGACTTGAAGTCGCGCAGATGCCCGTACCAGGCGTATGTCATGAAGACGTTGCTGGCGACGAGGAGGAGCGGTGTGAGGAGAAGCGCGAGTCGGACGGACATGCGCGCAAGGTAGCGCTGGTCGCCGCGCGCGAGGCCGTCGTCGCCGCGCGCGAGGCCGTCGTCGCCGCGCGCGGCCGGACCTATGCCGCGGCTGAACTGTCCGCCGCGATGCGCGGGATTCGGAACGCGACCAGCACGCCGAGCGCCGACACCGCCGCGCCGGCGAGGATCGCCCAGCCGATCGCCTGGCCGAGCTCGGCGCCGAGCGCACCTGCCGCGCCGCTGACCGCCGCCGCGAAGGCCACTCCGACGGCGTTTCCCACCTGGCGGACGGTCTGCATGAGACCGGAGATCTGGCCGCGCATCTCGTCCGGAGCCCGCGAGAGCGTGTCCGTGTTCGCGGGCGACATGATGAAGGCGAGGCCGGCGCCGAGCAGCATCATGCCGGCCGCGATGACCGCGTAGCGCTCGACGAACGAGCCGGCGCCCCACGTCACGAGGCCGAGCGTCGCGAGCACGGTGCCTGCGCGCGCGAGCGGCCGCACACCATGGAGGTCGTACATCCTGCCCGCGCGCCTCGCGAGCAGGATGACCGGGATCAGGAGCGGCATCAGGCTTGCGCCGGCCTGCGACGGCGCGTAGCCGAGCACCGACTTCGCGTAGATCGAACCTTGCACGACGAGGGAGGCCATCGAGAACTGCATGATGCCGATGAGAAGCACGTTGGCGCGCAGTCTCGGATCGGCGAAGAGCCTGAGGTGCACGAGCGGCTTGGCGACGACGAACTGGCGGCGGGCGAAGAGCGCGGTGAGTGCGACGCCCGCCACGAGCATGACCAGATGGACGGGCTCGAGGATCCGCAGTTCCTGCGTGCCGCTCCGGGGCGCGCCTGCCTCGAGTGCGTAGACCGCCAGCGGAAGTCCGGTGACGATCAGCGCCGCCGAGACGAAGTCGAAGGAACGGTCGCTCGACATCCGGTTTGGCGCACGCGAGAGGAGGGCGAGGATGACCGCCGCGCAGGCGATGGGGAGGTTGACGAGGAACACCGAGCGCCAGCCGGCGTGCTCGGTGAGCAGGCCGCCGATGATCGGCCCGAGCGCGAAGAACGACATCGAGATGCCGATCGAGATCCCCATGGCGCGGCCGCGCTCGCCGGCGGGGAAGGTCTCGATGATGAGGGCCGATGCCGCCGGCTGCATGAGGCAAGCGCCGATTCCCTGCAGCACGCGCCCCGCGAGCAGGACGCGCACGTCGGTCGCCGCGCCGCAGAGCGCGCTTGCGGCCGCGAAGGTGACGATTCCCACGAGGAACGCGTTGCGCTTCCCCATGAGGTCGCCGAGCCGGCCTCCGATCGCCATGAGCGCCGCGAGCGTCACGAGGTAGGCGTTCGTGATCCAGGCGACGCCGCTCGGCCCGAGTCCGAACGCAGCGCCGATGTCGGGCCCGGCGATCGCAGTCACCGTCATGTCGACGAAGATCATCGAGAGGCTCGCCGTCATCGCGAGGAGGACGAGCAGCCGTCTTCGGTCGAACATCGGCGAGTCGGACACGCCGACAGACTACCCGAGGCGGGTCGACCGCAGATCCACGCGGAATCCGTGGCGTCGCCCCGCGCGGTGCGTGAGGCTCGCGTGTGGCGCTGCGGACGCTTCGCGGGTACAACAACGCGCGTGCAGCACGCGGACTGGCCCCCATCGACGACGCGTGACCGTGCGAAGGCCGCAGGATGGACTCGGAGTCGCCGCGTGTGACGCTCGATCGTCGCGCCATCATGCATCTCTTCGCGCGCGCCCGCGGCGCGCTGCCTGCGCGATGGAACGAAGCGCTCTTTCACCTGCCGGCCGACGTGACCGACGACACGCCCGCGCTGTGTCGGGCCCGCGGGTGGCCGCTCGAGGATCTCGGGCCGCGCGAGGAGCGTCTGCCCGCCCTGGTGCCAGGGACGCACGAAGGCGCGATCGAACGCCTTCGGGCGAGCCTGACCGGCCTTGACCGCGACGTGCGCGTGTTCGCGGCCGTGGTGCCCGAAGGTCGCGTGCTCGCGCGCGCGTGCAGCGCGATCGCGCCGGGCGGCATCGTCCTTGCCGACGTGAGCCCGCACGCCACGGTGCCGCTGCGTCACCATCGCGCGCTGACGAGCAGCGTGATCGCGGCGCCACCGGTGCGCCTGCGCGGACGGTCGGCCCTCGTCGGCGCGATCGGCCATCGCAACTTCTACCACTGGATGTTCGATGCGATTCCACGCGTCGCACTCGTGCGCGACGCGAAGCTCGACGACGTCGAGCGTTGGATCGCCCCCGCGACCGACCTTCCGGTCGCCGCCGAGCTGCTCGCGCGCGCCGGCGTCCCCGCGTCGCGCATTCACGGGATGCGGCGCAGCGACCATGTGGTCTGCGACGAACTCGTGGTGACGAGCGCGCCTGGCGAAGTGTGCGAGCCGACCGCGCGCACCGTGGAGTCGCTGCGGGCCATGCTGCTCGGCGCTCGCGGCGCGGAAGCCCCCGCGCGCGGAGATCGCCGCGTCTACATCGCGCGGCGCGGGCGGAGACGCGTGGCGAACGAGGCCGAACTTGCGCCGGTCCTCGCCCGCCACGGCGTCGAGACCGTCGCGATGGAAGGGCTCTCGCTCGACGAGCAGATCGCGCGCGTGCGGGGAGCGTCATGCGTGATCGCGCCGCATGGAGCTGCGCTTGCGCACATCATCCACGCGGCGCGCGGCGCGACGCTGGTCGAACTGCTCGCGCCGCGGTACTTCAACCCCAGTTTCTTCGTCCTCGCCGGTGCGTGCGGCATGCGCTACGGCGCCATCGAGGGCCTGCGGCTCGCGCGCGACTGGCGCGATCCGTCGACCGCCGATTTCAGGGTGGACGCGGACGCACTGGGCCGCATGCTCGCCACGGTGTTCGCGCAGGCCGACGGCGCGGTTCTCACGGACTGACGAGCCGAAGGCCCGCGCATCCGTCAGGCAGCGCCGAACCCGCGCTCAGTGGGAGTGGCCGACCGGCTCGAGACCGCACTGGCGGAGGAAGCGCCGGATCGCCGCGATCTCGTGGTCGCTCTCGAGCGCATGGCTCCCGTGCGGGATGCGGAACGTCATCTCGTGGGCGCCGAGGATCACCTTGAGGTGGTCTTGCTTCGTCTCTGTGCAGGTCGCCCCGTGGGCTTCGAGCATCCGGACGACGTCGCGCCAGTGGATGTTGTGGGAGGTCGGGTGGGCGAAGAGTTGCTCAAGCGTCTTGAGGTGGCTGTTGGACATGGCGGACTCCTTCTGGTTGAAGCGTTCGGGACCGGCCGCCTGTGATGGGACGGCCGCTGGTGAGGCGCTGGGGGGAAGCGCCGGATCAAGTATACACGAAACACGGATATAGGTATCCGGAATATGACGCCGTTCGCGGAAATCCTCGGAAACAGGGTGGACGCCCCACAGGGACGGCGCGAGGTGGACGTCCCACAGGGACGGCGCATGGCCTCGTGCTGCTCCGTGATCGCCGCGCGATTTCCTGCGCCGCTCCAAAACGGGCGCGGCGCACGGGAAGCCCGTGCGCCGGCCGCACCATCGTGCCTGTGCGAGCGTTGGCCCGCGTTTCTTCAGTTGCCGCCGTCCGGTGCTCCGCGGCGCGGACGCTCGCCTGAGCCTTCGGTTCCTGTTCCCTGCCGCGCGCGACCGCCACGGCCGCCACGCGGAGGCTGGCCCTCGCCAGGCGCGCGCTGGCCGGCGTCACCGGCTTCTCCACCCTCGCCGGGTTGGAAGAGTTCGTGTCCCTTCTCCTCGAGGTCGTGCAGCTTCGCGACGAGTTCCTTCGCCTTGCTGCCGTCGCCTGCAATCACCGCGCGCTCGATGTCGATCGAGACGAGAAGCGTCTCGAGCATCATCGATCGGAACTCCGCGTCGAACTTCGCGCGGTCGTCGCCGAAGCGCGCCTTCGCGGTGTCCGACATGCGGAGGTTCGCGCCGCCACCCTTCGCGCCCACGATCGCGCCTTGCAGCGCCTGGATGCTGTCGAGGTCTGCCTTGCGCGATTCCGGGGTGAACTGCGACGCGTTGAGCGTTCGGTAGGCGCGGTTCATCTGCTTCATGGCGCCCTCGACGTTCGCCGGAGCGCCCGCGCCCCCAGGTGCGCCAGCGCCACCGCGTGCCGCACCACGGCCGCCGAGCCCGCCGCTCTTCGCGGCCGTCTCGAGTTCGCCGCGGTCGATGAATCCATCCTTGTTCGTGTCGGCGCGCTCGAAGAGCCGGTCTGCGAGCGGCGGAGGGAGCTCGTCCTTGGAGAGCTTGCCGTCGCCGTTCGCGTCATTGCCCATCATGCGGTCGATGAACTGCTGAGGATCGGCGGGTTGGCGAGGACGCTCGCCTTCCGGCGCGTCGCCGCGGCCGCGCGGCTGCTCGGGCGGGGGGAAGGTTCCGTCTTGGCGAGCCGATGCGAGCGGCGCGAGTGCGACGAACGAAAGCGCTGTGATCGAAAGAGCGGTCGTGAACTTCATGGTTGGTCTCCTTGGCTGTCTTGGACAGTCGTGGAACGCGCGGAGTTGCCGAACATTGCGCGTCCGTCTCCGATTCCTGCAGGGGCGCGCGTTACCGGCACGGCCCCCAACCCGAGAGAAGCGCCCCGAGATCGGCGGAATCGGTGGTGCCGTTGCCGTCGATGTCGCCGGCGCCGGCGGTTCCCCATGAGGAAAGCAGCGCGCCGAGATCGGCTGAGTCGATCACGTCGTCGCCCTCTTCCGGAGCGATGTCGGCGGCACATGCGAGCGTGCCGTCGCAATCCGGGTAGAGCGCGACGGTGTCGGTCGCGACGAGCCCCGAGGAGTCGGTCACGGTGAGGGTGATCTCGTACCAGAACGTCGCGCTTGGCACGCATCCGATCGGGGAGATCACGGTTTCGGCATCGCACGACTCGATCGGCGGCTCCGGATGACTGTGCGAGTCGTGATGAAGCGCGGTCACCCACGAGCAATCGAGCCCGTCCGGGCCGTCGTTTGCATCGTCGATGTCGGCAAAGAGCGGGAGCGTCGTCGGACCGGCCATCGAGTAGAGCTGCCCATCGCGCAGCGACGCGATCGCCGCGCTCGGTGGCTCGTCGTTCACGCCGATCCGGATCGACCGCGACGCGGTTGCGCCGTCGGGATCACGAGCGGTCACCGTCGCCGTGCGGCCTTGCGCGCCGCGCGATGTGTAGACATGCATCATGATCGGGCCGCCATCGACCACGGTTCCATCGCCGAAGTTCCACGTGAAGGTCAACGGCGCGCCCTCTGGGTCGACGCTCGCCGAGGCATCGAACCGAACGCTCAGCGGCGCAGGCCCGTAGGTGTGGTCCGCGCTCAGCGAGATGGTGGGAGGCTGGGAGCCGTTGGGGAGATATCGATAGCGCGAGATCGCGTTCCAGCGGACGACATAGAGGGACTCGTTGATCGTGTCAGCGAACACGCCGACGATCTCGGGGATCCCTGCATCGAACTCGCTGACGCCTGTGACCCGAAGGCCGCAGCGGCACGCGCTTCCGGAGTTGCCGCATCGACTCTCCTTCGCGACGTCCGCCACCACGAGCCACGTGCTGACGAAGTCGGCAAGCATCATTTCGCCACGCCACGGCTCTGGCCACGAGGGAAAGTCGAGGATCGGGCCCGCGATCGCGCAGTAGCCGGCGAACGGCGAGCCCGTTGCGCCGCCCGCCGAACCAACCGGAACCGCGCGCGCGCTGCCAGCGGAAGAGAAGCCCGGCGTGCGCGTGCCTGCCGGCGGATGCTGCCAGTCGATCGCCGGCCTGTGGTGCGTGAAGGTCGGGATGCCTGCAGGAACGTCGGGTGCGCCGACGCCTTCGATCCACATCGCGTCGAGCTTGAGGCCTTCCGCTCCCGCGAAGCGGATCCGAATGGTGCGCGTGCCGGCCGCGAGCGTGACGGCAGGCGTTGTCGCCTCGCGCCAGTCGCTTGTCGATCCCGTGGACGGGAGCGCGAGCGCCGGGACCACGACGCGGCCGTCGACGAGGACTTCGAGCGAGAGCGGCGTTTCGCTCGCGCGCGCGTAGCGGAACGACAACGGGTGGTTTCCTGCGCGACCGACTTCGACCGTCCACTCGATCCATCCGGGGGCGGCCGCCCCGGCGCTCCGAAAGCCGGAGCCGGTGAATCCGTAGGCGCTGGTCGCAACGGGAGCATTGAGCGCCGTCGCGGCCTCGGCTTGCAGCACCGCGCAGCCACGGATGAACCGCGCCGGATGCTGCGAGTCCTGCCGCAGCAGGTCCCGGAAAGGAAGCGGCTGGCAACCCGCGACGACGGCGTCGGGATTCGCAAGGGCCGAGGATGCATAGCTCGGATTCAGTTCCATGCCCTCGAAGATCGGCCAACCGAGGTTGAGCCCGGGCTTTGCGACCACCGACACCTCTTCCCACGTCACCCAGCCGACGTCGCCGATGAGAAGCGTTCCCGGGTTCGCAGCGTCGGGATCGTGGTCGCCCGTGTTCGGCGCCATCGTCATGCGGAAGGGGTTGCGCAGCCCAAGCGAGTACACGCGGCTCTTCGCGGCGCGCGGCGACTTCGGGTCGTACCAGGGGTTGCTTCGGAGCCCGTCGCCGGTGACAGGATCGATGCGCAGCACCTTGCCGCAGAGGGAATCCACGAGCTGCGAGCGGAATGCCCCGACATCCTCGGCCTGCGTCAAGATGCCGTCCGCGAGCGCTTGGTTGACGGAGCCGTCCCAGACCTGGCCGCCGAGATCGACCTCGAGGTAGCTGGCAGAGTCGCCCGTCGAAACGAGGAGGGTCCCGTCTTGACCGAACAGCAGGCTGCCCACGCCGTGCGACTGATGGAGGATAGGAATGCCCGTCGACATCGACTCGCCGAGCAGGACCGATCGCGATCCAGCAAGCGTCGTCGTGAACCCGGTCGACGAATCGAGCGTGTATCGCGTGACGCGCCCGATCGTGGCGGAGAAGTACTCGTTCGTGCTCGCGTCGTACTGCGGCGTCCCGGCGAAACGAAGGTGATGGCGATCGACGACGTACAGCAGATAGATGTGAGGCGAAGCGGGGAAGGCGGGATCGACGGCGAGGCCGAGAAGGCCGAAATCGCGCCACGCTCCAACTTCGTCACGGATGTCGAGCACCGGATTCGGAAGCCGCTCGCCGTTCGCATTCATCATCCAGACCCTGCCGCCGCGTTCCCATGCGAGCAGTCGGCCGTCCGGAAGAGTCGCGATGCCCACGGCCTCCGTGAAGGCACCTCCGATCGTGTCGACGACGAACCCCGGCGGGGGCGCGCCCATGACGCGGATGGATGGCGCCCATGCGACCAGAGCGGTCATGGTGAGCCAGATGACGAACGACGAAAGCGGCGCTGTGTTGTCGGAATGCGCTCGACGCATCCCGACAAACTACCCACCGACGGTTCGCAGACGAAGGGAATTGTGCGGATTCCGGCAGGCCGGTGGCGCGGTTCCGCGTCGCGCATCGCGCGCGCTCTCCCAAATCGGGCCTGGAAGCTTGGTCATCTGAGACGACTTGTCTGCGATGCAACGCACACCGCCCCCGGATCCGCGAGGGACCCAGGGGCGGGGAGTGCGTAGACGCTCGTGCGAGCGGGATTACTTCTTGGTGTCGGCGCCGCCCTGGGCGTTCTTCGCCGGCGCGGTCGGGAGAAGGACGGTGTCGATCGCGTGGATGACGCCGTTCGAGGTCTCGACATCGGCGATCGCGACGGTCGCGTTGCCGAGCATGACCTTGCCGTCCTTGACGGTGACCTTCACCGGGCTACCGAGCACGGTGGGGACTTCGCTCATCTTCACGACCTGGTCGGAGTAGGCGGCGACGCCCGGAACGACGTGGTAGGTGAGGATCTCGATGAGCGCCTTCTTGTTCTCCGGCTTGAGGAGATTCTCGAGCGTGCCGGCCGGGAGCTTCGCGAAGGCGGCGTCGGTCGGAGCGAGGACCGTGAACGGGCCCTTGCCCGAGAGCGTCTCGACGAGGCCGGCGGCCTTGACCGCGGCGACCAGCGTGTTGAACGAGCCGTTCGAGGCGGCGACCTCGACGATGTTCTTGTCGTTCGGGAGGATCACGGTGTCGATCACGTGGATCACGCCGTTGCTGCAGGCGATGTCGGTGGCGACGACGTTGGCGCCGTCGACGGTGACCTTGCCGCCCTTCGCCACGATGTCGACGCGCTGGCCCTGCACGGTGCCGGCGTTCGTGAGCTTCACGACGTCGGAAGCCATGACCTTGCCGGCCACGACGTGGTAGGTGAGGATCGAGGCGAGCTTCGCCTTGTTCTCCGGCTTGAGAAGGCTCTCGACCGTTCCGGCCGGGAGCTTCGCGAAGGCCTCGTCGGTCGGCGCGAACACGGTGAACGTGCCGCCCGAGAGAGTCTCGGCGAGGCCCGCGGCCTGCACGGCTGCGACGAGCGTCTTGAAGTTGCCCGCGCCGACGGCGGTCTCGACGATGTTCTTGGTGGCGGCGGCCTTCGCCGGAGCGGTGGCCGTCGTGGCCTGGGCCGACGCCGTCGAGGCGACGCCGAGGGCGAGGATGCAGGACGAAGCGAGAGTGATGAGCTTGAGCATATGTGTCTCTACCGAACGAGCGCCGGAAAGGACCGGCGGCTTGCGAACCTCCGCGACCGGGGAGGGGACGGCGATGCAGCGCGTACCGACGCGTCGACGCAGGACAGAACCGCGCGTGGCGACGTGCCACCGCGTGTTCCACCAACTGTGGATTCGACTCGGTCCGCCTGACATCGGTGCGGACGCCCCTTGCTTCGACGAAGCCGAGGGGATCGGATGCACCGACGGATGAAAGCGCGCGCGGATTCCGTCATCGCGCGCGATTCCGCGCTCATGCGCTTGCGGTATCGTCCGCGCATGAGCGACCGTGGACGCACGCCGAGCAATCCAGCCGACGAGGAGCGTTGCGCGACCGCGGAAACGTCGGATGACGAACTCAAGGCGGAGATCGATGAGGGCTCGACGGCCGCCGCATCGTTGGGCAGGATCCTCGGCCCGCTGCTTGCGTGCGCTGCGGTCGGACTCACGCATCCCGAGCTTCTCGCGTGGGGCGGACTCGGCGTCGATGCGTGCTGGACGCTCGCGATCCTCGTGCTCATGGCGGTGTGGTGGGTCACGCTCGCGGTCGAGCCCGCGGTGACCGGCATGATTCCCTTCGTGGCGTTCGCGATCCTCGGCATCGGCAAGGCGTCGGAGATCGCGGCGCCGTATGCGAACGACGTGATCTTCCTGTTCGCCGGCGGCGCGCTCATCGGACTTGCGCTCGAGCGCACGGGGGTGTCGGCGCGGATCGCGACGGCGCTGGTCGGCCTTGCAGGCCGCTCGCCTTTCCGCGTGCTCTGTGCGGTCATGGTCGCGACGGCGCTCCTCAGCGCGTTCGTCTCGAACCTCGCGACGGCCGCGACGATGATGCCGCTGGCGATCGCGCTCGGGGCGCGCGCGCGCGCCGATGCGCGCACGGACGCGGAGCGCGCGGCCGCCGGACGATTCCTGACGTCGCTGCTCCTTGGCGTCGCGTTCGCGTCGAGCATCGGCGGCGCGCTGACGGTGATCGGCAGCCCGCCGAATCCGATCGCGGTGGAGTGGCTCCGCAAGAATGGCGAGGAGGTCAGCTTCGTCGGCTGGCTCCGCTTCAGCGTGCCGGCGACGGCGGTGTTCCTGCCGATCGCGATGTTCGTGCTTGGAATCTGGCTGTTCCCCGCGCGCGGCGTGAGCGTGGCGCGCCTCGACGCGACGGCGCCGCCGCTTGGCCGCGACGGAGCCGCGGCGCTGGTCGTGTTCCTGCTGGCGGTCGCCGCGTGGGTGACCCGGCCGCTCTACGGCGACCACCTCAAGATCGTGGGCGACGGCACGATCGCGGTGACCGCGGGATTGCTGCTCTTCCTCATCCCAAGCACCGCGCGGCGGGGGACGCGCATTCTCGCGCCGTCGGCATTTGCGCGCATTCCGTGGCGGGTGCTCGTCCTCTTCGGGGGCGGGCTGTGCCTCGCGGACGCGATGCAGCGAACCGGACTCTCGACCGCGCTCGGCGACATGATCGCAAGCGCGGGAACGCTGCCTTCCATCGCGGTGCTTGCGATCCTGGTGGTGCTCCTTGTCCTCGCGAGCGAGGTGGCGTCGAACACGACGCTCACCGCGATGGCGGTGCCGATCGTCGGCGCGCTCGCCCCGGGCCTCGGGGTCGAGGCGAAGACGCTGGTGATTCCGGCGGCATTCGCAGCGAGCTGGGCGTTCGCGATGCCGGTGGGCACGCCGCCGAACGCACTCGTCTACGGCAGCGGACGGCTCCGTGCGCGCGACATGATGCGCGCGGGCATCGTGCTCGACCTTGTCGCGATCGTGGTGATCGTGACGATGGCGTGGCTGCTCCTTTGACAGGCTGCGTGCACCAGCGCGCGCTCCGGACGATCGCCGCGTGCGTCAGCGCCGGCGCCATCGCGCGGCGATCGCCGCTGCGCCAAGCAGCGCGAGCGCGCCCGGCGCGGGAATCGGCACGGCGTCGACGCCATGCAGCGTGACGGTTCCCGTCCACGTTCCCGACGAGAGCCCGTTTCCGTAGCCGTTCCCGATCCACACCGTGCCGTCGATCGCCCGATTGCCCGAGAAGGCAAGCGTGGATGCCAGGTTCACGGTCCCGATCGCCGTCGTGCCGGTGCTCGAGGAACCGCCATTCGGCCAGGCGAAGCGCTGCGCGGCGTTGAGGCTGTTGAAGCCGCCGATCTGCAGGAGCCCGTTCGAGGTGATCGGCTCGACGTCGACGTAGACGCAGAGATCGTCGGCGTAGGTGTTGTCGACCGAGCCGTTCAGGACGACATTGATCGATGCGCCGGTCAGCGTGCCGACGATGTTGAACTGGCTGTAGTCGACGAAGCGGGAGAAACTCCATCCCGAGAAGGACGTGTTGTCAAGCGTGAAGGTGATGTCGGCGGATGCGGCGCCGGTGAGCGCCGATGCTGCGACGACGGCCGCGACGCGGCCACTGCGAATGGTCGACTTCATCTCGATTCCCTCCTCGTTCCCGATCTCGTTCCCAACCCCATGCGCGATGCACGGCCGTGACAGGTCACGAACGGACACCGCTCTGCTCTTCCTCGCGCACCGCCCCAGCGAACACTCCGCGTGGCTTCGTTTTCGCAGCCACGCGCCCGACGGCGAACTGCGCCTGATGCGGCCGCCCGGGCGCCCTGCGCGGCGACGGCGAGGCGACGGCGCGGCGAAGGCGCAAGCTCCTGTCGAGACGAAGGATGCATCGCATCTCGGGCGTGTCAAACCAAACCGCGTGATTCGCACAGACCCGAGAGATATCGCACGTGGAACCCGTTTCCGGACCGCAGCGCTGCGGTGCGATCAGGCCGGGCTTCCCGGCGCGTCGCGCTTGAGGAGCGCGAGGAGTTCCGCGTGCAGCGCGGGCGGTGCCGCCACGGCGCTGCCGCCGTGGATGTCGACGCGGCCATGCCAGTCGGTGAACACGCCGCCGGCCTCCGCCAGGATCACCGGGAATGGGCCGGAATCCCACGGATTCATCACGGGGTCGAACCACGCATCCACGCGGCCAGTGGCGACAAGCATGCCGCCGTAGCAATCGCTCCAGCCACGCAGCCGCCGCACGGCGCGCGCGACCGTGACAAGCGCGTCGGCTCGCTTCGCGCGGTCGAAGTACTCGAGTCCGCTGGTGCAGACAAGCGCGTCGGCAAGCGCGACGGCGGGGCGCACGCGCGCCTCGGTGCGGTGGATCGCTCCGTCGGCGCCGCGACGTTCCCACCACGCGCCTTGGCCCCGCGCGGCCCACACGCATTCGCCGAGCGCGGGCATCGAGCAGATGCCTGCGACGACTTCGCGAGCGGTGCCGTCGGTCCGTTCAAGTCCGATGAGCGTGCCGAAGAGCGGCACGCCGGCCGCGAACGAGATCGTTCCATCGATCGGATCGATCACCCAGCGGAAGCCGCTGGTGCCTTCCTCCGCGCCGTGCTCTTCGCCAAGCAGCCCGTCCTCCGGGAAGTCGGCGCGGATCTGGCCGCGCAGCAGCGACTCGATCTCGAGGTCGGCTTCGGTGACGGGGGATGCGTCGGCCTTCGCGTGGACGGCGAGCGAGAGCGACTGGAAGCGCTTCATCGCCACCGTGCCCGCGCGATCGGCGAGCGTGCGCATGAGCGAGATGCGCGCGGAGAGCGCGTCGTGGTCCGCCTCGTGGTCCGCGTCATGGTCCGGGTTTGGGGCCGTGGTCATGTACGGATCGTACTTGCACGCCTGGATCATCCGCCGCGCGACGCGTCCGAGGCCGCGGCCTGCGCGGCATGCAGGCGTTGCAGGCGCCAGAACGCGAGCACCGCGCCTGTGGCGGCGAGCAGGAAGCTGGCCATGTCCGCGATCGCGACAGGATCGAGTTCGCTCGAGAGGCGGCGGGGAGCCTGCGTCTCCAGAAATCTGTCGCGCAAGGCGACCATGAAGGGGTCGGCGTTCTCGGGAAGCCGGGCGAACTCCGCGTGCAGCAGCGATGCAGCGTCCTCGTCCGAGAGCGGTGTCACGAATGCCGGCGGCGCGCCGCGGACCAGGAGCGTGGGCCGGGTCTTGAAGATCGGGTAGGGAACCCCGAAGTCCGATCGGCGTCGCGAGAAGACACCGACCCAGACGTCTTCGGGAATCTCGCGCGGAGGGATGTCGCGATCGACCAGCGTCACGCGCCACGGCGGCGTGCCCGCATCGGGATCATGCGTGAAGAAGGCGATCACCTTGACTGGCTCGATCCCGCCCACCCTGATCGGCAGGAATGCACTGCCGAGGCGCGTCAGGCACCAGCCGATGCACGCCAGCATGATCGTCCAGAGGAGCCACGCGGGCATTCGTCGTCGGGCATCGGGCATCGGGCGCCTCCTGCGGGTCTACTGCTTGTTCGCCGCAGCATCCTTCGCCGCAGCATCCTTCGCCGCAGCATCCTTGTTGGCCGCATACTTCTCGCCGATTCGCGCGAGTTCACCCGAGTCCACGAGTCCCTTGAGCGCGGCGCCGAGCGCCTCGCGCAGCGTCGCGTCGTCTGCACGGCAGAGGATCGCGGTTGGCTCGGCCGCGAGCCGCACCACGCGATATGCAGGGTCGCGCGCGGCGCGCGCCTCGAGCGAGAGCGCATCGCCCGCGAAGGCGTCGAGCTCGCCCTTCGTGATCTTGGTCGCGAGCGCGCCCTCCGGCTCGTTGGAGAACGACGGCTTCGCGTTCGGCCGCTGCGACGCGAGGAACTGCGCGGCGGCGGAGTTCGCACGGGCCGCGATGCGCAGGGTGGACAGGTCGCCCTCCGCCGTGATGGGCGAATCCTTCGCGACAAGGAGCGCCGGACCGCTCGCCGAGAGATACGCGGGCTTGATCGCGGCGATCGGCCGAGAAAGCCCCGCGACCCCGACGAGCCCGGCCGACGCGCCGTTCAGCACGATGTCGACCTCGCCGGCCGCGAGCGCTGCGGCCTGCTCGCCCTGGGAAACCTGCCTTTCCTCGAAGCTCCAGCCGGTCGCCTTCGCGAGAAGAGCGACGACCGCCGCATCGAGGCCGCGGTCGGCGCTGCGCCGCGTGGCGGCCTGCCAGTACGGTGCGTTCGGCAACGTGCGGCCGACGCGGATCGCGCGCGTCGGCTTGCCATCGGCGCCGAGGACGGGCGAGAGAACGAAGCGCGGCGCCATCTCGGCGGCGAACGTGCGGACCGCGAGCGCCACGAGCGTGGCGGTTCGCGCGGCAAGCCGCTCGTCGACCTTGTCGGCGTGGTCGCTGACCTTGTGGTAGTCCTCGTGGTCCTCGCAGCTGAAGAGGACCGAGGGGATTCCAGCGCGCAGGAACGGGCCTTGGTCGCTGCGGTCGAGCCAGTCGGGATGCGTATCGACCTTCATCTCGATCGGCACCTTGGGTGCGAGCCGCACGAGGAGATCGACCAGCACCTTGCCCTTCGGTCCGCCGTCGAGCCGAATCGCGCCATCCGGCTGGCGCGAGATCATGTCCATGTTGAAGAGCCCGCGGATGCGCGCGGGCGGCAGGGTTTCCTCCTCGAGGAACGCGCGGCTTCCGATGAGGCCCATCTCCTCGCCGGTGAACCCGACGAAGACGACGCCGACGTTCAAGGCATCGTTGCGAAGCGCGTTCGCCACCGCGATCATGCCTGCGACGCCGCTGGCGTTGTCGTCGGCGCCGTTGTAGATGCGGTCCTCGCCGCTGCGCGCAGGCGGCAGATGGTCGAAGTGTGCGGTGACCAGGATGAACTCGCCGCTTGGGTTCGCTCCCCTCGGAGGATGCCAGCCGACCACGTTGGGCGCGGCGCTGGGGAACTTCGCGACAGGGACGAGCATCGAGTCCCGACCCTCGAGCGGCTTCGCACCGGCCGCGGCCAGCTTGCCGGCAAGCCACGTCGCCGCGCGCTTCCCCTCCTCGCTGCGGAAGTACCGTCCGTTCATCTCGTCCGAGGCGAACTCCGCGATGTCGGCCTTGATCGTCGCCGGGTCGATCTTGGGGAGCGGGGTGGTTTCATCGGCCGCGTTGGCGAACGAGGAGATCGCAAGGCCAAGGACCGACGCGCCGAGAGCGAGGAATCGCAGCATGCCGACAGCGTATCCCAACGCGGTAGAATCGCGGCGTGGCCGTGACCAACTCGAACGAACCGATCGATCGGTCGCTGACGCACTCGATCCGCCTGCCGGACCTCGTGCGGGTCGGAAGCGACTCGGACGGCGGCTACGTCGTCCCGCGCTCGGTCCTGTCCGCGTGCGACGGGATCCTCGGGCTCGGCATCCATGCGGACTGGTCGTTCGAGCGCGATGCGCGTGCGCTCTCTGCGGCAGGCCGCGCGCATCTCTACGACGCGACCACGACGATTCCCTGGCTCGTGAGCCGCATGCCCATGGGCGTGCTGCGGATCCTCGGCGGCGCGCTCTCGGCGCAGCCGAGGCGCGTGCGCGACGGTCTCAACCGGCTCGCGGCGCCGTTTCGATATCGCCGGTTTTTCCGGGGCGACGTGCGCCACTATCCGCAGATGATCGGCCATCGCACTGAGCCAGGCTGGGTCGACCCGGCCACGGCGATCGCGCGCCTCCGCGAGGCCGGCGCCACGCGCATTCTCGTGAAGATGGACATCGAAGGCGGCGAGTACGAGGTGCTGCCGCGCATCGGCGAGTGGGGCGAGCAGGTCGACCTGCTGCTCGTCGAGTTCCATGGAATCCAGGACGACCCTGCCCGCTTCAACGCGCTCATGCGCGAGCTCTCGCGTCTGTTCGTTCCCGTGCACCTCCATGGCAACAACTCGCAGCCGCTGACCGCCGACGGATTCCCGGGGATGGTCGAAATCACCTTCCTGGCGCGCCGGCTCATGCCTCGAGGCGCGCGGGCGGCGCCCTTCGACTATCCGATCCCGGCGCTCGACCGGCGCAGCTCGCTGCGGGGCCCCGAGCTCTCGTTCACGGCCTGAGGCGCGAAAACCGCCCGTCCGGGCGCTCTTTCACAGCGTCGATTTGATTGATCCGCGAACCGAACCTGCCGATAGAGGAGTACATTCGTCTCCCCGTCCGCGCGCACTCCGCGAGGCGCGGTGCTGTCCACCTCCCTCCCTGAGCGGCCCCTAGAGAACCCATCGCGATGTGCGGCATCATCGGTTATGCAGGCCGTTTTGAACACGGGTCGCTCGAGAGCGGCATCCGTGCGATCTGCCATCGCGGCCCCGACGATTCGGGCGTGTTCTTCGACGACGGCGCGGGCGTCGGGCTTGGGCACACGCGGCTCTCGATCATCGATCTCTCGCCGCTCGGGCACCAGCCCATGCAGGCGCTCGATGGCGCGGTGCAGCTTGTCTTCAACGGCGAGATCTACAACTATCGCGAGCTCCGCAAGGAACTCGAGGCGAAGGGCCACGCCTTCCGCGGCCACTCCGACACGGAAGTGATCCTGCATCTCTACCTCGAGGAAGGCGAGAGGATGCTTGCGCGGCTGAACGGCATCTTCACGATCGCGATCTTCGACGCGCGCTCGGGCACCACGCTGGTCGCGCGCGATGCGCTGGGCGTCAAGCCGCTCTACTACACCGAGCAGCCGCGCGGCGTCGCCTTCGCAAGCGAGATCAAGGGCTTGCTGCGGCTCGTCCCCGGCCTCCGCGAGCTCGACGTGGCCGCGCTGCACCGCTACATCACGTTCCTCTGGTGCCCTGGCGAAGGCACGCCGCTGAAGGCCGTGCGAAAGCTCCTGCCCGGCGAGGCCATGGTGCTGCGCGCCGGCAAGATCGAGCGCCGCTTCACGTGGTATCAGCTGCCGGCGTTCCGCGGCATCGCCCGCGATCTCTCCGAGCGGCAGTCGGTCGAGGGCGTCGAGCGCCACGTGCGCGAGGCAGTCCAGCGCCAGATGGTGGCCGATGTCCCGGTCGGAGCGTTCCTCTCCGGCGGACTCGACTCGAGCGCCGTGGTGGCTTTTGCCCGGGAAATCGCGCCTGATCTCCAGTGCTTCACCATCCGGCAGGTCGGCGGGACCGAGGACGGCGTGACGGACGACCTTCCGTACGCGGAGAAGGTCGCGAAGCATCTCGGCGTGAAGCTGCACACCGTCGAGATCGAGGCGAGCCGCATGGCCGGCGACATCGAGCGCATGGTGTGGCAGCTCGACGAGCCGCTGGCCGATCCCGCGCCGCTGAACGTGCTCTACATCTGCGAGCTCGCGCGCAAGAGCGGCATGAAGGTGCTGCTCTCGGGCGCCGGCGGCGACGACCTCTTCACGGGATACCGCCGGCATCACGCGCTCGAGCTCCAGCGCTACTGGGACTGGATTCCGAAGGGTGTGCGCGGCCTGCTCGAGTCGGCGACCTCGCGCCTCGACCAGCGCCGGCCATGGCTGCGCCGGATCGCGAAGGTCGCCAACGGCGCCGGCCTCGACGGCGACGAGCGGATCGTGAACTACTTCCGCTGGGCGCGCGAGGCCGAGATCCTCGCGCTCTTCAGCGAGGACGCGCGCAGGGCCATCGCGGGGCAGTCGGCGTCGAGCACGCTGCTCGACTTCATCGCCCCGCTGGGCAAGGACGTGCCGCCGATCGAGCGCATGCTGGCGATCGAGCAGCGCTTCTTCCTCAGCGACCACAACCTTCCCTACACCGACAAGATGTCGATGGCGGTCGGCGTCGAGGTGCGCGTGCCGCTGCTCGACCTCGAGCTCGTGGACTTCGCCGCCCGCATTCCCTCGGGCGTCAAGCAGAAGGGCGGCGTGGGCAAGTGGGTCTTCAAGAAGGCGATGGAGCCCTATCTCCCGCACGACGTGATCTACCGGCCGAAGTCGGGCTTTGGCGCGCCGGTGCGGAAGTGGATGTGCGACGAACTTCGCCCCTTGGTCGGCGACCTGCTCGGAGAGGCGAGCCTGCGGCGAAGAGGTCTCTTCGACCCGGCGGCGGTCCAGCGGCTGGTTTCGTTGAACCAAACGGGCAGAATCGACGCTTCCTACACGCTTCTTTCGCTCCTTTGCATTGAAGTCTGGTGCCGGAGGTTCATCGACGGCGCCGGGCGAGCCGAAGGAGAACCGCATGGAGAGTGAAAAGGCCCAGGTCAAGGACTTCTGGAACCGCGCGTCGTGCGGCGAGGAGCTCCTGCTGCCGAGCGTCGAGCGCGAGGGCTACGAAACCCAGCGCCGCGAGCGTTATCGGCTTGAGCCCTACATTCCCGAGTTCGCCGGGTTCAACCGCAGCGCAGGGATGAAGGTCCTCGAGATCGGCGTCGGCCTCGGCGCCGACCACCAGTCGTTCGCGGAAGGCAAGGCCGAGATGCACGGGATCGACCTGACGCCGCGCGCGATCGAGCACACCACGCGTCGGCTCGAGCTGTTCGGCCTGAAGTCGAACCTTCAGGTCGGCGACGCGGAGAACCTGCCGTTCGCCGACGGGACGTTCGACGTCGTCTACTCGTGGGGCGTGCTGCATCACAGCCCGAACACGCCGAAGGCGTTCCGCGAGGTGCTTCGCGTGCTGAAGCCCGGCGGCAACGCCCGCATCATGATCTACTCGAAGTGGAGCCTCATCGGGCTCATGCTGTGGATGCGCTACGGGCTGCTCCGCGGCAAGCCGTTCACGAGCCTCGAGGAGATCTACAGCAAGTACCTCGAGAGCCCGGGCACGAAGGCCTACACCGTCGCCGGTGCGCGGGCGTTGTGCGAAGGCTTCGGCGATGTCCGCATCCACACCGTGCTGACGCACGGCGACCTGCTGACCTCCGGCGCCGGGCAGCGCCACGAGGGCGCGCTGCTCGACGTCGCGCGGCGCATCTGGCCGCGCTGGCTCTTCAAGATCGTCGCGAAGGACCGCGGCCTCTTCATGCTGATCGACTGCGTCAAATAGGCCCGAAGCCACGGCTGGCGTTCGAGTGTCCGAGAAATCCGGATGCCGCGACCCGACAGGGGATCGGTGCGCGGTGGCTGTTGGCGCGGAAGCCTCATTTTCGGGCACAGCGCCCCGGAAAAACGCCGATACACACGACCCTTCGCGACCTCAGCACACACGCCTTTCGACGAGAATCCCGTGAAACAGATCCTGCAGTCCCTCAAGAACGGCTCGACCGAAGTTGCCGAGGTCCCGTGCCCGGCCGCGAAGCGCGGCCACCTGCTCATCCGCACCTCGCGCACGCTGGTGTCGGTCGGCACCGAGCGCATGCTCGTCGAGTTCGGCAAGGCCGGCTGGATCGAGAAGGCGCGCCAGCAGCCTGACAAGGTCCGCATGGTGCTCGACAAGATCAAGACCGACGGCCTCATGCCGACGCTCGAGGCGGTGTTCAACAAGCTCGACCAGCCGCTGCCGCTGGGCTACTGCAACGTCGGACGCGTGCTCGAGGCCGGCAGCGGCCTGGTGGGCTACGCGCCCGGCGACCGCATCGTCTCGAACGGCAAGCACGCGGAGGCCGTGTGCGTTCCGATCAACCTGACGGCGCGCGTTCCCGACCAGGTCAGCGACGACGAGGCGGCGTTCACCGTGCTCGGCGCGATCGCGCTGCAGGGCATCCGCCTCGTCCAGCCGACGCTCGGCGAGACCGTCGTCGTCACCGGCCTCGGCCTCATCGGCCTCGTGACCGTGCAGCTGCTGCGTGCGCACGGCTGCCGAGTGCTCGGCCTCGACTTCGACCCCGAGAAGCTCGAGCTCGCGAAGAAGTTCGGCGCGGACGTCGTCAACCTCGCCGCGGGCCAGGATCCCGTCGCCGCGGCGCAGGCCTACTCGCGCGGCCGCGGCGTCGACGCGGTGATCATCACCGCCGCGACCAAGTCGAACGAGCCCATGCACCAGGCGGCGCTCATGTGCCGCAAGCGCGGCCGCATCGTGCTTGTCGGCGTCACGGGCCTCGAGCTCTCGCGCGCCGATTTCTTCGAGAAGGAACTCACCTTCCAGGTCTCCTGCTCGTACGGTCCCGGCCGCTACGACCCGAACTACGAGGAGCGCGGCAACGACTATCCCGTCGGCTTCGTCCGCTGGACCGAGCAGCGCAACTTCGAGGCCGTGCTCGACATGATGGCGGACGGACGCCTCGACGTGAAGCCGCTGATCTCGCACCGGTTCAAGATCGAGAGCGCCGTCGAGGTGTACGAACTGGTGACCGGCGGCGCGCCAAGCCTCGGCATCCTCCTCGACTATCCGACGTCCGCCGACAAGCCCGACGCCGACGTGCGCCGCACGTCGGTCGAGCTTCCGAAGCCGGCGACCCCGTCCGCGAAGGCGGCGACGTCGATCGGCTTCATCGGCTCGGGCAACTACGCGACGGCCGTGCTCATTCCGGCCTTCAAGGAGGCCGGCGCGCGACTGCGCACCGTCGCCTCGAGCGGCGGCGTGAGCGGCCTGCATGCGGGCCGCAAGTTCGGCTTCGAGTCGACGACCACCGACACCGACGGCGTGTTCCGCGACGCAAGCGTGAACACGATCGTCATCTCCACGCGCCACGACTCGCACGCATCGATGGTCTGCCAGGCGCTCCGCGCGGGCAAGCACGTCTTCGTCGAGAAGCCGATCGCGCTGAAGACCGAGGAACTGCGCGAGATCGAGGCCGCGCGCGCCGAAGCCGCCGCGAAGGGCGCCGCGCCGCTCGTCATGGTCGGCTTCAACCGCCGGTTCGCGCCGCAGGTCGCGAAGCTCAAGTCGCTCCTCAAGGGCGCGAGCGGGCCGAAGGCGTTCATCATGACGGTGAACGCCGGCGCGATTCCCGCCGAGCACTGGACCCAGGACCGCGACGTCGGCGGCGGCCGCATCGTCGGCGAGGGCTGCCACTTCATCGACCTTCTCCGCTTCCTCGCCGGCGAGCGCATCACGCGCGTCACCGCCCACGCGATGGAGTCGAAGTCTGGCGACACGGTGTCCATCGACCTCGGCTTCGCCGACGGCTCGATCGGCACGATCCACTACCTCTCAAATGGCTCGAAGGCGTTCCCGAAGGAGCGCGTCGAGGTCTTTGCGCAGGGACGCGTGATCCAGCTCGACAACTTCCGCAAGATGACCGGCTTCGGCTGGCCCGGCTTCTCGAAGATGAACCTCTGGCGCCAGGACAAGGGCCAGAAGGCGTGCGCGGCGGCGTTCGTCGACGCGGTCGCGTCGGGCGGCGCGTCGCCCATTCCGTTCGAGGAGCTGATCGAGGTGGCCGAGGCGACGATCGCGGCGGCCGACCTCTCGCGCACGAGCCGCTGAACACGGGATTCCCCGCAGAAACGACACGGTGACAGCATGAGCACGATTCTCGTCGACATCATCGCAGGCGCGCGTCCGAACTTCATGAAGATCGCGCCGATCATCCACGCGATCCAGGCGCGCGAGAAGCAGGGCGGACCGATCCGCTACCGGCTCGTGCACACCGGCCAGCACTACGACGAGAAGATGTCGGGCGACTTCTTCCGCCAGCTTGGCATTCCCGCGCCCGACGTCAACCTCGAGGTCGGCTCGGGCTCGCACGCCGAGCAGACCGCCTCGATCATGACGCGATACGAGAAGCTGCTGCTCGAGAAGAAGCCGGCGCTCTGCCTCGTGGTCGGCGACGTCACCAGCACCATGGCCTGCGCGATCGCCGCGCAGAAGCTCTGGGTCAAGGTCGCGCACGTCGAGGCGGGCATCCGCTCGGGCGACTGGACGATGCCCGAGGAGATCAACCGGATGGTGACCGACTCGATCACCAACTGGTTCTTCACCACCAGCGACCACGCGAACCGCAACCTGCGCGGCGGCGGCATCTCCGACGACCGGATCTTCTTCGTCGGAAACACCATGATCGACACGCTCCGCGCGAACATGGACCGGCTCTCGAAGCCGGCCTTCTTCGACGAGCTCGGCCTCAAGCCGAAGTCCTACTTCGTGATGACGATGCACCGCCCGGCGAACGTCGACTCGGGCAGCACCTTCACGAAGCTGCTCGACGCGATCATCGCGGGAACGCGCGGCGAACCGGTGGTCTTCCCGGTGCATCCGCGCACGGCGAAGACCATGCGCGACATGGGCGGCCTGCCCGAGAGCCTGAAGCTCGTCGATCCGCAGCCGTACCTCGAGTTCAACTACCTCGTGAAGCACGCGAAGGCCGTCATCACCGACTCCGGCGGCATCACCGAGGAGACGACGGTGATGGGCGTGCCGTGCCTCACCATGCGCGACAACACCGAGCGGCCCGAGACCATCGAGCTCGGCACCAACGAGCTGATCGGAACGAACCCCGCCGCGCTGAAGCCGGCGCTCGACCGGCTGTTCGCGGGCCAGTGGAAGAAGGGCGGCATCCCGCCGCTCTGGGACGGCAAGACGAGCGAGCGCATCGTCGCGCACCTCGAGAAGCTGCTCGCGTAGGATCGCCGCCGCTCGGACGCGGCGCGCACAGGGCAAGACATGAACGTCATCGCGAAGGCACTGCGGTTCTGGCACACGGTGCGCTGGCTCAAGCCGGTGCAGGTGTACGGGCGCGTGCGATTCCGGCTGGCGAAGCCGAAGCCGGACCTGCGGCCGGCGCCCGCGCCGCGGGCGTCGAACGGCGCGTGGGTGGCGCCGGCGCGGCGCGAGCAGAGCCTCGTGACTCCGACCCAGATGCGCTTCCTCGGCGTCGAGCGCGATCTCGACCTGCACGGCTGGGACGACAAGGAGATCGCGAAGCTCTGGCGCTACAACCTGCACTACTTCGACGATCTGTGCGCGCACGGCGCCGCCGATCGCGTCGCGTGGCATCGCGAGCTGATCGCGCGCTGGATGCGCGAGTGCCCGCCCGGCAAGGGCACGGCGTGGGAGCCGTATCCGACGTCGCTGCGCATCGTGAACTGGATCAAGTGGATTCGCGCGGGAAACGAGCCTGTTCCCGGCATGCTCGACAGCCTGGCGGCGCAGGCGCGCTTCCTGTCGAAGCGCCTCGAGTGGCATCTCCTCGGGAACCACCTCTTCGTGAATGCGAAGGCACTGGTGTTCGCCGGACTCTGCTTCGAGGGCGCCGAGGCCGATGGCTGGCGCGAGACGGGCTGGCGCATCCTGCGCGCCGAGATTCCCGAGCAGATCCTTGCGGATGGCGGGCAGTTCGAGCGTTCGCCCATGTACCACGCGCTCGCGGTCGAGGACATGCTCGACCTTCTCAACGCCATGCGTGCGTGGGGTGGCGTGTGCGCGCCGGACGACGACTCGTCGGTGGCGCGGCGGGTGGCGCCCATGCTCGCGTTTCTCGACGGCGTGACGCACCCCGACGGCGAGGTCTCGTTCTTCAACGACAGCGCGGGCGGCGTCGCGCCGATACGGAGCGAGCTGATCGCCTACGCGTCGCGTCTGGCGGTTCCGTCGGCGGCGCCGGAGCCGGACGCGGGCGCGGGCGCCGCGCGTGTCCGCGAGTTCAGGGCAAGCGGCTTCACCCGGCTCGAGGCTGGCGATGCCGTGCTCATCGTCGATGTCGGCGACGTCGGGCCCGACTACCTTCCGGGCCACGCCCACGCCGACACGCTCTCGTTCGAACTCTCGATCGGCGGGCAGCGGGTCCTCGTGAACAGCGGAGTGTCGCAGTACGGCCTCGGACCCGAGCGGCTTCGCCAGCGCGGGACCGCCGCCCACAACACCGTGACCCTCGACGGGGCCGACAGCTCCGAGGTCTGGGGCGGCTTCCGCGTGGCCAGGCGGGCGCGCGTCTCCGGCGCCTCCGCGTCGGTCTCCCCGGACGGTGGCTCTGCCCTCGCCGCGGGCGCCCACGACGGCTTCCTGCGCCTTTCTGGCGGCTCCATGCACCGCCGGGAGTGGCGGCTGTCCGTGGACGGCCGTCTGGCTATCGAGGACACCGTCACGCACACCCGTACGGACGCCGGAGAGGCTCGCGGCGCCGGCGGCGGGGCTGAGTCACATTGGCACTTTGCCCCCGGGTTCGAGGTCCGAGTCGATGCGGACACCGGAGAACTTTGCGCGTCCAATGGAGTTCTCACCTTGATTCTGAACGGTGAGGGTGCAGAGTGGCGGGTAACTCGGTCGACATACCATCCGCGGTTCGGCGTGTCTGAGCCGATCGCGAAGGCCGTGGCCCGCTTGAACCGCGGCACGACCCGTATCGACATCGCGTGGTCGCCGTGCACGTCCTCTTCCTCACCGACAACTTCCCGCCCGAAGTGAACGCGCCGGCGAGCCGTACGTTCGAGCATTGCCGCGAGTGGGTGAAGCATGGCCACAAGGTCACGGTGATCACCTGCGCGCCGAACTTCCCGAAGGGGAAGGTCTTCGACGGCTATCGCAACAAGCTGTGGCAGCGCGAGACGATCGAGGGCATCGAGGTCGTGCGCGTCTGGTCGTACATCACGGCCAACGAGGGCTTCCTCCGCCGCATCCTCGACTACCAGAGCTACATGGTCTCCGCGACCATCGCCAGCCTCTTCATCCGCAAGGTCGACGTCATCGTCGGCACGTCGCCGCAGTTCTTCACGGCCTGCGCCGCGTACGTCTCGAGCCTGCTGAAGTTCCGGCCGTACATCTTCGAGCTCCGCGACCTCTGGCCCGAGACCATCAAGGCCGTCGGCGCCATGAAGAGCAGCTTCGCGATCGACATGCTCGAGAAGCTCGAGCTCTTCCTGTACCGACGGGCGGCGAAGGTCATCTCGGTGACGAAGTCGTTCAAGGCGAACCTCATCCGGCGGGGCATCGACGGCTCGAAGATCGAGGTCGTGACCAACGGCGTCGACATCTCGCAGTTCAAGCCGCGGCCGAAGGACGCCGCGCTGACGGCGCAGCTCGGCCTCGAGGGCAAGTTCGTGGCCGGCTACATCGGCACGCACGGGCTCTGCCACGGGCTCGAGACGCTCGTCGAGGCGGCGGACCGCCTGCGCGGCACCGGCATCGTGTTCCTCTTCCTCGGCGATGGCGCGCGCAAGCAGCATCTCCGCGACATGGCCGCCGAGAAGAAGCTCGACAACGTCGTCTTCATCGACTCGGTGCCCAAGGCCGAGGTGCCGCGGTACTGGTCGATCCTCGATGTCTCGGTGATCCATCTCCAGAAGGCCGAGCTCTTCACGACCGTCATCCCCTCGAAGCTCTTCGAGTCGATGGGCATGGGCCTTCCCGTGCTGCACGGCGTCGAGGGCGAGAGCGCCGAGATCGTGAAGGAGGAAGGCGCCGGCATTCCGTTCGAGCCGGAGAACGTCGACGAACTCTGCGCGGCGCTCGCGCGGCTGCGCTCGAATCCCGCCGAGCTCGAGTCTTTCCGCGCCAACTGCCTCAAGGGCGCGCAGAACTACGACCGCACGAACCTCGCGCTGAAGATGATGCGGATGCTCGAGGAAACCGCGGCGAAGCGCTGAGGCGCGGCGCGCGCGTCAGACCGGGAGCCCGCGCTGCTTGCGCTCGAGCTCGCGCATCTTGACCACGATCATGTACTCGTACATCGACTGCAGCTTGCAGTAGGTGTAGCCCGCGCGGCCATCGAGGAAGCCGAGCTTCAGCACGTACATGTAGAGGAACTTGACGAGCGGACGCAGCGGCAGCCGGAAGCTCAGTTCCTTCAGCGCGCGGCGGCGCTCGAAGCGGTCGCCCGAGAAGACCGAGGCCAGCCCGACGGGCTTCTCGCGCAGCTTCATGCCCTCCATCGCCTCGAACAGGCTGTACTTGTTGTGCTTGTCGAACCACTCGGTGATGCCCTTCGAGAAGTTGTAGTGCTCGAAGTGGTTGCGCAGGTAGCCGTGCGGGCCGTCGATGACGGGCACCGGGTTCACGAGCCGCTCGAAGCGGATTTTCCCCGGCTTGAAGAAGCGCATGATCATGCCGGGCGGCATGGCGTGGCGGATCCACTTGCCGAGGAAGTAGTTCTTCCGGCCGCAGTAGAAGGCGACCTCGGGGCGCGAGGCGTCGCGGGCGATTCGCAGGATCTCCTCGCGAAGCTCCGGCGTCATGCGCTCGTCGGCGTCGAGATAGAAGACCCACGGGTGCTTGAACCCGATGTTGTCCATCGCCCAGTTCTGCTGGGCCGCCCAGTTGTCGAACGGACGCTCGACGATGCGCGCGCCCTTCGCGCGAGCGACCTCGACCGTGCGGTCCTTGCTCAGGCTGTCGAAGACGACGACGTCGTCGAAGCCGGCGAGCGACTCGAGGCACGCCCCGATGTTCGTCTCTTCGTTCAGCGTGAGGATGAGGATCGAGATCGCCATGCGCGTTCCGGTGTCCTTTGATCGGCCGAAGCGGGGGGGCTTCCGCAGCGCGGCTTTCCCGAACATCCGCCCCGGCCGCCTGGCGCGCGCGTCACTGCGCGCGCTTCATCGTGATCTCGATCACCTGGGGCTTCGGCTCCGCCTCGGGATTCTTCGGATCCTTCACCGGCTTCGACTCGATGCGCAGCGTGAGCCGCTCGGAGCCGTCCTCGGCCTTCGTCTTCGCGTAGGTCACGTTCGCCAGGTCGCCCGCGTGCGAACTGGTTCCCTCGCCGAACTCGCCGTCCGCGACCGGAACGAAGGTGGCTGCGTCGTTCTCCGCCTTCGCAAGCTTGAGGAACATCGGTTCCTTGCGACGCTCGTCGGTCTCGAAACGGGAGTGGACGTGCACCTGGCGAAGCACCACGCCCTTGTCGGTGGCGACGATCTGGGTGAACTCGAAGAACGCCGGGTTTCCGTCGGGCCGCGTCTGGCGGAAGCTGCCGAGCATGGACTTTCCGCGGACCGGGAGCCACGATTCCTCGCTGACCATGCCGTTCGGCAGGGTCGTGACCCAATGGCCCTGAAGGAAGGCAAGCGGAGCAAGCGCTGCGTCCGGGGCGGCGGGCGTGCGGGGCGATGGCTTGGCGGCCGGCGCCGGCGCCGGGGCGGGCGGGGCGGTCTCGGTGGCGGGCGGAGCGGAGAAGAGCACGGCGGCGAGCGCACAGGTGGCGGTGAGGAACATGGCGGGAAAGGTAGCAAGCGGCGCGGCAGCGGGTGCGGGCGGACATCGATGTATCTTGCCGGCATGTCGATCGGCGGCGCGCTTCGTGGATCTCCTCGTGGATCTCCTCGTGGATCTCCTCGTGGATCTCCTCGTGGATCTCTTCGTGGATCTCCTCGTGGATCTCCTCGTGGATCTCCCCGTGGATCTCTTCGTGAGTTGCTTCGAGGATTACTTCGAGGATTGCCTCGAGGATTGCCTCGAGGATTGCCTCGAGGATTACTTCGAGGGGGCCCCGCGACCGCCGCGCTCCTGCTGCTGGCGCTCCTCGTGGCGATGTCGGCAAGCCAGGGCGCATTTGCGCAAGGAACGGCCGTCGAGGCGAACGCGCCCAAGCGACGCGAGGTCTTCCCCGTTCAGGATCGGCGCCGATGGAGTTTCGAGGAGGAGGGCGGCGCGGTCGCCATCGACAACGAGTTCAGCGGCGCCCGCGTGAACGCCTGCGCGCGCGTGGGGCCGCTCGACTACACGATCGTCTCGAGCCCCGAGAATCTCCCCATCAATCCGAGCCCGTGGTACGCCTTCCGCGTGACCAGCGCGGTCGAGCGCGAGATCACGGTGCGCATCGCGATCACCTCGAGCAAGTCGCGCCCGCGGCCGTACGTCTCGCGCGGCGGCGGGCCGTTCGAGCGCGTCGCCACCAAGGATTGGGACGGCGGCGAAGGCGCGAAGGAGTGCGTGCTGCGCGTTCGCGTGGGGCCGGCTTCGGTCGTCATCGCAAGCAACCATCTGATCGGCATCGCCGAGATCGAGGCGTGGACCGACACGATGGCGAAGCGCCTCTCGGTCGAACCGCGCGAGATCGGCCGCTCGATGGCGGGCCGCCCGATCAGGGCGTTCGAGTTCGGCGCAGCGGACGCGCGCGAGGCGCTGGTGGTGATCGGCCGGCAGCATCCGCCGGAGGTCGCGGGAAGCGTCGGTCTTGCCCGCTTCATCGAGGCGGTCGCCGCCGACACCGAGATCGCCCGCGCGTTTCGCGCGCGTTTCCGCATCCTGTGCGTGCCGCTTGTGAACCCCGATGGCGTCCACGAGGGCAACTGGCGCAGCACGCTCGACGGCGTCGACGCGAACCGCGACTGGGGGCCGTTCACGCAGGTCGAGACCCGCGTGGTGCGCGACGCGATCCTCGCGTTCACCGAAAGATCCGGCCGAAAGGCGCGTCTGCTGCTCGATTTCCACGCGACATCGAAGGACATCTTCTACGTGCCGCCGCAAGACGCGACGCTTGATCCGCCGAACTTCGCGCCGCGATGGCTCGATGCGATCGCGCGGAGGTTCCCCGACTACGCGGTCGAATCGAGCGCGACGCACAACGTGAAGGAGTGGACGTTCAAGCGATGGGCGTTCGAGACGTTCGCGGCGCCGGGCATCACGTACGAACTGGGCAGCGCCACGCCGCACGACCGCATTGCCCGCATCGTGACGGGCGCCGCGGAGGAGGCCATGCGGCTGTTGCTCGAGGCCGGGGCCGGGCCGGCCGCTCAGCACGGTGTCGGGGCGGAGCGGAAGGCGGAGCCCGTGCCAGCGGGCGGATGAGAGGCGTTCGTTCCGTGAAAGATCGCGGAAGTGTTCGCCAACCGTGGAGATCGTGGAACACCTCCGCTCTCCCATGCGTCCCGGCCGTATGCCCCGTTTCCGCCCCTTCATGCTCGGACTTTCCGCACTCGCCGCCCTCGTCGTGGGCGGACGTGTCCTTTCTGAGATCGCGCCCGATGCTCCGGTGTCGAGCGCAGGTGAACGCGAGGAAGAAGAGCTCATCAAGCCGCTTTCGCAGCCGTGGTCGCTCGGCTCGTCGGCGAGCGACGCGCGCATGACCGCTGGCGATGGGGGACCAGCGATCGGTTGGAGTGCGGAGCAGCCCGTCGGACTCGAGATTCGGCATCGGGTGATCGACGGCGTGACCGCGCACGTGGGCGCGGAGGCGGCAATGTCCGACGATCCGCGACGCTTGGGCGGGGGCGATGGATCGACCGCACGCGATCGCGATGCACTCGGCCAGCTCGACTGGCAAGCAGGTGCAGGGCTCCGTGTGCGTCTTGACGACAACTGGTCGGCGGGCGTCGGCGCATCGTGGCGCTCGTCGCGCACGCCGATCGGCTGGGACGCCGCGATGAACGAGCGCGGCGATGCTCGCCTCGATGGCGAGGGCGTCGTCTGGCTCAGCCTTCGCGCCGAGTTCTAGGCTCTGTCTGACGGATACGCTGGGCTTCAATCCGCCCGGCATCCCGGCTGGCGGTGTCGGGTTCAACTCGCTGTATCGCGTGGTTGGATCATTGGGGATACAGCATCGTTTCCCCTCCTTGCCATCCGGGCGCCGATGCGGATTTCGGGCCCTCAGCGATCCGTCAGACAGAGCCTAGGCTCTGTCAGGCAGAACCCGGAATGGCCTCGAGCGATCGGTTGATAAACGCGCTGCATCGCGGACACGTTGTCCGCGATACTCCGTCGGCCTCTCGGACGTACCGGAGGTATCCACGTGGCGGGCGGTTGGGATTTTCAGCGGCGGAGGACGTGACTTGTGCGAGCGCGCCGTTTCCGAGGCTACGCTCCGCGCATGATTCGTTCCCTTGCGTCCTTCGCTGTCGCCCTCGCGTGCACGGTCAGCGCCTTCGCGACCGACATCTACGTCACAGGCTTCAATGACTATGGAACCGGCACGCTGAGTGGCCAAGCGGCGTGGTTCGGCCCAACCGGCACGTGGGCTGTGAGCGGGTCGACGAACAACCCGTTCCTGCCTGGTTCGGTGATCGGTCCCGGCGTGCAGCCCGGCGTGAATCCCGTCGGCGGCAAGGGCAAGATGGTTCGCCTGTGCACCGAGCGATTCCTGAACGGTCGCACCAAGGCATGGCTTGACCTCCTCAACAGCGGCAAGTGGGCTGCGGCGAGCGCCGGCGGCAACTCGGTGCTCGAGACGACGGTGAAGATCTTCATCCCGAGCGGGCAGTCCGTGACATGCTCGTTCGGAATCATGATCTCGAAGAGTTCGTTCGAGACCGCGGGCGGGTTCCTCGTGAGCGCGCAGACCGGCGCGATCAGCCTGATGAACAACGGCTACGCGCCCGCGAACCGCACGGCGACCGGCGCCACCGCCACGCTTAACGCGTGGAACGAGTTCACGTACCGCTGGAACGTCGCGAACGGCGAGGGCAAGCTGCTCCTCAACGGCGCGCTTGTCGCGAGCCATACCACCACGCTTTCCGGCAGCGTCTATGCGTCGAACCTGTTCGCGACCACCGATTCGTCGCCAGGGTCGAGCAACGCGTTCGGCTTCTTCGACGATCTGTCGATCGCAGCGGTGTCGCCCAGCACGCCGTGCCCGGGTGACTTCAACAACGACGGCCAGCGCGATTCAAGCGACCTCGGCGTCCTGCTGAGCTCGTGGGGCACCGCGGCGGGCGATATCAACGGCGACGGGCTGACCGACTCGGCCGACCTCGGCGTCCTGCTGGCCGGCTGGGGCCCGTGCGGGTGAGCTGAAGTCACCATCAACGCGACACACGCACCGGAGAGCCGACTGGCCCTCCGGTGTTCGTTTGGATTTCACGCCTTCGCGCAGCGAACGCCCGCAGACCCTGGCCACTGCGCAGCAGGGGCGGCGCGGCGGAGCATCGCGACGCTGAGGGGTGGAACCTGGGCACTTGCTTTCCCGTTGTGCGCACAAAGCCGCACAAAACCGTGTCGTTCGGGGTCGTTCGGAGTCGTTCTCGGTCCAGATCTGTCCTCCGTTGTCCTCGTGGCCAAGCACTCGAACGGCGCCCGCGCGCCCACGGGTTTCTGGCGGAAAACAAGCCACTTGCGCGAAAAAGCACAACCGGAAGGCGCTGGGCCTTCCGGTTGTTTGTTGAAGCGGGTGAAGGGGATCGAACCCTCGACATTTACCTTGGCAAGGTAACGCTCTACCGCTGAGCTACACCCGCAACTCAGTGCCGGGCCGCCGTGGGCGGATCCGGGTCGGAAAGAATAGCAGATGCAACGGTTTCGGCAAGCGATCTTCGCCTTCTGACACGCACCGTCTGCAACCTGTGGGGGCTGTGCGGCTTCGTCGGGCCAGGACGGGTAAAAACCGCGCCCTTCGGCGGCCCTTCGCCCGTGCGCTCGCACCGCGGCGCCGTGCGCGGGTTCGCTCGGGGCCAACTCCCTGCGCCATGCAGCCTCTCGGACTCCCGAGGCCGGCTCCAGAGGGCCTACGGCCGCGGTTCGGCCGACGGCGGTTCTGCCGGGGGCGGCGGCGGGGGTGTGGCCGCCTGAGCCCTTGCCGCCCGCGTGTAGACGGCGCTCGTCGCCACCAGCAGGAGCCCGGTCACGAAGAGCGCGGCCACCCGCCAGATGGTTTCGGCATTCGCCATGTCGAGGACAAGCACCTTCAACGCCACGATGCCGAGAAGCGCAAGCCCCGTCCATCGTGGCGCGCGCGACTTGCGCCAGAAGCCGAAGGCGATGAACAGGACGGCGAGGATCGCAAGCCACACGCTGAGCGCCGACTGTTGGATCGTGATCGAGGTCGGGAAGGGCGCCCCGACGCGCGGATCGAAGAACCTGCACACGAGCGCCGTCGGGCTGACAAGTGCGACCGCGCCTGCTGCGCTCGCGATTCCGGTGGTCACCGTCGCCTGTCCTGCGAATGTGCCGCGCAGCGCGAGCCCGCAGAGGATCAGGACGACGACCGCCAGATTCGCGGGCGACAGCAGCCAGTGGAAGATCCAGTCGACGCCGCTTGCCGGTCGCACGGCATCGACGATCGTCATGAAGAGCGTGACCGCGGTCGCGAGGGCCACGGCGATCAGGCCAAGGCCCTCGCTCAGCTCGAGCTTCGACCGCTTCGCGGCGATCGCGCCGATGGTGGCCACCACGCCCACCGCAAGCGACGCCCAGATGGTGGCGCTTGTGATGGTGCGGTCTGTCGGCCCGGCGAGTTGCTCGACGAGGAGCAGCGTCGCGAGCGCCGCCAGTCCGAAGCCGAAGCCGACGACGGTGGGAATCTCGCTGAACTTGTCGCCCCGGAACCGGCGGCCGAGGACGAGGTAGGCGCCGATGACGAGCGCCGCGGCGATCGCGCCGCCCGTCGGCCGCGCCGCCGCCGTGCCGAGGTTCTCGAACACGTGGAGCAAGGTCGCCGCGAACCATGCAAGCGCCGCGAGCGTCGAGCCGAGCAGCGCGATCAACTTGATGAGCGAGAGCGTGCGGCCCGCGAGAAGCGCCGCGACCGGAATCGCAAGGAGGATCACCACCGATGCGTAGCTGAAGCCCATCGCAAGCGACAGGCCGATCCAGATGAGCGCGGCGCAGGCCGAGAGGAAGCCGGAGACGAGCGGAGCCCGTCGCGTCGGATCGCTGCCGATCGACCAGAATCGCGCGGAGAAGAGGAGTCCGAACGCGACGAGAAGCGGTGCCCAGTGCGTGTCGGCGAAGCGGAACGACCATGCCGACGCCGCCTTGAGCATCGGGTCGGATGGATAGGAGAGGAGCGTCGTCGACCCCATCGCCGAGATGAGCGCGTGGATCGCCGTCGCGATGATTCCGAGGAAGATGGACGCGAGGCCGAGCCTCGCCGTGCGCACGGTGTCCATGCGTCGACCGATGAGGATCGCGGCGGCGCCCATGACCGTCCATGTGACGGGCAGTGCGCCTCCCCGGACGACGACGCCGACCTGCGCGACGGCAAGCGCGCCCGCGAGGATGAGGAGAATCGTCGACTGCCTCGAGCATGCATGCGCGATCGCGAATCCGTCCGGATTCTCCTCATAGTCGCGCTCGTCTTCGCCGCCAGCGGGCGTGAGCGAGCGGAGGTAGAGCGCGCCTGCGAGCGCAAGCCCTCCCATGGCGAGGGGAAGCCACGAGTGCGGATCGGACCATGGATTCGTGGCGAATGCGCCGCGCAGCGCGAGCGTGGCGGCGATCGACGTGGCGGCCACGGTGCACGCCGTGTTGAAGCGCGGTTCATGGCCGCGCATGGCCGCCATCGAGCATTCGCCGACCGCCATGGCCCACCAGAGGCCGGTGAAGGCGAGGCTGATCGCCGGGGAGTTCCCGCCCACGGCGAGAAGAAGCAGCAGGCCGGAGATCGCCTGCGGGATTCCAGCGAGCCGGAGCCAGGTGAACTCGGAGGGACCGAGCCGCGCGAGCGTGAGCGCCACGGCGTAGATCCCGGTCAGGTAGAGCGCGCCGGTGATGGCCGCGCCGTCGTCGCCGCCTGAGCCGAAGAGATAGATGTTCGCGAAGATGGGAACGACGTAGGCGCCGATCAGGCTGATGGCGCCCACGGCGAGTTCGCGCGAGCGGAGCGTGAGCGCGCCGCCGACGATCGCCGCGCCGATGCCGGCGAGCAGCGCGACCTGTGGTCCGAAGACATTCAGGGGCGTGACTCCGGCGCAGGTCGAGACGAAGAGGCCGCCGATGCCTCCGGCAAGCAGCGCGCCGCTCGGGAACCGGCCGAGACGCTCGCGAAGCAGGAGGCCCGCCACGATGCACGCGCCTGAGAGTGCGTACGCAAGCGCGAGCTTGACCGCCGGCGGCGTACGTTCGAACCAACCTTGGTCGATCGCGAACTTGGCGAAGATTCCGATGGCCGCGATGACGACGATCGCGCCGATCCATGCCGTGACTTGTCCGCCGAGGAAGCGCTCGAGGCTTGCTGAAGTGAAGCCTTCGGCGGGCGCGTTGGGAGCCGCGCGGTCGCTGGGCTCGGATGCGGGGCCGGTGAATGGCCGAGGTGCGCCCCACACCGGCGCTGGCGATGCCGCTGCCGTTGGGGCGGGCGGCGGTGGTGGTGGCGGCGGTGGCGGCGACGATGCCAGCGGCGGCAGTGGTGGCGGCACCGTTGGCGGAGCGGAAGGCTGGGTTGGCTGTGGAGCCTGCGTTGGAACAGCCGTTGGAACTGCTGAGGCGACCGGCTGCGCGGCGCGAGCTTGCTCGAGGGCGGACAGACGGTCCTCGATGGCCGCGAGGCGAGCCACCAGATCGGGGTCAGTCATGGAGGGAGGGTACCACGGGGCGCCGCCGCCGGATGGCTGCACAGTGCGCGCAGCGCAGGGTGCGGTTCATCACCAGTTTCGAACCACGGCCGCGCCCGCGATCACGCCGCCAAGGATCTTGGCGGTCATCATGTGGCCACCGAGGTCGAGCGGATAGATGGGATTCAGCACGACGGCAAGCGCCGCGCAGAGCCCGCACCAGACGGCCGAGCCGTCGCGGCCGAAGACGACGGCCGCCACCAGAAAGGCGCTTGAACTGACCCAACGGACGATGTCGTCGTTGACCGCCGTGGGCAGCATCGAGAAGGCGTGGAAGAACAGGAACGCCGACAGGAGCGCGAGGGGGATGAGCACCATCTTGCCGCTGCCGGAGTCGCCGCCTTTGCTTGCCATGGCGGGTATATCGGCAGACGGCACGGAAACACTGCACGGCGGGCGCATCGGCCGTCGCGGTTCGAGCGGTCGCGTCTGCAGTCCCACGTGATTCCAGCGCTCGCCGCGAGGCGCGACCGCCGTTACTTGTCCGAATCCGGCAGACCCATGCCGCGGCGATCCGGGCCCTTCGGCTTGGGAACCGGCTTGTAGGCGTTCGTCTCGAGCTCCTTCAGGAGCACCTCGACCGCCTTCTCCAGCTGCGGGTCGCCGCCGTCCTTCATCTTCGCCGGATCATCGATCACCTCGATGTCCGGGTCGATGCCGTGGCCCTCGACGCCCCACGTGCCGTCGGTCTCGTAGAAGCCGAAGGTCGGAACAGCGATCGTGCCACCGTCGATCAGGCTCGGATTGCCCGAGATGCCGACGAGTCCGCCCCAGGTGCGCGTGCCGATCACCGGGCCAAGCTTGTTGTGCTTGAAGAGCCACGGGAACATGTCGCCACCCGAGCCGGCGAGGCCGTTCACCAGCATCGCCTTCGGGCCGCGGTGTCCATCCGGCGGCCACGCATAGTCGCGCGCGTCGCGACGCGCCCAGTAGTTGGTCACAGGGCGGTTCAGCAGTTCGATGAAGCGCGTCGGGATCTGTCCGCCGCCGTTCCAGCGCTCGTCGATGATGAGCGCTGGCTTCATGCGCTGGCCGAAGAACTGGCGCACGAGCTCGGTCTGGCCGTCGACGCCGGTGTTCGGCACGTAGAGGTAGCCGATCTTGCCACCGGAAAGTTCCTCGACCCGCTTGCGCTTCGACTCGACCCATGCGCGGTAGTGGAGGTCCGACTCGCTGCCGAGCGCGGTGACCACCACGTCCTTCGCGTCCTTGTCATGGACCGGCTTCTTCGACACGGTGAGCACCACTGGCTTGCCCGCGAGTCCGAGGAACTGCGCCCACGGATCGCGCGATGGATCGACCGGTTCGCCATTCACCACGAACAGGTAGTCGCCCTCCGCCACGCCGAGGCCTTGCGCCGACAGCGGGCTGCGCGCCTCGTTGTCGAACGTCGCGCCGTTCACGAACTTCTCGAGCTTCCACGCCTTCGCAGGCGTGCCGTCCTCGTTGCTCGCCGGCGCAAAGACCACGCCGAGCATGCCGACGGAGCGGCTCGCCACCTCCTCGACATCGCCCGGGCCCTGGAGGTACGCGTGGCCGACGTTGAGTTCGGAGATCATCTCCGAGATCAGGTAGTTGAGATCCTCGCGGGTGACGACCGCAGGGAGCATCGCCTCGTACTTCGCGCGGATGGCGTTCCAGTCGACGCCGTGCATGCCCTCCTCGTAGAAGTAGTCGCGGAAGATGCGCCAGGCATCGACGAGGATCTGCGCGCGTTCATGCCGCGGATGGATCTCGACGAGCATCGGGCTCGCGACGATCGGCTTCGCGCTGGCACCCGAGGATGCGCCCGCGATGGATGCACCGCCACGGCCGCCCATGAGGAGCTTCTTGCCGTCGGCCGAAACATCGAAGCGCATGCCGCTCGGACCGTTCGACTCGGACGGGCTCTTCGCCGTGAGGTCCATGATGCGCACGGAGCCATCGCGGCCGTAGAGCAGTTCGTTGCGGTCGTTGAAGCCGAGCGAGCCGAAGGATCCGGTGGCCGCGGGCAACTGCACCGCGCGCGCCTCGAATCCATCGAGATCGATGAGGACTTCCTTCTTCTCTTCCTTCTTGCCGTCCTTCTTCTCGCCGTCGTCGTTCTTCTTCTCGACGACGCGGTTGCCGGTCATCTCGATCCGCATCGCGACGCCATCCTCGCCGGGGCCTGTTGCGGCGCCGGAAAGCGAGTCGCCCTCGATCTTGAGATCAAGATCGAACGCCATGCCGTTGAAGGTGCCGCTGAGCCGGAGCGCGCCGGTCGCCGCGTCGTAGGTTCCCGCGAGTTCCGCGGAGCCCATGATCGAGGTCGCTGTGCCCTTGACGGCGCCGTCGCTCTCGGTGAGCACGAGCTTCACCAGGACGGGAGCGTTGTCGATCCGGATCGTGCAGTTCCAGGTGCCCGCTGCGCCGGTGGCTGCGGGGGCGTCGTCCTTCTTTTCCTGCACGGCCACGTCTTCGCCGGGGACGATCACCGCGCCGGCGTCTCCCTCGGCACCGCGACGGCGGCGTCCGCCACCCGGAGGTCCACCGGCGGGCGGGCCGCCTGCGCCGGCGGCAGGTGCGCCGCCACCGCCGGACGGGCGGTCGTCGCTCTTCTGGCCTTCCTCGTCGCTCGTCGGCAGCCACGGAAGCTTGAAGTCCTTCCGAAGCGGGACCGCCATGAGGACCTGCGAGTTGGTGTAGATCCAGGTGGTGTCGAACTCGCTGTAGGTCGGCGAGAAGTTGCGCGAGCTCGTGAACACCAGCCAATCGCCCTTGCGGTCGAAGGTCGGGTCGCCGTCGGAATAGAACCCGCTCGTCACTTGGGTGCGGGCCTTCGCAGGGTCGGACTCCTTGGTGTCGTAGAGGTAGATCGCCTCGAGCACGGTCTCGTCGTTCGAGCGCGACCAGGTGATCCAGCGCGAATCGTGCGAGAAGGAGACCGTCACCGGACGCGGCCCCTCGGGATTCCGGTCGAGACGGATCGACGAGCCATCCTCGAGCTTCACGAGGTCGATGTGGCCGGCCTTGTCCTGGATCACGACCGACTTCGAGTCGGGCGACCAGGTGATGTCGGTGCGGAATGCGCTGGGGACGCCGTCCACGGGCTTCGTGATCTGCTTCGGTCCCGGCGCAGTGCCGTCGTCCGCGGGCTTGCCGTCGGCGGGCATCGTGTAGAGCTCGTACTCGCCGGTGGCGTCGGAGAAGAACGCGATCGTCTTCCCGTCGGGGCTCCATGACGCCGAGCGCTCGAAGACTCCGTCGGTGCGGGTCATGTTGCGCGGGGTTCCGTTCTCCGCCGGCGCCGACCAGATGTCGCCGCGCGCGACCACCGCCACGCGCTTGCCGCTCGGCGAGATCGATGTGCCTTGGATGCTCGTCGAGGCGTCGACCACCGCCACGCGGAGCGTCTCGCGGTCGCCGGGGACCTTGATCGAAATGGCCCGCGAGGCGTTCGTGGCGAGATCGAGCACGTAGATGCGGTCGCCGTGCTGGAGCACCATCTCGCCGGGGCCGCCGTTGTCGGGGCCGATCGCGGGCCACTTCACGTCATGCGTCTTGAAGCGCGTGACCTGCTCGGTCTTGCCCGAGTCGACGTCGTAGCTCCAGACATTCAGCACGTTCTCCTCGGCAGCGCTTCGATCGGAGAGGAAGTAGACCTTGCGGCCGTTCCACATCGGGAGCGTGTCGGTGCCTTCCCAGTCGGTGATGCGCTTCGACTCGCCGGTCTTCGTGTTGAAGAGCCAGACGTCGGTCGCCATGCCGCCGCGGTAGCGCTTCCAGGTGCGGTTGTCGGTCGAGTGCGGCGTGTACGCCAGCCATTCGCCCGTCCTGTCGAGCGAGCCGTTCGCGCCGTAGGGCACGGGAAGCTGGGTCGCGAGGCCGCCGGTCGCGGGCACGCTGTAGAGTTTGGTCGCGCGCGTGAGGCCGCCCTGGTTTCCCATGAAGATCAGGCCCTTGCCGTCCGGGGTCCAGTCGCACAGCCCCTCCGGACCCGGGTGATGGGTGACGCGCTGCGGAATGCCGCCCTCGACCGAGAGCGTGTAGAGATCGAGCCCTTGGTCGTAGTTGGCGCGGAACGCGATCGACTTCCCGTCGGGCGAGAAGCGGGGGGCTCCCTCGAAGCCCGGCGGGTTGGCGACGGGCCGCGCGGTGCCGCCTTGCTTCGGCACGATCCAGAGGTCGTTGCCGTAGATGAAGACGATCTCGTCACCCGAGATGTCCGGATAGCGGCAGAGTCCGCTGGTCGGATCGGTCTCCGTGGCGCTTCCAGCGAGAGCCGGCGCTGCTGCGAGGGAGAGTGCGGCGAGGACGAGCGTTCGTGAGATCGAGGTGTGGCGCATGGGAAACTCGGATTGCGGACGTGAGGGCGCATCCTACGGGTTCGAGGAACCGGTGTTTCGCATCTGTGCGGGGGTCATTTGCAAATGCCCCGCAAACGCAACAGCACGTCGCCCCCGGTGCGGGGGGGGCGGGCAAATGACCTCCGATTGAGGACAATGATCGAGGCCCCAAGGTCAGGGCACTGAGTCAGAGCACTGAGTCAGAGCACTGATTCAGGGCACTGAGTCAGGGCACTGAGTCAGGGCACTGAGTCAGGGCACTCACTCAGGGCTTGGCGAGAATGGCGATCCGGCGGTCGCTGACAACGACTCCACCGGGCTTCTCGACTGTGACGGCGAACAGCGTCGGCTGCTTCACCTCGAGCTTCGCCTTGATAGGCAGCACCACGCTGCCGCAAGCGGGCACATCGAACACGCCGCCATCGACCGGATAGCGGTCATCGCGCGTGCCGTCGAAGATCCAGAGCTGGTACTGCGCCTTCGTCGGATCGTTGGGCGCAAGCCCGCTGATCACGAGGAGGCCGGAGGAGGTCTGGGGGTCGAAGATCGCTTCGCCGCGGACCTCGCCCACGACGGTCTCGTCGGTCGTTGCCGTCCACGGGCAGCGGATTGACGTCGGGTGCTTTGTCAGGAAGCCGGTCGGATCCGAGATCGTCGCTGTCCCGGACGCGAGGTCCGGCTGCTGCTGCGGAGCGATGAAGAGCCACGCCGCGAACGCGCCGAAGGCGATGCACGCGGCCGAGAGGACCCACTCGCGGATCGACTTCCAGGCGCGACCGGGGCGCTGGGCTGCCGCCACAGCGGCGCGGGCGCGCTCGATCGGAATCGGCGCAGGCTGATGCAGCGCGTCGGCGAGCACGCTGAGTCGCGCGCGCAACGCGTGGGGCACGTCTTCCGTGCCTGCGGACCCGTTCGATCGCCGCGAGCGATCGGCGCGAGCAGACTCGAACCGCTCCGCCTCCAGCTGCGCGATCACGAGTTCGATCGTCTCGATCTCGCGATCCATCTCGACGCCGATCGAACGGGCATCGAGCACCTCATCCACGGACGGCGTCTCGCCAAACAGCGCGGCATCGCACGCCCGATCCAGCGCGTGCGATGCGCGATCATGGCGGCCGTTGCCGGGGTTGTGACGTTGATCGAAGTTCACGAGGTTGACTCCCGGCGCAGTGACGGGGATTCGGCGAGTGATTCGGAGTTGCGATCCGCGCGGATTCGCGCAGGGGGCGCGTCTTCGGAATCGCCTTGCGACTGCGTGAATTCGCGCGAAAGCTCATCGGGCGAGATCACGCCCTGGTCGGCCAGGATCTGGCGGATCTTGATGAGGCCGCGCCGGGCGTGCGTTTTCACGGTGCCGAGCGGCATTCCTGTCGCGGTCGCAATCTGCTCATGCGAGCAGCCGTGGTGGATCGCGAGCGTCAGCACCTGCTGCTGCTCGGGGCGAAGTTGTGCGAACGCGCGCTGCGCGAGGCCCTGCTGTTCGTTCGCATCGGTGGCGTCGATGCGCTCGGCCCGATCGGCCACGGAGTCGGCGATCTGAGGCACTTCCGGTCTTCGCATGCGCCTGCGGCCCCGGTCGATGAGGCGACGGCGCGCGATCATGGCGACAAACGTGGTCTCGCTTGCGATCGCAGGATCGAACCGCGAGGCACTCTTCCAAATGTCGATGAAGATCTCCTGCACGGCATCCTCGGCATCCGAGGCGCTGGCGCACAGCCGGCGCGCCAAACTCCAGACGAGACCGCTGAAGCGCTCGATGCACTGGGAGGGCGCGCTCGGGTCGCCTTGCGCGACGCGCTCGAGGATGGAGGGAACATCTGCCAACACAGCCTCCATGCAGGTCGCAGAAGTGCACCCGCAGGATTCTCAGTGTAGCAAAAAATCACCCACTATTGTGCAACTGCGTCGGCGGGTTATTCGCCCGACGCGATCGCAGCCTGGACGTCCTTGAGCTCGCGCTTGAGCTGCTGGAGGCCGTCGCCGAAGCGCTTGATCGCAGCGTCCATCTCCTTGCGGGCGGGCGCGGAGTCCTTGATGCCGCGCTCCGACAGGTCGGCGCGAAGGAAGGTGCGGAGGTCGTTCAGTTCGGACCCCACCTCGTTCGCCAGCGACTCTGCGGCCGCTGCGGCGCCGTCGATCTCGCCGAGTTGTGCCGTGATGTTTGCGATCCGCGCCTCGGTCTTCGCCTTGAGGTCCGCGTTCGTGATCGCCTCCTGCGTCTTCTTGAGCGAATCGATGTAGCCGTTGGTCGAGCTGCGCACGTCGTTCACCGAGCCACGGAGGCGCTTGAGGTTCGACTGGAAGTTGTCGACTTCCTTCTCGAAGCGGGGGAACGTCGCCTTCAACTCGCCGATTTGGAACGAGTTGGCGTAGGTTTGCGCGTTCAGCGCGGACGCGAGGAGCGCGTCGGCGACGCTGTCGGCGGATCGCATGTTGTCCGCGGCGCTGTCGGCCTTCTTGTAGCCCGGAGTCGAGCAGGCGGTGAGGGCGCAGGGGGCGAGCGCGAGGGCGGCGATGAGCACGAGGGTTCGGGTCATGGGTGTCGTTGTCTCCGCGTATGAGAATATCGGCTTCGCGCACGTTCCGAAAGCGGGGGCCGCGTGCGCTACACTCGCGCCGCGCGGTACGCCGCGCCCTGATCGGGTGGGGTGGCAGAGCGGTTGAATGTACCGGTCTTGAAAACCGGCAGACCCGTCAGGGTCTCGAGGGTTCGAATCCCTCCCCCACCGTTTCCTCGTCGCGGGAAGGACTGCGCGCGGGACGACCGCAGGTCGGGACGCGCTTGTGCTCCTCGCGCCTCTGAAACGGCGGGGGCGTCCCTCGCTGCGCGAGGTCCGCAGTCGCGGTCGCGTTGCTCCCGCGACGTGGTCTCCGGGCTTCCGCTGCGCGGAAGAGCGAATCCCTCCCCCACCGTATTGAACGCTCGCAACTTGGCCTGCGGGGCGGCTTCGCCGCGTCCGCAGGCCTTTGCTCGCTTTGGTGCTCGCGCGTCCCGACCTGC
>Ga0315900_10000872_pt1 | contig 49248 bp, 62 predicted proteins | sample LakEriMetagenome_FD_203521 | JGI IMG/M metagenome (GOLD analysis project Ga0315900, IMG submission 203521) | Freshwater fungal communities from buoy surface, Lake Erie, Ohio, United States - Buoy 12 MA114 | ecosystem: Environmental > Aquatic > Freshwater > Lake > Lake biofilm | place: USA: Lake... | reverse complement strand
TACCCATAAAAACGGTTTTCCTGGGTTTTCTGGTTCGTCTGCAGTATCAAAGTCTCCACAATATAAAATACCATCTACCTTTAATTCTACAGCTTTTTTTATTGCCGGATTATAACTAGTTCCTCCACGACCTTTAAACTCAGGAGTCTTTTTTATATCAAAATCATAAACGTTATGAACCGCACAGTCTGCCTCTATTACCGTAATTTTTACCCCACATAAACTAATCGCTTTCATTTCTTCCCAAAACAATGATAGTTCTTCATCACTTACGCTTCCAGAAGTATCAACACACAAGCCTAAATGAAGTTCTGGTTTTTTCTTTACCCCAGGTTGTAAAATTCCATATCTTCTATTTCTTTTTTTTCTTGTGCTTATTCTAATGCTTTTTAATGTGTTTACATAAAACTGTCTTAACTGCTGTTTCCAGTTTATTTGATTTTTATTTAATTCACTCACTAGTGCTGCTATTTCGCTTGATAAATTACCAACACCTCCAGAAGCTTTTACTGCGTCGTTTACAGCCTGTCTTGCAACTTCTTTAAGCATCTCTTCTGTACCGTCGGATTTTTCCCATATTGAGTGATCATCTGTAGTTTCTCCAAAATTTCCATCACCTTTTTCCAATAGATCATAATTTTTTTCAGCAAATTCATTAATTTTGTTGTAATAATACTCTGCCATTTCATCATTAACCATAGGATCAAATACTCTGTTTCCGTTATCTTTTGCATTGGCTTTATCAAGCATGCTCTTCATCATTTCATTTAACTTTTCTACTGTAACCCCTCCAATTTTTTCTACTGTAGGAATTAAATCATTTTTATTAATTGTAACATCTGTTGCTAAATTAAATCTTTTATGCATTTCTTGATTTACAATTCCTATTTGTTTAGCTCTTGTTATATGCTCCTGTAAAATATGTCCACATTCATGCTTTAATACTTTTACAATATCAATTACTTCTAAACTTTCAAGCCATTGTTCGTTATATACAAGATTTACTTTATCATTTATATAAACTCCAGCGGTTGGAACTTCGCTAGATTTACTAATTCTCATTTTGGAAATTAAATGCCCATAAAAGGGTTCTGTAAAAACTAAAGAGGTCAATGCTGTTTGAATTTTATTCACGAAATCCTCCAAATAAAAGGGGAGATAGATACATCTATCTCCCTCCATTAACCCAATAGTACAGGAGAAAAACTATTGCGTCAAGATTAAAAGGTAGTGTCTTTTTTAAGTTTTTTAATTTGCTTTGCTTCCCTTTCTTCTTTAGCTGCTAAATATGCATCTTTCGCTTTTTTTGCCTCTTTTACTCGAAGTACAAGATCTTTATTCTCTAATACAAATTCTTTCATAGAAGCATCTGTGGAAAACTCAGAAATAGAACGTAATGGTAATAAAGTTGCATAGCAATTTTCTATTGGAGCGTCAATTAAAAAAGCTGCGGCATTTTTAGCTTGACTTGGAGATACCCCACCATTTTTTAAATTATATACCAACTCATCTGAAAAATTTTGGCAAACATTTGATACTATATCATTTCGTGGAGATTGCAAACTTTCGCCCGTTTCAACATTTTTAAAGTAAGACAAAAATTTAGATCTGACTTTTTCATAATTATTCAAAATATCTTTTCCATCAATAACTTTAATTTGTGTCTCTTTCCAAGAACCATAACAAGTCATCTCATATAATCCCACCATACCCATACCACACTCTCTAAATAAGTTCTCAGGCATTCCTGTATTTTCAAGATTTTGTAATCGGTCCCATGATCTTCTTGATGGTTTTACAAAGTCTAGAGTCACAGGCTTTAAGTCAGATTCTTCCAAAAGTTTAGTTTGCTGTTTTAAAAATTCACTTATAGGGCTATTTCCATACTTACTACTCATATATTCATGAAATTCTTCATGCGTGGGGTCTAAATTAATATGCACAAACCTATCAGCAAATGCTTTATCCCCAAAATCTAGCACGGAGTAATCATCTGTCGCTGGATTCATAGCCATGATAATAGCTGAATCTTCTGGCAATGTATAATCATGAAAACTACCCTCTAAAGCTAATTGAAAAATAGCTTGGATAAGATCTTTTGAAGCTCGATTTAACTCATCAAAAAACAAAATAGATCTAGGAGATTTTGGTAATTTTGCCGGATGGACGAAACTAGTAGAAACTGCTTTTCCATTTGAGTCTCTATCAAACTCCGGAAGTCCCAAAAGATCTCCAACATCTGACATTTGACCTAGAAAAAATGGATGGAATGAATAACCATTTTCTTTTGCAAATTGTGAAATTACGGAAGATTTACCGATGCCATGTTTTCCAATAACATTGGGTACTAATTTAGCTTTGAATAAATAAGGTAGTGATTCTTTTAATTGTGTAATATTCATAAACTTCTCCTGTTTTGATTTACCACGTATTTAGTTTACTGTAGTATTAAATTTGCGTCAAGGTTTAAACTTAGTTTATTAAAACTACCAGAAACTCCGGAACAAGCCACATACTCTTTTTTAATTAATCCCAATGATACAAGTCTGTGTAGGTTGGCAATTATTGACTTGTTACTAATTCCAATTTGCCTAGATAGCTCCTCTACTCCATCAACTTCTCCTACTTCTTTTATAGCGGAGTAAATTAAAAACTCCGTAGGCTTTAATATTCTATATATAGAAGGAAGGTTCCTACTTAATTTGGTAGATTTATTTAATTTTTTTGAAGATTTTTTTACTATTGCTTTTTTTTCTTGCATAATATAAATTTCTTTTTGCGTTAAATCTAAAAATAATACATCATTACCTACAAGTACTTTTCTTTTATTATCTTTGTTAAGTTCGCAAATAACGACTTCTTCCGTTAAATCATATCCCATAATGGGAGTTTTTGTAAAAATACTATTAAAAGTTTTTACTGTTTGATCTAGGGAATTTTCAAATTTTTCTATTAAGTTCACCATATTCTCCTTTGTAAATCTTGCATTTATAATAACTTTTTTTAAATACTTTTACAAGATCTTTTCCAACTTTTTCGCAATTAGTCTTTTTTATAAATTTATATCCATAAGTTGTTTTTCCATTTAACATATAAATTATCAATATCCAAAGTTTCATATTAATTCTAATTCCAAGGGTGTTAATTTATACTCTAAACATTCTGGCCATTCTTTAAAATTCCATCTTGCTACAGTTTTAATAGGGTAGCCTAATGGCTTATAATAAGCCACATTACCCTCTACTTTTACTATCTCTATGATATTAAATTTTTCTAACCCTAAGTTTAAATCAACTTTAAATAACTCACCTGGATTGGGTTTTTGCATAGCCGCTCTGTTTGAATTCTTTTTCAAGTTTAACCCCCAACTTCTGAAGCTCTCGTCTTGCTGCTCGTCTCAACACGTTCTTATTATCGCTTATCCCGCTTTTAATGCAGTTTCTACGCTTAGCGTTGAATATCTGCCACAAGCCTTTTTCATAATCAATACGAACAAAATAGCTGGCTCCATTAACGGAAACCAGCTCTTTGCTTTCAATAATATTTTCCCCAATTTGGGAGTAATTAATTCTGACCATTATTAAGAATAACTTTTCTTACAACATCGTCGGTCAGTTCAACTGTTGTCAAAGCTTGCTTTAAAGTTTTAGCTGTAATGTCGGTATTTGTTCCATGCTCAACAACCTGGAAAGATTCATTACGCTTAATTTTATCCACAAGATAAGTTAGCGTGACATAACCCTTTGTTGTTTTGCTGTAAAGCTTGCGATTTTTGAATTTCTTAATTGTTTCCATTTTTAACTCCATTTTGGTTCTCGTTTATCTTGGCTCCAGCGTTCACTAAGGTAAAGCTGGTAAGCTAAATTTACATCACTTTCATGCGTAAAGTCAACACCTTTCGTCAAATTTCTTGCATTGTTTGAAAAAGGCATACGCTCACCCGCTGGAATAAGCCCAACATTAGCCTCGAAAATAGGCAATAGTTTAGAACTTGCATGAATCTTTCCAGTGCGTCTAGTATACTCGTCGCATAACGCTCTAAAATGCTCTAAAAGCCATTTGTAATTGCCTTGCGTAGCTCGACACCAGCGCGAACTTGGGTGGTTTAAATGGGCTATTTTATAAACGTCATCGCCTTTATATCCATTGACTCGTAAAGCCGTTGACAATAGTTGAGCGGATTCCAAAACCATCTTTTGACATCTCTTGTCATCTAAGAATTTTGCCGATTCGATCGGACAATCAGAGGTACAGAATATATTCATTTTAAAGCCTTTTAATGCACTGTCAAATAAATTGTATTTCCATTCAATTGCTCGACAAGCTCGAAAAGTTTTGCTTCCAGTATTTTTCTTTCTAATTCATTACTTGTATTATCTAAAAGATCACAAGTTTCATTAATTGTATTTTCAATTTGCTCGCTATTCATGGTCAATGCTCCCTTGAAAAAGATTATAAACTAGACTACCTGCAACAATTATAAGCCCAAAAATACCAATTAGCAACAAAAAAGATTCTAATTTGGACATAATTAATTCCTTATCAAGTAATCAGTTAGTATACCTAAACTTACTCCAATTATCATATAAAAGATGTATTCAAGTTTTTTCATAATTACTCTATTACAAATTTATTATTAGTTGATTTATCTAAAAAATAAATGTCTCTTTTGGCTTTATCCCCAAGTTTTTTAAATGTACCAATTACCTTAAGTCCATTTGTAACTTTGTTATTGGATAAAATTGTTTTTGGTTTTTGTAAATCATTTTCTTTTACGAAAGAATTAATGTTTTTTTCATCTTGAGAATTTGTAGTTTCAACAAAAAATACTGAATTTGATTTATCATTAGTCACTAGGTCTACTTTTTTAAAATTTAAACCAGATGTAAGTAAAAAACCTAAAATTTGCTGGTCTTGATTTTCTGAATTTAACAAATAAGTTTTTATTGACATATATCCTCACATGTTTCTGAAGTCAATTTAGTAAGTTCTTTAACACTTGGCGTATCTGGTCTTATACTTGTAACTATTGCACAAAAAGCCAATAAAATAATAATTGATTTATACATAATTCACCTTCCTAAGTTAAAGAATGCATTAAAGCTTTATTTCCCACAATCTCTTTTCCGTTATATCTTAAAAAAATTAAAGTGTCCATATTAATTGTTCTATAAGCCTCTTTTTCCACATCAAAAACTACAATATACCCTCGTTCTTCTGGTACGTAGGTTAATTCACCCCCTTTAAGGTGTTTTTTAACTCCAAAACGAGCGGTCATTTCTCGGACTGACCCATCTTTTTTAACAAAACATGCTCTAAAAAAATTTCCTTTAACTTCATTTTTAAACTCTTGAATGTCCATTTTAAAACTCCTTTTGACTATAGCGGCCCACATAATCCTCATAACTTAATGGGATATTACTCTCTCTTTCTTCTTCTAATATTTGCATTTCTTCACTAATTAAATTAAATAGATTTTTATCTCCAAGTATTTCTACAATGCGATTAGTAAAAGATTCTTTATCTACATCAGAACTAGAAAACCCCGCATTTATCATTTTTTTAGCTATTTGATCTAATTGAAGTTTCATAAATCTCCTTTTTTAAATTATACTATTTTTATTATAATGCGTCAATTAAAAAATTTGTATATAAAGTAAACTACCACTGCCTTTATAAGAAATACTGAAACTATCATAATTATCCTTTTGTTATATTTTCAACGTAGTGATTATATTCTGGTTTATAGCAGCTATCTATTTCATAAGTACTAAACATATACGAGCGCATTATACTGTTTGGGCAAGCTTTATTATGTACCATTAAAGAATCATCATGGCTTTTATTCATAACACAATGGCCAAGCTCATGAAATATTAAAGCCTCGCGTTGTTCTTCATTATAATCTGCCCACAATTTACCATTAATTTGAATTTCTCTATAACCGTTAGAATAAACAACACAGAGGCCCGCATATTTCATTGGAATGTCTTTAAAAATTATTGGAACTAAAACAATCAAATTTGATTTATCCTCAAATGATTTTACATAATCTTTAAATGTTAAATCTGTTTTGGATCTTTTAACATTATCTTTTTTAATTCTTAAAAAATCATTTAATGATGTTTTTCCGCACGATATTAGTAAAAATAATAATACATATTTCATATTTTAACTCCTATTAGTGAGCAATTAAACCAATCTTAAAGTTATCTCCGATTGCTTTTAAATCATTTTCAGAGGCGTTTACATATCCGGCATTTAAAAGATCTTGTTCTGTTTTAAATATACGTGCATGCCTATCAGTGATTGGATTAATAAGATCGTCTCTTTTCCCACCTTCCGATTTAATTAAAACAAAGTTTTTAGGCAATTTTATACCTTCAAATAAAGGTAAACTTTTAGAATAAGCATAAAATGTAACATCAGGCAAAGAACCCATAACTTTAAACCATTTGTGCAAATATTCCCTTGAATAAAAATCTCCCGAGTCATGTATCCTAACATGAGACGCTTTTTTCTTGATAATTTCTGCAATCATTAATTGAGGAAAATTATCTTGTTTAGTTGTTTCATAACGTCGCTGGAATGCCGGTTTAACATTTGACCAAATATAGGCACCCTTAGAGGCATAACAAAACTTTTTGCATTCACCTGCCCATATGCAAGTGTCTTGCGCTGGAATGCCAAAATTAAAAACTCGAAGATTGTTCAACTTGCTTGTCTTTTTCAGTTTTGAGTTTTGTGTTAAAAGTTCCATGTTACTCCTTTCGTCGTAACTGTGTGTTACGGCTTGGAAATATATTATCAAAAAAGAAACAAAGCGTCAATCTTTTTTTAAAAAGCCCATCCATGGACTAAATTAAGTTATGCAATTAGTTTCAATGCCTCGTTATACAACGCTGTATTAAGATCAAGACTGGTATTTACGCCTCGAATAGCACGAACTTTAGTGTAAACATTCGTTTCGGTATTATGCGCATAAAAACCCGTTCTCATAACATTTTCTTGAATCACATTAAAAGCCGTAAATAAATCTTCTCTGTTGTCTTCATATCGCTTCGGTTCAAAAATTGGCACAATCTTATCGGTAAACTTATCCCTTAGTCGAATCTTAACCGATGCAAGCGCAAGCCGATTAAAATCATCTTGAGAAAGCTTTTTATTTTCCATTTTTTCGATGTTATCCATTGCTACTGTTTTCCATTCCATAAGCTCGTCAATTGAATCATCAAGCTTTAAAAGGCCGTTCTGTGTGTGTCTCACTTTAATTTGTGGGATAAGGTCACTTCCAATAATAAGGCCGTTCGAGCATACAAGGCGAAAAAAGCCCATGCGAAACGTTAAAGCACTAGATCCCTCGTGAGAATTGATAGCCAATAGTTGTAGATTACCATGAGCATTTGATAGACCCGTGTCGAATCTTATAACGTGCTTCTGATAGCCTTGGCGTATTTCTTTATCTTTGCGAATCTTTGACTCCACAACGTCGGCTAGTTTTAAGCCTTGAGTCTCAAGCCGTGAGACTAGATTCTCACTTGAAATAAAGCCAAACTTGTTTGATCCACGATGACTTGTTTGCGTTAAGCATTGCATAAATTCCCCTTTGTTATTCAATTATAGCGTTGTTTACGCGATCTTCTTGTTCAAGCACCATAAGGTTAAGAATGCGCTGGTTAACCTCATAAAGCTCATTTTTAAGCTTTAAAACATGCTCATCTGATGGGCCAAACTGATCTCCATAAATAACAACTCGAGTTTCAATTTCATCAGCTATTTTCTTAAGATTCTCAAGGCTTTTTTTCTGTAGTTCGGTAAACATAAAATCCCCTTCGTTGTTTGGATAATTAAATAATAAGCGAAAACTAAAAGCAGTTCAAGCTTTATTTTGACACAATGAATAAATAACACACCTTTCCAAATAATTCCATGCCTTAGTGACACTATTTAAAACACCCTTATTTATTGAAGGTGACTCCATAAAGCGTGAAAAGAGAGCTGATAAGGACCATCTTTTTAAAGGTATTTCGGGCATTGATCCAGGGCATTTTAAATGAGGTAAATCAACCCCGAAGAGTGCAGAGAGCGAGAGTAATAAACTCGCCACACACTAAATAAAGGACTAAAAATAGTCCCTCACATGGTCAACCAATCCAGTGAGTTGAGATGATGGAAACGGCCTTATCTCATATATCTTTAAAACGTGACGCTCTTAGGTCAAGTGTCTAGTTTTAGCCCCATGTCGATTAAGCTAAACGAAAAATATCGATACTCTTAAGTCTTATTATGTCTTCTGATCAACAAAAAAGCTTTATAAGTTCCAATTGGATAAAAAGAAGAGATCCCAGTGCGTGTATACGGCCGAGATCTCGATGGTAGGTAATAAGGGAAAAACTAAGTCTCTTAGCATTCCCTCGTTGGCAATCGTCTTGTTGGTTACCTGATCGGCCTTATCCCTTTGATTATACGATACTTTAGAGTCTTGAGTTTTATCTAAAAATAGTCGATAATGATTTTGTCATACCCCAGATCGGCCAATCTCTTGCTTCGGCAGGATGAAGCCCCTGGGGTTTTTTATTTTAGCAATAAATTCTGTCTTAGTGAGTTGTAGGTTGTTAGTTTCATGTTATGCCTCCACGATTGAGTTATACTGCTCTTCATTCACTGGGACGTACTTAGTTCCATCCCAAACATCAACTAGCAGACTGTCTCCGTATTTCTCAACTAGGGCCTTAACTTGATCGGATTCTAAAAAACTCCATTGGCTCTGTTTTGCCTCAAGTCTAGCTTGACCGGTTAAATAAGCTCTGTATGGATAAAGTGTATTCATATTGTTCTCCATGTTATGCGTTGTGTTGTTCGAATAACTACATCCTACCAGAAATCGTTCAGCGTGTCAAATTATACTGTTGATAAGTTTTGCAAGTTTTAGAATCTCTTCTGGAGTCTGTGACTTTAGTACGTCACCTTTTGTAAGAGTGTAATCAAGAGCCTCATCTTTAATCACGGCCACTTCATAAGTGCCGTGACCACAATAAGTACCCCAGCCTTTTACAATGCTAAGAGAATATCCATTCTGGAAATTTACTCTTAATCTTTGAATATCCATTGAATCATTTCTTTCGATATTGATAATGTTTAGATCATTGAATAGTGTAAGTTCCATGATATTCCCCTTTGTTCGTTGTATAACCGATTTGTTCCTTGACAAGTTTAAGCTACTTTATCCCCTTTATTGCGTTGTGTTGATAACCTAATACTACACCATTTCATTCAATGTGTCAACTCATTGTATAAGCCTATGAAATCATTGGAACATTCTAGCATGTAGCAAATAATACTTAAAGGTAATTGCAAAGCTTGTGCCAACATATAGCCATAGCCAGTGGCATGTAGTTTGCTATTGCAAAGCTAAGTCCAGGCTGATGGCATGAGGGCTGCATGTGCAAGGATGGTGCCAAGGCTGGCTCAGCCATGGTAGGGGGGGGGGGGGTATGAGGGGATTGGGATAGGGGAGTGGAAGGGAATATCCCTCACAATATATTTCCCAGTTTGTGATTAGTCCGTCACAGCATTTCAATTTCTAAACTGCTTGCCTCATGAACTTCCCACATTTCCGTCACAAGTATTAGGGTTTGCTTATGAAAGGCTCCAGAATCGAGTATAATACAGCTGTAGGTGTTATAATCATATTCCCAGTTATGTAACTCTTCGTTAGTATACACATAGAACTGTCTGTCATTTTTTCTATCTAATACTTTATATATCTTCCCCAATTCCAGCCTAGAAAAGCTCCTTTTCTAGGCTGCTAAGCTCTTCTATAATCTGCCAATCATGTGGGTAGAGTAGTAGTCTATATTCACAGCTAGAACCCCTGTAAACAAGCAATATGGAGTCGTAGTAAGGGGATTGGTCTATTTCGTTATATTTCATATCAGATATTATTTTAAATATATAAAAATCGCTATCATTAACGTCATAATTATTATACTTGGCTTTATAAATAGATCCTTTACGCATTATGATAACTCTTGTCCTAATTTACTACTTCTAAACTCCAGTTCATCCTTAAGAGCTTGGATTTGCAGGTTAAAACCAGAGTCTGCTAGTTGATACCACTCTAGCAAAATCTCCAAGTCTCCGGTACTCATGTAAATTAAAGCCATCCTATACTTAGAATAACTCTTTTCCCAATCCGCTGTTTTTAAATAGGAAGACATGTTTTTCAGCCCTTTTATATTCTTGAGTGTTGTGGGCTTGTCTATAATCCCCATACAATCTTTGAGTTAATACTCGTACGGTTAAATCTGCAGAAACATTATACTTTAGCCCAGAAAGCATTAATTCTACACATCTTTTAAATAATAAAGTGCTGGCTTCTTCTGGAGATAAAACCATCCAATTATCTATCAATTCAATTCCTTACCTAATGATGTAGAACATAAGTTACGTTTGATAACTTCTGCGTCTTCCATGGCTGAAATAATTTCTTTAGCCGTCATTCCAGATATTTTTTTCTGTAATTCTTCTGAGTCAGTTATTTTAAAGTTATATTTAATCAGATAATCTACTAAAGAATCATAATTTGTTTTCATATTATTCCTCAATAAGAATACTATAACCTATTAATTTTCCATTTTTTATTTTCTTTTTAACCAAGAACCTACCATTCTGTAAATGGGTATTAAGTAACACACCTCTACCTGGGATGTATGGCTTAATTTCTAAGTTTTTATCCCCGTCCCCAACTATATCGAAAGTGCGATCAATGGTATTAAAGGGGTTTAGCGGATCAACTGGAGTCACATCTTTAGCTTGCCCAGTAGATGGGTCAAACTCTACAATAGGACTTCCTGCAAAAAACTGACAATCGCCAATAAATATTACTCCACTTTGGATAAGTCCAGTTAGGTCTGGTTTTTTTCTTGTTCTTTTTTTCTTATCTGTCACAAAAACTCCTTTATTAGGCTTGGTAGTTCTAGTAAATCTGATTTTTTCTAGAATATAGAACACACTGCCACATCTTTTTTATGTTTATTCCTTGGGTTTTCTTCTTAGACATACCATTTTACCCTTAAGCTTGGTTTTTTCGCTTGTAATTTCAATAGCTTTTTCCATTGCTTGATCAGCTAGCTTCTTTCCCACATGCTCTTTTAAGTAATCTTCGAAATCTGAGCTTAAATATTTTTTATTTATCACAGTTTGCTCATAATTAAGTTCAATAATCCACTTTTCTATCCATTCTTCCATAGCTCTTTCACGCATTTCTGTACAGTTCCAGTGTTTTTGATCTGGCATCTGTGCAATCTTGCGTAATTCTTTAAGAGCCTCTTTCATATATGTCACTTTTTATGGTTTATGCCTATATTTCATCTGTCACCTAGGCACAAGTTTTGCTACGGCACGTAAATACTATTCGTCACTACTTGGATCTTCTTGTAGCCCAAAGCTAGATACTCCAAAGTTGGATAAATTATAACTCATGTGCAAAGCTTTTGCCAACTCATTAGCGTTGTGACGGATTAAATCCTCATCATTAGAAAAAACCCACAAAGTTAATTCATTTATAACCACTCCAAATGGTAAATACTGGGGTTGGTTTTTGGTGGCTTTATTCTTTTGTGTTTTTTTCTTTTTCATCCTACCTACTAAGGGGGTTATATAACCTGCATAAACGGTAGTTTAGCATAAAACAGGATGTTTGTCTAAACAATAACTTCAGGTGCGAATTTGATGCACGAAGCAGCAAAAAGCACCCTTATAGGATATGAAGAAATTTGAAAGTAACTTGCTAGAAGATTTGTTTTACTCTATAATGGGCGATGAAGAGCGTATTCCTAGAAATCCGCCTGAACCCGAACCTGAACTGCCTGAAGATATGAAAAGATTAGAGGCTAAGAAAAGAGCACGTTACGAAGCTTTAAAAGAAAAGTATAAGGATTGATATGGCTAAGAAACGTTGGTCTAGCCTAAAAGAAAAGCTATCTTGTAACTCCCCCAAAAGAACCTCTGGAGAAAATAAGTCATGGGTTGTTAAGGGATGTGAAGGCGGAGAAGAGAAGATAGTGCGGTTTGGTGATCCAAACATGCCAGACAAGTCATATAATCCAGAAAGACGCAAAAATTTTCGTGCTCGCCATTCCTGTGATGAAAAAAAGTCAAAACTTAAGGCTGGCTACTGGTCTTGTAAGAAGTGGTAGTAAATGAATAGAGACTTAAAAAAAGAAGCCTTAGAAAAATATGTCAAGCAACTCTCTGTTGGAGATTATTCTAGCGGAAATCTAATTATGCCCGATAAAGCTCTTGGGACACAGGCTTTACAAGCAAGAGATATAGCAGAACAAGCATTAGCTAATGAGTTTTTAAAAAACACAGGATTGCCAGTCCCAGATAGATTTACTAGTGTCGGCAAGGCAGAGGATTTTTTAAACAGGTCTTTAAAAGAAGCATATCCAGAACTTGAACCAAACTTGAAATTGTTGTCAGAAAAAGAAGATCCTTTCTTAAAAGGAAATTTAGGAACTTATAGTCCTAAAAAGTCTGGTATAATTTTAAATAGAGCTAAGTTTTCTCCTAGCGATATAAAAGATCTATTAGCTACAACTTTTCATGAAGGTGCTCATCAATACGACGATAAGATATTAAAATATCGATTACCGAAAGAACTAGCACAAGAAAAATCCCAATTAGATTTTAAAAAAGCCTATGACACGGCTAAGGAACTAGATCGACCGATAGATCCAACTGAAATGTATGAAATTGCTGCTAAAGGTCATCATGCTAGAATACCAAAACTTAGAGATGCTGATTCTTTTGGATTAGGTGCTTTAAAAAGCTATCTTAAATCTGGCACATTTAAAGCCATTCCTATTATTGGAACAGCCGCTGCTGGGGCAGCTGCTTTATCTAGTCCAGACGCTTCCGCTGCTGCAATGGATATGGCTATTCCAGGTGGATTAGAGTCTCTCGGTCCAAGTGAAGAGGATGCTGCAATTGAAAACCCACAAGCTAATCCAGAACTACGCAAAGCAGCATTACAAAAGCTAATGGGAAGATAATATGAAGGATAAAAGATCGTTGAAGGAAATTGAAGAAGATGAAATGTGGGCAGAAATACTAGCATCTCCTGAATATCAGTCTCAACAAAATAAACAATTTGAAAAACAGAATAAATTTAGATTTCAGGCTTTAGATGATTTAGTAAAAAAAGGTAAAACCCCCTCAGTAGAACATATAAGTGAAGATGCTGCACAAAGACTTGGTATTCCATGGAAAGACAAAGAATACAACTACAGAATTAATCCCGACTACGACACTCACTATATAACAGATAAAAACAATAAAACACTGGGACATTTTGCATTAGATAGCGATGATGTTACAAGAAGTGTTTATATAAATCCCGAAGTTAGAGGGCAAGGGCTTGGATATAAAGCCCATGAAGCACTGGCTAGTAAAATTCCAATACAGATGGACGATGCTAACGAGCCAGAAATTTATAAAATTTGGGATAAATTAAAAGATAAGTATGGGAATAAAATAAAAGAAATAGGAACAACTTCAGAAGGTAAACCTAGACTTGGGTTTATAGAAAAGTTAGAAAGTATTGGAGGAGGTAGGTTTAAATCTATTCCTCTCATCGGTTCAGCTTTAGGAGCAGGACTTGCTGCTATGTCGGGAGAAGCCAACGCAGCTTCTGCACTGCCTATTCTTGGTGAAGCTGATTCACTCGGTCCTGAAAAGGGTTCTGAAGATTATAGCATAGAAAATCCACAAGCTAGTCCAGAGCTTAGACGCAAAGCATTAGAGTCTTTATTAAGGAAATAACTATGAATTATAAAGATTGGTTAGCTTATCAGTCAAAACTTCAAAATAGAGATGTATCTTTAGATGAACAAGAATACGATCTTCCTGCTTATTTTAAAAATCAAAAATATAACCCAAAAGATTTAGGGCATTTAGAAGATACATATAAAAAACCAAATCATCCTACTTTTTCCGATCAATCTATGTACAATATTCCAGTTATTCAGCAAGGTGGAAAGTGGTCAGAAGAAGGGACATTTAAACCATCTAAGCTAAACTTAGAAAATATGGGACGTAGTAATCTACAGCGATATTTTAATGAAGTAGAATCTCCAGAAGCTCTAGAACTTCCAGAGAATGAGCGTATGTCTAAAGCTAGACGAGCTGCACTAGAGTCCATGCTTAAAAAATAACACCCTTATATTGTGACAGTAACTATTTAGATACCACTCGGCTCTAAATATTTAACTTATAAGGACATTTATGAAAAAATCACTTGAAGCATTTCCAGCTATTCTTTTACTTACTTTTACTACTATTGCAATTATTCAACCTACTAATTTAGCATCTGCAGTTGGTCTTGTATGTTCTACTTTATTATTTGGCTATCAACAATACTTATTTCGTACAGAACAGCCAGATATTATGGGCGAACTTGAAAAGCTTCGCAAAGAAACAGATGCTAGAGTAATGCATATCCAAACAAAAGCAGAGGCAGAGCTTACCCAGCTTAGAGATGACGTTGCCAAATTTAGTTTAACAATGGCTAGAGTTCCAGGTGTTATGGAGCGTCCTAAAGATAAACCTAAGATTCAGTTTTAAGGGGTGCAAGACATGGGCACTTATCCAGAACTAGATAGTTTAGAAATAGAAAGACTTAAAAAGAAAGTTGCTGAGCTTGAATTAGAACTTTCTAAAGCTCGTTCTGTACTTAAAGATAATGATTTAGAAGAAGAAATTTCTAATGTTTCTGAAGCAGAGGCAATTTGTATAAATGAAATACATAAACTTAAAGTTGCTAGCGATGCTGGAATTTTAACACTAGAAGACATAAAAGCATTAGACTTGTTACATAAAAACTTGCTATTAGCTCGCGGAAAACCAGCTGAAGAAAAAAAAGATAAGAAAAAAGGTGCTAAATCAGTTGCGGAGTTGCTTAGTATTGTGGATAAAAAATGAGTAAAGAAGTTACGCGAGAGCAAGCCATTGAGCAGCTATGGGAGGCGGGAGTTTTAGATTGGAAACTTACCGGCCCTCAAAAAATAATAAAACAAGGTATTTTAGAAGATAAAAGTAAAATAAGCGTTGTCATGTGTGCTCGTCGTCTTGGTAAAAGTTTTCTTGCTTTAACTATGGCAATTGAAACTTGTTTAAAAAATCCAGACTCAATTGTTAAGTATGTTTTTCCAAAACAAAAGTCAGCTAAAAAAAATATATTGCCAATCATGAAGACAATTCTTGAAGACTGTCCTAAACACTTACGCCCGGTATTTATGGCGGCTGACTTACTTTATAAATTTCCTAATGGTAGTGAGCTTCAAATGGCCGGTTCCGATAATGGAAATATTGAAAATATTCGAGGTGGTAACTCTAGCTTGAATATTGTGGATGAGGCTGGTTTCTGCGACGATTTAACATATGCAGTGCGTTCAGTTCTTGCTCCAACAACAAAACTAACCCAAGGTAGAACAATTTTAGTTTCTACTCCATCTCGCTATGAAGATCATGAATTTGTCCAAGATTGGGCTTTAAAATATCAAGCTGAGGGTCGTATTAGAGTATTTACTATATTTGATAATCCACAGTTTACAGAAGCTATTATCAAAGACGCTCTTGATGATTATCCAGATGGGGAAAAAGATCCTGGTTTTCGTCGTGAGTATATGTGTGAAATTGTCAGAAGTGCAGATAGTTCTATTCTACCTTCTTTTTCTTCAGATGTTGAAAGAGTTATAGTAAGATCAGACTACACTCGTCCAGTATTTTATGATGCGTATGTCTCTATGGATATTGGGGGTAGCGATTTAACAGCAGTACTATTTGGTTATTATGATTATTTAAACGCAACTACTGTTATTGAAGATGAACTTATATTTGGAAAAGAAGTAAATACTAGAGGTGTTGCGGAGGCAATTAGAAAGAAAGAAGAAGAGCTTTGGACAAATCCAATAGATGAAAGTGTAATGCCACCATACATGAGAATTGCGGATAATAACAATTTAATTATGTTGACAGACTTACAAAGAGATCATGGAATTACATTTATCCCTACTAGAAAAGATAATAGAGAAGCGGCTATCAATGCATTGGATGTAGCATTATCTCAACATAAAGTAGTTATTCATCCAAGATGTACCCACACTTTATACCATATGAAGTTTGCAAGGTGGGATAAAAATCGTAGAAATTTTTTAAAACTTAAAGATTCTCCATCAGGTCAAATTAAAGGTGGTCACGCAGATGCCCTTGCTGCTATTATATACCTACACCGAAATGTTATTAAAAGCAAGAATCCATACCCAATGGGATATGGGGAAGTTTCTGGCCAAGGAGTTTTTCAATCTCGTCTTAAAAAAGAGGAGTTGGAAGATAAGTCAGCGAAATCATGGCTTAAAAGTTTGACTTGGGGCAAGAAAAAAGATAAATAACACCCTTATCTATTAGAAAAGTAAAGGATTTTTTACATGGCTTATTATGACAAGGACGAGTATTTTGCAGCAAGTGACGAAGAAACGCTAGTACTATATTTGCAAAAAAAATCTGATGCTTGGTTCAATAGTCTTATTTCAACGGATTATTTAGACAAGATTAAGCGTAGTTGGCAAGCATACTATGGCTTTTTCTATGAAGGCGGTCACGCCATTACATTTGGCGGTGAGACTGGCGAGTTAGTAAATCTACCAATGAACCATTACGGTAACATTGCTAGTCACATTCTAACTATGGTTACAGCTACTCGCCCATCGTTCCAAGCTCGTTCTGTTAATACAGATGTAAAGTCTCAGATTCAAACAAACTTAGCTAATGGTCTTTTAGAATATTACATGAGGGATAAGCGTCTTGAACAAGATCTTAAAAGAGCGGTTGAATACGCTATCGTTATGGGTTCTGGCTATATTAAAATGGAGTGGAACGCTACTACTGGTGAAATTTATGATTTTATTGAGCCAGAATATAAGCCGCTTGTTGATGAAAATGGATTTGAGTTATACGACGCAGACGGCAATGTTGTATATGAAACTGATGAAAATGGCGAAAAAGTTGAACTTAGAGCTGGAGTTCCATTATACAGCGGTGACATTGTTTTCACTGTTATGTCGCCTTTTGATGTAGTTTTTGATCCAACAAAATCTGACAGCAATCATGATTGGCAACTTTGTAGAAGCTTTAAAAATAAATATGATTTAATTGCCAAATATCCAGAATTCTCTGAGAAGATTAAAGCTCTTAAAACTAAGTCTGACTTAAATACAACTCGTATTACAATGTCAGCTTATGACGAAACAACTGATGTTCCAGTATACGAATTCTTTCACAAGCCTACAGAATCGCTTCCAAAAGGTCGCTATGTTCTTTATCTTGATTCAGACGTTGTGCTAGAAGATACAGTTCTTGTTTATAAAAATCTTCCAATATTCCGCATTGCAAGCCGAGATATTCTCGGTACTCCATTTAGTTACACAGCAATGTTTGATCTTCTGCCAATTCAGGACGCAGTAAATTCTCTTTACTCAACTATCATGACTAACCAAAATGCATTTGGAGTGCAGAATGTTTATGTTGAACGCGGCTCAGATGTACAAATGGAACAAGTAGCCGATGGTCTTAATTTTATTCAAGGTAATCCCGGATTTCAACCCCCAAGACCTTTAAACTTAACATCAACTCCTGCTGAAATATTTAATTTTTTGAAAATGCTAGAGTCTTCGATGGAGACTATATCAGGCGTAAATTCTGTCGCACGAGGTAATCCAGAGTCTCAACTTAAATCAGGTAATGCTCTAGCATTAATTCAATCTCAAGCTCTGCAGTTTATTTCTGGACTACAGCAATCCTACATCCAGTTGATTGAAGATGTTGGAACTAACGTTGTGGAGCTTCTTAAAACTTTTGCCAGAACACCTCGTGTTGCGGCTATTGCTGGTAAGTCAAATGTAACTTACATGAAAGAGTTTACATCCGATGACTTATCATCCATAACTCGTGTTATTGTTGACGCGGGTAATGCTCTAGCACAAACAACTGCTGGGCGTGTTGAAATGGCATCTCAAATGATGCAAATGGGTATTATTACAACTCCAGAACAGTACATCTCCGTTATTAATACGGGTAAACTTGAAACCATGACCGAAGGTCAAAACAAGGAGCTTTTGCTTGTTAGAGCTGAAAGAGAGCGGCTTGTGGATGGTACAACTCCCGTGGTGGCTGTACTCACTGATGCTCATTCATTGCATATTAGAGAGCATAAGGCTGTTCTCGCTGATCCTGACTTACGTATGGATGCGGAGCTTGTTCAACGAACACTTGCCCATATCCAAGAGCACATTGATATCCTTTCTAATCCTGATGTTGCTAATATTCTTACTATGTTAGGAGAACAACCTCTTGGACCTCCAGCAGGGACTCCTCCGGCTCTAGGTACAGTAGCGCCAGAACAGCCAATGCAGCAAGGACAAGAACAAATACCTCCATTACTTGAAAATCCCCAAGCCCAATCAGTATCTGTTCAACAAAATATGGGACCACTACCATCCCCAGCTCAACCGGCAGGTCAAGGAACAATTTTACCGGAGCAACCAACAACTCCAGATCAAATGATGATAAGGAACCAATAATGAGTAAATGTACGTGCGGAACTAAAAAAGGTAAAGGAAAGAAAAAGGGGAAATAATTATGCCAATAAAATCAAAATCTCAACAACGTCTAATGTACGCAACTCTTGGTGGAGCAGACACTGGAGTTCCTAAGAAAGTTGCAAAAGAAATGATCGAAGCAACACCTAAAAAACGTTTTGCAAAGCTTAAAGAAAAAGTAAGTAAAAAATAAAAATGGCATTTGAAAGACTAAAAAAGAAAGTGCAAGGTAAAACTTCTAGTGGGTCTGTGCCTACTAATCAAGACTTATATTCTCGTGTTAAAGCAGAAGCAAAAGCTAAGTTTGGGGACGATTGGCCTTCCGCATATGCTTCAGCGTGGATTGTGCGCACCTATCGTAAACGTGGTGGAGGCTATCGATGATTATCTATGCCGTTTATAAATTTAACAATGAACTTGTATATATTGGAATGACTAAAGATTTTGAAAAAAGATTATCAGATCACAAATTTCATACAAGTAAAAAAGACAATATATTTGGTCGTGCTATTAGAAAACATGGATTTAATGCATTTATTTTTAAGCCAATCTTATGTTGTTTTGATAGAGAAGGTTTAAAAGAAATGGAAATGTATTTTATAAAAAAATTTAAACCTAGATATAATATGACGCACGGTGGAGAAGGACAGCATCAGACTAAAGAAAAACGAGAAAGACTAAGTAATAAAGTTAAAGAAATGTGGAAAGATCCTTCCTATAGAGAAAATCATTTAAAACATACAAAATGCCCAGAATATAAAAAAGCTTGTTCGGAAAGACTTAAACTTAAATTTAAAAATAACCCTGAATATAGAAAAAAACTTGATAAAGCTGCTTATATTGAGAAGTATCATATAGAAAAAATAATAGATAGTCAAGGTACTATTTATGAATCTGTTGAAGATGCTTCTAAAAAGTTAAAATGCAGAATGAATTGTATCACAAGAGTTTTATCTGGTAATAGACATACTTTTAGAAATCTACAATTTGAATTTTTAAATAATTACAATCTTCACGGTTTTAGAAAAATACCAAAAAACTGTGGATACAATGCAAAGGGGGTGCTTCGTGTCTAAGTCTGGACTGAAGCGCTGGTTTCGCTGAAAAATGGCGTAAAAAGCTGCGTAATGGAAAATATGTTGAATGTGGTTCTGAAAAAGGACAAGACGATGCTAAGTGTCGTCCAGCAAAACGTGTGTCAAAAGAAACTCCTAAAACTTGGAGTGAGCTAACACCCTTAGAAGAAAGAAAAGCAATTGCTGATAAAAATAAAGCTAATCGAGAAAATCGGCAATTTGGTAAAGTTAGATTTAAAAGACTAAGAAAAAAAGTTTCATAGACTTATCCCAATTACGGGACAGTCATTTATGGCTTATACAAATAGCCAAAAAGGAAAGTTATGTCAGACGAGTCTTTATCGCAAGAATCAATTCAAGAGCAAACCAATCCTGAAGTAGTGGAGAACACTATTAACGAAGAGGGATTAGAATCTTCAAATTCAGATCAGCAATTACAAGATGTAGTTGAAACTGCTCTTGCTAATGGTGCGTCGGAAAAAGAAGTTAAAAATCTTATTAAAGAATTTCAATTAAAAGTTAATGGGAAAATAGTTAACAAAAAAATTGATCTCTCTGATGAGAATGCTCTTAAAACTGAGTTGCAACTTTCAGCTGCTGCTCGTCAAGCAATGCAAGAAGCTGCTAATCTTAAAAAACTTTATGAATCGGAAGTTAGCCGTCTTAAGCAAGATCCATTTAGCGTATTAGCTGAACTTGGACTTGATCCAGATCAACTTGCTGAAATGCGTATTCAACAACGTATTGAAGAAATGAAAAAATCTCCGGAGCAACTAGAGCGTGAGCGTATTCAAGCAGAACTTCAAGCTGCTAGAGAAGAAGCTAATCGTCTTAAAGCTGAAAGGGAAGCAGAACAATTTGAAAAACTTAAAGATCAAGCTGCTGCACAAATTGAAACTGAAATTGAACAAGCTCTTGATTCACATAAAACACTTCCCAAATCTCGACATATTGTAAAACGCATTGCCGATTCTATGTTGTGGGCTATTAATAATGGTTTTGATGATGTGACCGCAGAAGACGTTATGCCGCTTGTAGAAAAAGAGTGGCGTGATGAAATGTCAAGACTTATGGATGATTCTCCAGAAGATGTTCTTGAGCAACTTATTGGTCAAAGAAATATTGAACGTTTACGTGCAAAAAGACTTAATGTTATGAACACTTCTGGAGTTAAAACTGCTAATTCAGTTAAACCTACAGCAGCGTCAATACAGAAAAAAGAAGATACTCCTAAGCAAAAAATTAAACAGCGTGACTTCTTTCGTCAGTTAGGAAAGAAATAACTTATTGAATTTATAGGGGTGTTATTATAAATACTTGTAATAACACCCTTAGCTTATAAGTAAGTGTATTTAGTACATACGATGCCTCCAAATATCCACGGACTTTGGACAAGCTAGTTAGGAAGAATATAACTTCGTTATAAACAACTTAATTATCTTAAACAAAAAAGGAAATCAAAATGGCTATTGAATCAACAAACACCGTCGCGACGCTTGACGGTCATTTTAAAGAAGTGTACGCTTCAAAAATCAGAGATCTAGTTCCAGAAGGTATGAAAATGCTTAAGCTTGCTGAATTCTCAGCTGCTGAAAAACTTCTTGGAAACTTGTACCATTAAAGGTTAGGTGGTACGCTGGTGCGAATCCAGCCTTGCAGCGAAAAAAAAGAAGCTGCTTGTAAATCTTCTCTGATTGACTTGAACCCCCTGAAAACAGGGAAACAAGGCGGAAGGTGATCTTGACAAAAGTGACCCACCGTGAGAGACTAAGTGAGAAGACCTCGAAAGAGGATGCGATAGTCCGAACTACTGATATAAAATAGCAGATGACACCGAAAGGAAGTTCACAATGCAAAAAGAATACAAAGTTTACGTCTTAAGGGACGTACAGACTGAGAAAATTGTTTACGCTGGTCTAACAAGAATGACTCTACAGCGACGATTTCATTCTCACAAAGTAAGATTTAAGGATAAGCCTAAATTTCAAATTGAGCTTGTGACTGATTTCTTATCCAGAGAAGAAGCTGTTGAATTAGAGAAACTGCTGATAAAGCAATACAACTTGTTAGAAGAAGGTTACAACAAAAGTCCCGGTTCAATAAATGGAAGTTCCAATTATCACTCCGAAGAGCAAAAGAAAAAATGGTCGGAAGAGAGAAAAGGAAAGCCGGTTAGTGCCGAACATGCTGAGAAAAATAGAAAAGCTCGGCTGGGACATAAAAATCCTCCAGATAGAGAATATTTCCAAAAGTCTGTGATGTGTCTAAACGACGGTAAAACTTTTCCCTCAGCAAGAGCTGCTGCAAGACACTATGGTTTGTCTTACAGTAAAATAAGCCTTGTATGTAATGGAAAAAGACTGGCTACAAAAGGTCTTAGATTTGTATTCGTAGAGAAACAGTAGAGTCCGGCAGAAATGACCGGACAAGAGTTTAAAAGCTCTTTAACAAAATGCAACCCGTAGTTCTTGGTCTTGAGCATGGATTTACTTACGGTGGATCTGCTGGAGATGCATTCCTACTTAACGCTGCTGTAGCTTCTCCAAATAGAGATGCTCAAGTTAAGGGTCACGAGCTAGTTCTAGTATCAGCTATCTCAGTTGGTGCTGCTTCTCGTTCTATTTCTTCTAAAGCTGCTTTCGAACAAGAAACTAAGCGTCTTGTTCAGAATATGCTTAAATCAACTCAGATCCGTATGGAAATCCAACTTATGTACGGTCAATCTGGTATTGGTAAAGTTGCTATCGTTGCTGGTAACGTACTAACTCTTTGTGCTTCTGAATGGGCTGCTGGTATTTGGTCTGGTTCTAAAAATGCCGCTATCGAAATCCGTTCTCAAGCTGGAGTTCTTCGTGGTACTTGTAACGTAGTTAAGCCAAATCTTAAGGATCAAACTGTTGAAGTTGACCTTATGCCAGCTGGTGTTTCTGGTAACGTAGATTCTGAAAATGCTGCTGCTGACGTTATTTACTTCAAAGGTTCTTACAATAAAGAATTTGCTGGTCTTCATAAGATCATCACTAACACTTCTACAATTTTCAATATCGATGCTGCTGAGTTCGATCTTTTCAAAGGTAACACTGTTCTTTGTGGTACTTCTGAAGCCTCAAAAGCTTTTATTTCTTTCGAGAAAATTGAAGAAGCTATTGCTCTTTGTATGGAAAAAGGTTTGACAGAAGAAGATGTTGTTTGTCTTGTTAATCCAAAGCACTGGAACAAGCTTATGACTGATCAAGCTGCTAAGCGTCAGTATGATTCTTCTTACTCTTCTGAAAAAATCGAAAACGGATCTAAATCTCTTGTTTTCTACGGACAGAATGGTAAAATCGAAATCCACGCTTCTCTTTTCGTTAAGGAAGGTTTCTCTTATGTATTCCCTCCTGCTGAATTAGAGCGTATTGGTTCTTCTGATATCACTTTTGAGCGCCCTGGTTTCCCTGGCAAGTTTTTCCGTGAAATGGAATCTGCTAATGGTTACGAGCTTCGTGCTTATTCTGATCAAGCTTTGTTTACTAGCGCACCTGGTAAAATGGCTGTTCTTAAGTACATTAAGACAAACTAAATTAAAAAGCATAACTTTATGCAAAAGAGCCTCCGAAAGGGGGCTTTTTTATTTGTAAAAAGAAAACCCCCAATAAACAAAGAATTTGCTTATCAGGGGTAGGAGATGGAACCTGCGAGGCAAGGGAGGAGAACCTCTTCTTAAGAATACTAGTTATTTTATTTAAAGTCAACTACTATTTTAATAATTCTATATATTTGCGTCAAAGCTAAATAACACCCTTATATTACAGGTGAATCTTTAAGATAACGAGGAAGCTAATGCCTAAAATATTAACTGTAGGAAGCGAAGAATTTGAGTTTCCCATATCCGGAGAAAATCCTGGATATGGCTCTGAAGTTACAGATTGGGCTGAAGCTGTAACTACTGCTTTAGAAACTGTACAAAAACCAAATGATATACCTACAACTTCAGAAATTCTTTTAAATCCCGACATATTGTTAAATACTCCAGCTGCTATATCAGGCTTTAGTTTTTCTATAGCAGAGGTTATTGCAATTGAAGCTAAGTATTTATTTAAAAGAGCATACACAACAATACCCGACGGCAATGTTGTAAAAATGGAAGTTGGATTCATTGAGGGTTTTTTTGATGGTGTAAATTGGGGCATATCTATTCGCACAACTGGAGATGCTGGAGTTCTTATAACAATTAACTCATCTGGGCAGATGCTTTATCAGACTACTGAAAATTTTCCAGTTGGAGCAACAAATAAAAGCTTATCTATAGTTTACGAAGCTAAGGTAATTAATAATTAGGGGTTATAAATGTCACTTAAAAAAGAACGGTTCATAAAAGGGATTATTCTTGCACCAGATAGTTTATCCTTAGACAACATTGAAGGTGAGTTAAAAGTAGACTCCTCTACAGGTAAGATACAAGTTACTTTAAAAGATGGAGTAAATCCTTCGGCTGCAAGAGAAATAGTTACAAACTCCCAATCTCAAACATTAACCAATAAAACATTAACCTCTCCAGTAATAGATACAAGCGTCTCTGGTACTGCAATAGAAACAGATCTTTCGGCATCTGCTAGTTCTAGTAAATTAGTTACAGCTTCTGCTGTTAAGACCTATGTTGATAATTCTGTAGCTTCAAAAGATCAGGCTTCTGAGATTTCTTATTCTAACGCCACATCTGGGCTTGTAGCTACTAACGTTCAAGCCGCTATTGATGAAGTTGAAGGTCGTTTAGACACTGCTCAAAGTGGTTTATCTGGTCACATTTCACAAGCCACTGATGCACATGATGCATCTGCTATATCTGTTGTACCTACAGGAAATTTAGCCGCTGATGACGTTCAGGAAGCTCTTGTTGAACTTCAAACTGATGTTGATAGCAGAGCTACGAGTTCAACTTTAACCAGCCACACAGGAGCTTCCAGTGGAGTTCATGGAGTTACTGGCAGCGTTGTTGGTACGAGTGATAACCAAACTCTTACAACAAAAACAATTGATGCAGATAATAATACAATTTCCAATTTGGAAACTGACAATTTAAAAGCTGGAGTTTTAAACACCAGCACAAGTTTGTCTGGAGCTTCTGATACACAGCTTCCATCAGCTCTTGCTGTTAAAAGTTATGTAGATGCTCTTCCTGCGGCAATTATTGTTAGTCAGTCTTCTTTTACAATTGCAAATAACCAAAGTTCCGCTACAAACATTACAGGACTCTTGTTTAATCCTGCTAGTTTTAGATCTGTTAAAATTGATTATGCAATATATAGACAAACTGACACCGCAAGTTCTGCTGTTGCTCAAGTTGGTCAACTAAAATTTGTTTATAACACACAAGCTACTCAATGGTTTATGTCAGATGATTATGCGGGGCAAGATTCGGGTGTTGAATTTAGTATAACTTCTGCTGGACAAATTCAGTATACAAGTACCAATATTTCTGGTACAAATTATGTAGGAACTTTAAAGTATAGCTTACTTAAAACTTTTGGGGTATAACCCCCTTATATAACAGATAGAAAATAACTTCTATCTAATTTCTGGAATAAAGGAAGGAGAAAATGAGCAACAACTCGTTTAAAGTCAAAAACTCAACGGTGCTAACACCAAAAGATCTTAGCACATTAACAAATCCTGAAGCAGGAGAACTTGCTTGCGATATCAATGACAATAATAAAATTAAAAAGTATGACGTACTTACCTCTAGTTGGTCAGAGGTTGGTTCTGGCGCTTCAAGCCTAGATACCGTTTTTCAATTAATTGGAGATGACGTACCTAATTGGAGTAAAGGAAACAATGCTTCCTTTCTTGGAGGAGGATCTTTAGCTGGTACATTTGCTGCTGAATCTACAACTCCGTTAAATGGACCTCAGTCTTATAAATATACTCAAGCCGCTGGATCATTAAACGACTACATTGCTTCTCCAATTAAGTCTGTTTCTTCTAGATTTAGAGGTCGGGAATGTACTCTTTATTTTCCTTTTGATTACAACGGTAACTCAAATGACATTAGAGTAGTTTTTTATGACGTAACAAACTCTCAGGAAATTCCTAGTTCTGTTTATTTACAAAGTTCACCAACTGTTAGTATTTTTAAAACCAATATTGTTATCCCTAGTACTTGTGCTAATATTCGTGTTGGTTTTCAAGTTGCTGTGGTTAATAGTGGAAAGATACTAGAGTTTGATGATGTAGTTTTATCAAATGACACAACTGTTTATGCTGATATTGCTAATCAAAATCAAAGCGCAGGATATCCCACCTCTAGCAGTACTATAACAATAGCTTCTCCATCATATTCAAGTGGTTCAGGGTTATTTTCTGTTTCATCTAGTCAGATTACGGTGCTTAGAAGTTGTAAAATTTCTATTACAAGTTCTATATCACTTAGTACTACAGATTTGGTAGTTACACTTGCAAGAAATGGTAATACCATTGCTTATGATAGAGCTAGAATTGCAACAACTAACAGTTTATACGCCTCTGCTTCTGCAACAGTCGATGCAACTCCAGGAGATATTTTTACTTTTACAGCAACTGCTTCAGCCGTTGGTAACTTATTAATATCAGCAACTGCATCTAATTCAAACATTCTTACAGCTCCTGAAACTTTCTCCACAGACACATCTCCTCTTACTTACGCAGGATCTGGAACTGTATCAGGACTTGCTGGATTAGCTAGTGCTTCAGTTGGTACGTTTATTACATTCACTACCGCAATAAACACAACGAGTACACACACACAAACTACCACAGCCCCTACACAAACTACATCCGATATGAATAATAATGGTATATTGCTTTATACTAGAGCTTACAACGCTGCTAGCACAGCTGCTCAACCAGCATATGTTGCCATTCAAATTGGTAAAGGTATGAAAGGAGTTAGCGTTAACGGATATACATCTACCGCAAAATCCGGAAACTATATTAAACCAGACCAGCAGGCTGTGTCTGGAAGCACAGAACAAATTGGTGCTTTTGTTGGTTATAATGAAGTGACAGGAGTTCTAATATTAAATGCAGCTACAACATGGGGATCAACTTTTACCGGTCGTTATTGGATTGATAACGCAGGTAATGCTAGAACTTCAGGTTACCTCGTAATCAACGCCAGTAAAAATCCAGCATTAACTGGGATAGGCTTACCAGCTAGAGTTTACTCAGAGAGTGCTGGGAATGCTGGGCAAGTTATTACGGCTAACGTGACAAATATTCCTTTTATTGGTATTTCAGATACTCATGGTGCTTGGAATGGAAGTCAGTACGTTGTGCCTGAGACTGGGATTTATAGTTTAAGTGGAAGTATTTACTTTACCACTTCAGCAGCACGATCTTTTGACTTATACATAGACGGAGTTTCTGTAAAGAGAGTAACAGACACTACCACTAGCAGCTATCACGATTTAGAGCACACTACAAAACTTAATAAGGGGCAAGTTATTTCGATAAGATCTTTAACAGGAGGAACACTGAACACTAGTGCTATGGTCCATTACCTCAATATTACAAAAGTGAGTAACTAATATGAAACAAATTAACATCACCAAGTCTGGAGTCTTAACAAACCAAGCCTCCTTTGAAACACAAGAGGAGCTTGACGCTTTTCTTGCTAAGCATATTGGAATGGGGAGCTTCGGCTCTCCTAGATTCTCTATGCAACCAGTAGAGATTTCTCCAGCTGTCATTGATTCTCAAGAAGTATTGGATGAAGAAGGTAAATCTTTTGATCCTCCTCAATTCCAAGACATAGAAATTCAAGCAGCTGTTTTTGAAGATCAATTGGTAGAATCTGACCCAGCTGGATATGAAGTAAGCATAGAAGACATTTCTGCTAAGCTTGAACAAGAAAAAGTTAATGCTGAAGCACAAGCTTTTCTTAACTCTACTGACTATAAAATATTGCGTCATTTAAGACAAAAAGCATTGAGTCAAGAACTAAGCTTGTCAGAAAGTGAGTATTTAGCATTAGAGCAACAAAGATCTGAGGCTGCTGCTAGAATTGTGAAGTAATATGTACAAGCTCTATGTTTTCAATTCTAAAACTAATGAAGAAAAAGTTTTAAAGTTTGAAAGCATGGAGCTTGCTGTTTTATACAGGGATTATCATTTAGCTTTTGGACTTTGGAGTAGTGTTTCAAAATGGATAAGCGAGGATGATATAGAAGAGTCTCAAAAAAAGTTTATAATAGACTCTAAATACATGGAAGTAAATGGTTTTTTAAAGAAGTTTTTTAAAATTGCAGATGGATTTGAAATATCCATAAAAAAAGAAGAAAAGACTGTCTTAAAAGAACATTGGAATTTGTTTAGATATAAAAGAAAATTGGCGTTAGAAGAAACAGATTGGACGCAGTTAGCAGATGTAAATCTGGATACAGAAGAAAGAAAAGAGTATAGGTCATATAGGAATTACTTAAGAGATTTGCCAAAACTTTATGACGATTCCTCTGTAACTTATGCCAAAGTTTATAGCTTTGAAGATTGGAAAAAAGGTAAAAGATGAGCATTAAAAATTTAATAAAGCTCATGAATGAAAAAGGAATACCAGTACCTTTAATTAGAGTTGATGGTAAGCCTTCTTTAACTGCAACATTTGCCTTTATTTCATTTAATACGGCACTTTTTGGTCAGTTAGGCAAAGTGGCTAATATAGTTGGTGTAGTTGATTTAGATGCAGCAAATTACTTATTTTTTGGGTGTTTGTTTGCTTATTTAGGAAGAAGAATTACTGCCAGTAAAAATGGCATAGAAACAGATAAGAAGGAATAACTATGAGTTTCATTCTCGATAATATACGCTTAAAAGAAGTAATATCTGAGCCTCAGACAGTAAATGTTGACTGGGTTTCTCCTTCAATTTCCTTAGATAATAGAGAGGATGAATTTTCAATTTCTGTTTATTATGAGAATGGCTCTTCTGTTGATATGGTTTTAAGTTTACAATTCTCTGCAGATAATGTTAATTTTGGAGAAGTAACAGAATCCCTACAGGCAATTACTAGTGATTCTGGAACTCACATGTGGGATGTTGCTGGATCTGGTGCACCATATGTCAGAGTTAAAATAGCTGTAAATAGTGGTTCCATAGACGTTACAAGAATATTTTATTCTGGAAAGCAAAGGCATTAATTATGGCAAATACCGTAATACGAATTGGATACGTCTCAGTCTCTTCTGGCGGGGGAGGCGGAGTACAAGAATATTCTAGCATTGGTACTTTTCCACTTACGGGTGTTGCTGGAATTATTTATTTAGCGTTAGACACAAATAAAATTTATAGATGGAGCGGTTCTGCTTATATAGAAATGTCTCCTTCTGAAGTAACTTCTGTTAATACACAGGTTGGTGACGTTGTTTTAGATAAAGCCGATATTGGGTTAGGAAATGTAGATAATACCAGTGACTTAAATAAGCCCATATCTACAGCTACCCAAAATGCTTTAGACGATTTAGACGAAAGAATTGTCCCAATTGAAGATAGGGATGAAGTTGTAACTATTTATGCTTATGAAAATAATGCACAGGTTTATGCAGATGGTCAGCCTGGAGAAAAAGACCCTTCGGCTTTAATTAGAGATGGGTGGTATTTTAAAAATTCAATTGCCGGACAAAAAATAAATTGGTATTACTTTGATGGTACAAGTCAAGGTACGGTAACTTTGGGAGAGTTAAAATCTTCTTACGCTATAATGACTTTTGATGCTGTATCTGGTGCAGCAACTCCAATTATAGCAATATATACCTTTCCTACAGGAACGGGAGATGTTATTCCTGGATTTGCTCATTCTAGAGTAGTTTACGATGGTCCAATGACTCCAACTCCTGTAGTTGGTAAACAATACTTAGTTTATGCAGGAGAAAATCCTCTTGTGCATCCAGAGCTTCCAAGAATTAATTTAGCATTAATACCAGGTCTTTCAATTGGGGACAAACTTCCTACAGAACAAATCTTAACTATTTCTTTTGGAACTTCTTCTGGTGCTGGAGTTAATCAAGTTCAGCACATGGTTGAAACTCTTGGACTATTTTCAAATCCTGTTAAGCAGGAGATGGATTTAAGAATTAGACAAGCTTCGCAATTAGATTTAACAAATCATGTCACTAATACAAGCAATCCACACTCTGTTACAAAAACTCAAGTAGGACTTAGTAATGTTGACAATACAAGCGATTTAAACAAACCTATTTCAACCGCTACACAAACCGCTTTAAACGGAAAACAAGATTCTTTAGGATTTACTCCTGAGGATGTAGCTAATAAAAGTACAAATATAGCTTTAGGTACATCTGATACTCTATACCCAACTCAAAATGCTGTAAAAAGCTATGTTGATTCAGGGTTGTCTACTAAAATTTCAAGCTCAGAAAAAGGTGTAGCTAACGGAGTTGCTCCATTAAATGCATCTACAAAGATTGATGCTACATATCTACCAAGTTATGTCGACGATGTTGTGGAATACGCAAACTTGGCGGCATTTCCACCAACTGGGGAAACAGGTAAGATTTATGTTGCATTGGATACAAATTTAACGTATAGATGGTCTGGATCAGTATATGTAGAAATTTCTCCAGCTCCTGTGTTATCGGTTAATGGACAAACTAACGTCGTAGTTCTTGACTCTGATGACATAGCTAATACGCAAGCAGACCCATCTTATTGGGATATTACCGACGGTTCTACAATCAAAGCTCATTTAGACGAACTAGCTTTAAGAAGAGAATCTCAAAATAATGTTACAAATGAACCTACTGGCTTTGCTACTCTATTAGAATCAACAACATCATTTAGCGACTCTGGTCCAGATAGAACTTTCACAATTGCCCCAGTAGGGGCTTCGTTTACTTTTTATGTTAAAGGAATCAAGTTTACAAAAACAACATCAGAGAGTATACAAATACCGAACTTACCAGGTAATCATTTTATCTACTATAACTCATCTGGTGTATTAAGTTCTACTCAAGTTGCTGGATCGACGCTTTTTAAAGAAAATGCTTTATTGTCAGTTGTTTATTGGAATACAGATACAAACACCCACACATACTTTGCTGAAGAAAGACACGGGCTGGTGATGGATGGCGAAACCCACAGCTACCTACACACCGTGTTTGGAGCACAATATTTATCTGGTCTTGCTTTACAAAACTTTGTTGTAAATGGAGATGGAAGTTTAAATACACATGCTCAATTTACAGCAGACGAAGGAACGATAAGAGATGAAGATTTGCTTTTAACTCTTCCCGCACAAACTGAAATTCCCGTATTATTTAGACAGGGTGCTTTGTGGCGTAAAAAAACAGCAGATTCATTTCCAATGGTTTATAGCGGTACGGCTGGGTATACGGGGGCTAATGGAAGACTTCCTTATAATCAATTCACGGACGGTTCTTGGCAACTAACTGAAGTTGCTAATAATGCATTTGTTTTAATCCATGTATTTGGTACTAATGATAAAGAAACTCCAATTATAGCAATTCAAGGTATTGAAACTTATGGAAATGTAACAGCTGCTAGAGTTGCAGCTAGTACAGAAATAACAAGTTTATCTGGTCTTCCGTTTTCTGAATTCGTTGCCTTGGGCAGTGTAGTTTATGAATCTTCTAATACTTATACAAATACACCAAAAGCTATAACTAGATCTATAAATGGTGGAAATTATATAGATTTTAGAGGGACTCAACTTTATACTCCGGCTGGCGTTGCAACAAATCACGGGCTTCTTTCTGGTCTTTCTAATGATGACCATATACAATACCACACAGATGCTCGCGGAGATATTAGATATTATACAAAAGCACAAGTTGACGCACTAATTGGAGCAGGAGACTCTCCTGGAGACTTAGCTGAAGGAAGCTATTCATTTTCTAACTCACAAGTTACACCCGAAAATATAACCGGATTTTCTTTTTCTAATACTATAGTTAGATCATTTAAGGCACAGGTATCTGTGTACGTAGACGCCACCTCCGATCTTTATGAAGTATATGAAATCAATGGGATACAGAAAGGATCTGAGTGGGATATTTCAATAAAATCATCAGGTGATAATATAGGAATATTATTTAACATAACTAATTCTGGACAACTGCAATATACATCTCCTAATTTCTCTGGATTTGTTAGTGGCACTATGAAATTTAGAGCACTTACAACTTCTGTTTAATTTAAGCGTATAACACCCTTATATTACAGAGGTTTTCGATGTCTAATAATTCTAGCTCATTTTATGATTCTGGGCAAATCTTTAAAGATGTCCATGATTTACATGGTAAAACTTTAAGAGTTTCTGATTCAAGATCAGTAGTAGATAAATTTTATACTCATTTTAGAGTTGAATATACTGCCGAAAATCTTCCATCTAAAGTCCTTTATTATAGAGGAACGCAGTCACATAAGACTAATATAGGATTTGTTTCTGATATCAACAATTCTTTGCAAAACAAACATGTAAAACTGTTTTCAGCTCCAGATAATAAACCTTTTCATATTTGGTTTAATGTTGGGGATGAAGGAATTGCTCCTATTGTTCCAGGCTCTACGCCAATAGAGATTCCTATAAATAGAAATGATGACGCAATGGTTATTGCAATGGCTGTTACTTTAGTTTTAAATACATTACACAAAGAGCATTTTTATGTATCCAGAGCTAATGCAGCTATAGAAATTGCCACAGTTGGAATGGGGATTGTTTCGAATTCACAAGATTTTGGAACAGGATTTGCTATTTCCAATTCTCAAGGTAAACAAGACTTGATTAGTAATATAGAAATTACCTATGATGGCGTACATCCAATATATAAAGGTCAAGTTTTAAAAAATTATATATTTAATGTTTTTTCTGGACAGTTTGAATTAAAAGAAGATTTAAGTACAACAATTACAGATGTTTTTTGGGATGAAATAGCTACAACGTTTCCTGCTAGCAATCAAGAATTATACACTTATAAAAATAATTCTGTTGCTGTTCAGGAAGTTCTTGTTACTTATGTAGATTCTACAAAAAAACAAATAGTTTCTGTACAAAAAACAAGAGTTTAATATGCCTTGGAAATATGATCCATTTCAAGTATCTTTAGTTTGGATTGTTCCAGTTACAATATCAGAGGATATTGGTGATATTGATATGGGGGATATAGAGTCCGATTTGATTATAGATCTTGGTTATAGAGAAGATTCTCCGTCTCAAATAGATCAAGGTATGAGGATTTACGATGGCGATATTTAAAGCACCAAAAGTTACAACAGCACAGAGAAATAATCTTATACTAGAAGTTAGTGAATTGGTTTATGATGTAGATAAAAAAGCTTTCTTTGGTGGAGATGGAAATAATTTAGGTGGTTTTCCTGTTGGCGCAACTTCTGGATTTATTGTAGAAAATATAGAATTAACGCAACAAAATATCGATGACGGATTTGTGACATTACAGCAAACACCCTTAATTTCTAGTGCTGTTATTGTAACTCCAGAGGGTGGAATACCTCAAGTTAATGGGGTTGATTACGAAATTATCGATAATAAGATTTCATGGAAGGATAAAGGGTTGGAAGGATTCTTAGATAATACAGATGTACTGATTGTTCAGTACTAAAAAAAGGGGAGAGCTAATGGCTCAACAAATTAAAAAGAAGTTTATTAAATCGGATGCCATCGATGGTTCGAAAATTAAACTTCTAAATGGTCAAACATTAAGGATGGAAAATTCTCAAGGACAAGAATTTAACCTCCTATCCGTAGATGGAAACGGAAAACTTTTATCTTCTGGTAATGAAATTGCTTTTGTACAAGATGTAAACTCTCAGATTGAATCTGTAAGAGCTGCTTTACAAGACAACATTGATTCAGAAGAATCTTCTAGAATTGCTGGAGATCAAACTCTTCAGTCAAACATTGATTCTGAAGAATCTGCTCGTATCTCTGGAGACCAGACATTACAAAGCAATATAGACGCTGAAATGTCTCGTGCTATGAGTGCTGAAAGTGGATTAGACGCTCGTTTAGACGTTCTTGAAGCAGATCCAGTTACTAAAACATATGTAGACGGTGAAGTGTCTGATCTTCAAACTCAGATTAATAATGTTCTAAGCAATATTGATCCTACAGCTTTAGATTCTTTAACAGAAATTGTTTCTGCATTCCAAGCTGCTGATGGTAGTTTACAAGGTACAATTAACACTTTGGCTCAAAATTCCAGCGGAAATATTGAAGCTGAGGAGTCTGCTCGTATTGCTGCAGATCAGTCTTTGCAAAATCAAATTTCTCAAGAAGTATCAGACAGACAATCTGCTGATTCAGTACTTCAAGGTAATATTGACACCGAGGAGTCTGAAAGAGTTGCAGCTGATTTAGTTCTTCAAGGTAATATAGATACAGAAGAATCTGAAAGAATGGCTGCAGACGTTGTTCTTCAAGGTAACATTGATTCAGAAGAATCTCGTGCAATGGGCGTTGAAGGTTCTCTTCAATCTCAAATCACTCAGGAAGTTTCTGATCGTCAATCTGCTGTAAGTTCTGAACAGTCTGCTCGTATTGCTGGAGATCAAACATTACAGAATAATATTAACTCTGAAATGTCAAGAGCTATGGGAGTTGAAGGGTCACTTCAATCTCAAGTTACACAAGAAGTTTCAGATAGACAAGCTGCCGACTTAGTTCTTCAGGGTAACATCGATACTGAAATGTCAAGGGCAATGGGAGTAGAAGGAAGTCTTCAATCTCAAATTACTCAAGAAACATCAAATAGAATTGCTGGAGATAATACTCTTCAAGGAAATCTTGATACAGAGGAATCTGAAAGAATTGCCGGAGATCTTGTTTTACAAGGTAATATTGACACAGAAATGTCAAGAGCAATGGGTGTTGAGAGTTCTCTACAAACTCAAGTTAATGATGTTGTTTCTGATCTTGAATCTGAAGTTTCTCGTGCTATGGGAGTTGAAGGGTCACTTCAATCTCAGATTACTCAAGAAGTTTCTGATAGAACTGCATCAGAATTAGTTCTTCAAACTAACATTGATAATGAAATGTCAAGAGCAATGGGTGTTGAATCTGACCTTCAAGATCAAATTAACACAGAAGTTTCTAATAGAGGAATAGCTGTTTCAGCTGAAGAATCTGCTAGAATTGCTGGAGATCAATCTCTTAGTGATAGACTTGATGTTCTTGAATCTGATCCTGTAACGAAAACATACGTTGATGGAGAAGTATCTGATCTTCAAACTCAAATCAATAATGTTCTAAGTAATATTGATCCAGAGGCTTTAGATTCTTTGACAGAAATTGTTTCTGCTTTCCAAGCTGCTGATGGTAGCTTACAGGGAGCGATCAATACTCTTGCTCAGAACTCATCTGGAAACATTGAAGCTGAAGAATCTGCTCGTATTGCTGCTGATCTTGTATTACAAGGCAACATTGATACAGAAGAGTCTGAGCGTATTGCAGCTGACTTAGTGTTACAAGGCAATATTGATGATGAAATGTCAAGAGCTATGGGCGTAGAGTCTTCTCTACAGTCTCAACTTACTCAAGAGATTTCTGATCGTCAAGCAGCTGATTTAGTATTACAGGGTAATATTGATACAGAAGAATCGGAAAGAATTGCTGGAGATCAAACTTTACAATCTAACATAGATACAGAAATGTCTCGTGCTATGGGTGTAGAGTCTTCTTTACAATCTCAGATTTCTCAAGAAGTATCTGATAGACAAGCTGCTGTAAGTTCTGAACAATCTGCTCGTATTGCTGGAGATAATACTCTTCAATCTAATATCAATACTGAACAGTCTGCTCGTATTGCTGCAGACAACACTCTTCAGTCTAATATTGACGCAGAAGAATCTCGTGCTATGGGAGTTGAATCTGGACTTGATTCTAGATTAACAACTGCTGAAGGCGATATTGATTCTCTAGAACTTAGAGTTACTGAAACTGAAGCTGATATTACTACTCTTCAGTCTCAAGTATTAAATTCTAATAACGACATCACTAACCTTGTTGGTCGTGTTGATATTGCAGAAGATGATATTGATGCTCTTGAGTTAAGTGTTTCTAATGAAGTTTCTCGCGCTACATCTGCTGAAAATGCTCTTGACGCTAGACTTGACATTCTTGAAGCAAAAGGTTATAGTAAAGAAAAGTTTACTATGTCTACAACTTTAACTCACGTTGATCTTTCAAGAGAAGTTGTTGCTAATTCTCTAGTTGTTGCTGTTGGTCGTCTAATGGCTCACAAAGATGAGGATTTCACTGTTTCTGTTGTAAACGGAGTTACTCGTTTAACTTTCACTGGTGATTTCGCTTCTGGCGGAGTTGAAGCTATTGAGAGTGGTGACGTAGTTTTCGTAACTTACGCTTATTAATTTTTAGCAAAGGGGGAGGAGAAATCCTCCCTTTTTTATTAGGTGGAAAAATGGCTATAATATCAAAACCAAATCCAGTATTAAAAGGTGTAGATAATGAATTTACTCTTTTTAAAGGAGAATTGGTAAATAATTCTATAGTTTCAGATGATCCTTATTTTAGTGATTTTTCTAATTGGTCTTTAGTAAATTTGAACTATGAAAGTTCTGAAGGAAATCAAAAAAAGGTAATAACTTTTAGTAGTATTGATGATTTTGCTCCTTCTTATTTTTATGCATCAAATAGAGCTAGGGATACGTTTTTAATAATGAGTATTCAAATTGTTGATTTTGATGGTCAAATTTTAGAAGTGCCTAGAAGTGCTTTGAATACTTTGCAATTTGATATTACTTTAAACAACTCGGAAAGTGAAGAGCTTGTAATATTGTTAGAGGATGGTTTTAATCTTTTGTTAGAATCAGGTGAAAATCTGTTATTAGAATAATACAAACTTGGAGACTTAAATGAGTAAAAAAATTTCGGAATTGACTGAAAAAATTACACAACTAGACCAAAATGATCTTTTTTTGGTTACAACTGGAGGACAATCTAAATCTGTAAAAGTCAGCACTTTAGAAGCTCCTTTAAAAACTTATGCTGATACAAAAGCTAGTCAGGCTCAATCAGCAGCAATTGCTAGTGCTAGTGCTGCATTACAATCTGCCATAAATACAGAGGTTGCAAGAGCTACTGGTGTTGAGTCTGGATTACAATCTCAGATTTCATCTGAAATCACTAGAGCGCAGGCTTCTGAATCTTCAATTTCTTCTGCTCTTTCTGCAGAAGTTACTAGAGCACAAGCTGCTGAATCTTCTTTATCCTCGGCAATTTCTTCTGAAGTCTCTAATAGACAAGCTGCTGATGTTGTTGTATTGCAGGATGCAAAAGATTATGCTGATCAAAAATTATCAGATCTAGTATCATCTGCACCAGCTGTATTAGACACTCTTAATGAACTAGCGCAAGCTTTAAATGATGACGCAAATTTTGCTTCAACTGTTAGTTCACAAATAGGCACATTAACAACAAGCATTAATAATGAAGTCACAAGAGCGCAAGCTGCCGAAGATTCTTTAGCTATACTTTTATCTTCGGAAGTAACATCAAGAGCAAATGGGGATTCGAGCTTACAGTCCGCTATTAATAACGAAGTCACAAGAGCACAAGCTGCTGAAAATTTAATTTCAACAACAGTTTTAGCTAATACTCCAGTTGGAGTTATGTATCTTTATGCTGGAAATACTGCCCCTACTGGCTGGTTGCTTTGTGATGGATCTGCTGTAAATAGAACTACCTATTCCGATTTATTTTCAATAATAAGCACTAGTTATGGCTCTGGTAATGGATCTACTACGTTTAATTTACCAAATCCAGATAGTAATGCTAATTTAAAATATATAATTAAGGCTTAGGGAGGATACCATGGCTATATTGACAAAACCAGCTACTATAACAAAAGGCTCCCCTGCTACTTTTAGCTTATCAAAAAGTGAGTTAGCACAACACCCGTTGGTTGTTGCTGATAGTTATTTTTCAGACTCTTTAAATTGGTTTAGGGTTAATGTTGTATTTAAGAGTTCTACTGGTAGACAGTATGAAACAGTGGAGTTTGATGCGTCGCAAGCTAATCCTACCGGAATTTTCTTAATTTCTGATAAAGCTAAATCAAATTTTGAGGTTTTATCTGTTGAAATATTAGATTTTGATGGCGGTATATTAAGAATAGGAAGAGAGGATTTAACTACTGCGGATTTTGATATTAATTTAGAAGTTATTGTTAATCCTCCAACAATTGAGTCATTTTCAACTACACTAAGACTAGTTGAAAAAACAGCACTTAGTAACTTCAATAATACTATGAGTTGGACTGGATCTGGATATGGAGCTTACCATACTAATAATGAAATTAGTCTTTCTTCCACGGGTAAATTTTATAAAGAATTTATTTTTAAAGCTAATGACAATTTTGGTTCTGCGTATTCAAGAAGTTTTGGAGTAAGAATACTTTCAAATCCACCTATGGATTTTTCTGATGCTTCTGGAACTTTTAAGGATTTTTCAGATACTCAGTTAAATGTTTTTTACTTAAGAAGTAGCAATAGATTAAGATATGCCGTTAACGCAGGTCAAACATTGGTAAACGTTCCTAATGTATATACTAATACTACTGTAGCTTTAGATGTGGTAGATACTAGATTTGGAATAGCTATAGATTTTACAAATCCTGAAAAAAGAATTGATATTCATATAAATGGGGTTTGGATGTTTTCTACAAATATAGCAACCTCATTAACTGGTCCTAGTTTAATAGCATTAGGAGCAACTTTATCTCAAAAACTGTACTTTACACTTTTTGGAATGATAGGATCTCAAATGGAAGTTGCTACAGATCCTCAATTCACACCTGCTGGATTTACTGAAGTATAATAACTATAATAGGTAGTTGGTATTACACAATATCAACTACTTATCTACATTAATCTTATAAATAAGCAAAAACACAATAAAACACCCTTATATTATGTAGCATAAAGGAGCTATAAACTATGGAAAAGAAAGCAAAAGCTAAAGCTGAAATGCTTAAGGAACTTTCTAAGGAGATGTCAGACGACATGTATTCTCCGATGAAAGACATGTTAGGCAAAAAAGGCATGAAGAAAGTTTCTGTTATGTCTGATTCTCCAGAGGGCATCCAAAAAGGCTTAAGTATGGCTGAAAAGCTTATGCAGTTAAAGTCTAAGCAAAATGGCGAAGAAGAGTCAATGGATGAAGAAGAGTCTCCTGAAATGGAAGCAGAAGATGAGGTTTCTGAAATGTCTCCAGATGAAATGGAGATGATGTATGAAATGCTTAAAAAGAAACTTGGAAAATAACTAGGACTTTAAATGTCTAGCATCTTAAAGACGGGCGACTTGATACGAAGTATTAAGCGTCGTGCGTTTATACCCAATTCTCAAGAAACTTTTACAGATGAAGATCTGTTAGAGATGGCTACAGAAGAAATTAACATTGGATTAGTTCCTTTAATCCAAAGAATGCATGAAGAACATCTAATTTATTATACAGAAATACTATTAGATAAGGATCAGAAAAGATATCCAATCCCTCCAAGAGCACATGGAAATAAATTAAGAGATGTAGCGTTAATAGATGAAAATGAAAACATATTTGAAATGTATCGATATTCTCTTACAGAAATATCCGATTTTACAAATACTACCTCTTATAAAAATACAAGAGGTTTTTATATTGAAAACAATGATGTAGTTTTAATAAATTTTGACATAAATATTGGAAGCAAACTTAGATTGTACTTTTACATGCGCCCAAATAAGCTTGTAAAAGAAAACCAAGGTAGCATTATAGAATCCATTATTGCTACAAATGAAATCAATCAAATAACTCCTAAATCTGGATCAATATCAAACGTTACAGTTGGAGCAAAAACTGCCTTAGAGTGCTTAAATCACGGGTTAAATAACGGAGATTTAGTGTATATATCTGGAACAGACACTACTCCAAGTATCATAGGTTATCATGAAATATCTGTTGTGGATTCAAATAACTATACTATTGGGATTACTACTACTGCTGCTGGAAGTACAACAGGGAGCTACAATTTAGGGTTAGCTGTTAAAAAGATAAAAGTAGATGCAATGCCTACATCCTTTTTAAATTCTTCGTATTTTGATTTTGTGCAAAATGTTTCTCCTAATAAAATACTTAACTATGATGCTAGAGTTAATATTATAAACCAGTTATCGAATGAAATAAGTTTTGAAATTTCTTCTGTGAATCAGATTGAGACTGGTTCATATGTCAATATTGCAGAAGAAACTTTTGTTCCAAATATTCCTACAGAGTTACATCCAATTCTTGCACAGAGGGTTGCTGTTTCTTGTTTAGAGGCTATGGGTGATGAGCAGAATAAACAGTCAGCTGAAAGAAAGCTAGCTAATATGGAAAGAGATGCTGGAACATTTCTTGACAATAGAGTTGAAGGCGCTCCTCAAAAAATAAAATCAAGACATTCCCCACTTGTAAATACTCTTAATACTTTAGGAAGGCGTAATAGAAGGTGGTAATTTGTGGCTGTATTAACAATTAATCGTGGTTTAGTGACAAGCCCCAATGAACTTGCAAAGCCTGATGGTGCTGCTGAAATATTAGATAATTGTGTTATTGACTTTGATAATATTGTTCAAAGTAGAAGAGGATTTGGGGAATTTGGAAATAAAACAGACGATGATTCTATCATTAAGCAGTTAATAACTTATAAAGGTAGAATATTACGTCACTTTTCTAACAAGCTTAGCTTTGATTCCACAGGAAACGGATCTTTTTTAAACTTTTCTGGAACTTATAATGAGTTAATTTCAAAACTTAGAATTAAATATTTTGAGTTGAATTCAAATCTTTATTTTACTACTAATCAAGGTATAAAAAAAATATCAGCAAAATCAGCTTCGGATTTTACAACTTCAGCTGGATTTATTACAAACGCAGGTGCTGTAAAAGCTCTTGGATTAGAAGGAGTTTCCGTACCATCTTCTTCTGGTTTTTTACCTGCACAATCAAAAGTTGGATACTCTGTAGTTTGGGCTAAAAAAGATGCTAATGGTAATATAATTAGAGGAGTTCCCAGTTCAAGATATGTAATTGCAAATACTTCAAAAGACATTAGCACCGGAGAAGAATTTACTATTTCAGTAAAAGATGCTGGTGCGGGCAATCATAAAGAATTTGATTCTACTACTGCAGTTTCTAGTTCTATTATAAATATAGCAAATCATGGATATACCGTTGGGACTAAAGTAAGATTTCACGGAACATTACCAAAAGAATTAAATAAAAATACAGATTATTACATTGTATCTGCTAATATTACTCACACATTTACAGAAGCTAAAATAAATAGTTCCACAGAAGAAATAACAATTGAAAATCATAATTTAGCTAATAATAGTCAAGTAACCATTTCTGGTGCATCACTTCCTGGTGGTTTAACAGCTGGAATATACTATGTTATTAGAATTTCAGACAATGTGATAAAATTATCAACTAGTAGCGGAGGGGCTGCTTTTAATCTATCTGCGGCTGCCGGAACTGCAACTTTAGTTTTTGTTCCATCAAGTTTAACTGATAACTTATCAATATCTGCTACTTTAGGCGGTTCTGCAATACAACTGACAGATGCTGTTGGAACAGGGTATATTTATAGCGGAATAAATAATAGTAATTTTTTTATATTTGATACTCCTAATAATAAATTTGCTTGTTGGTTTAATATTTCAGGAACTGACAATGTTCCTACAGATGGTCTATTAGTAGGAAGATCTTTAAAAGAAGTTGAAATATATAAATTAGCATCAAAAACAAAAGAAAATTATACAGCTAAAATTGCAGAAACATTAAACACCATAAGCGATATAAAAGTATCTGCAGAAGCTGCAAAAATAACAGTCACGAATATAGATGGCGGTAATGTAACGGATGCAAGTGCTGGAAATATAATTAATACTTTTATGGAAGTTTCTAAGATATTTGATGGTCAAACATCAGTAGGAACTCCAGCAAATGCCACAATTGTTTTTACGGTGCCTACCGAAATTATAAACACAAATGATAGAGATTATTTTTATGAAATTTATAGGACAGCTTTTATAACTGTTTCTTCTGGGCAAACATTAAATGATATTGATCCTGGTAATGAATTTCAAAAAATTGCAGAGTATCCAGCCGTGGAAGGTTCTGGAGCTATTCCTGCTACAATAACTTATGAAGACATAGTTCCAGACACATTTAGGCAGGGTGGGTTATTTTTATACACAAACCCAGTGACTGGGGAGGGTGCATTATACTCTAATGAACAACCTCCAATAGCTCATGATGTAGCTGTTTTTAAAAACTCTGCTTTTTATGCAAATACAAAAGAAAGACATAGATTACAATTTAACTTATTAGCCGTTACTCAGCTAATATCTGGATATTCAAAGTTATATATTGGTAATTCATCGGTTTTAAGAAGCTATACTTTTTCAGGTCAAAGTGAAATTATAGAGTTTACAGCTAAAAGAAAATCAGAAACTGTAGGAAATACTTATTTTGATATAATGACAGCTCAAAATAAAATAAAGTATAGAGTTTGGTTCGACAAAGGAACTATAAGTTATGTTTTTGATGAGACTGATATTAATTCTACCACAGAAGAAATAACAATAACTGGGCATAATTTTGCTACAAATGATAAAGTATCAATATCGGGAACTTCTCTTCCAGGAGGATTAATAGCTGGAACTTATTATGTAACTAGAGTTAGCGATAATGTTTTAAAACTTTCTACTTCTGTAGGAGGTGCTTTTTTAAATCTATCGACCGCATCAGGAACCGCTACCATTACCCATACCACAGAAATACCCGAAAGCGACAATTCAATCTTATTGCGTGTCGCCTTGGAAGGGTATGATGATACAGTGCAAGGATCTGTTGAAGCTTTTGAAGATGCTTTTTTTGATATACCAGACATTTTAGTTAATAGATCCAGTTTTGATATAAATTTAGAAACTGATATAACTGCTTCAACCGATGTAATTTCTATAAAGAATCACGGATTAATCAATGGAGATTTAGTTACATTTACTGAAACAATACCGGCTGGATTATCTAGCAGTACTAACTACTACGTAATAAATAAAACTCAGGATAACTTTAGAATATCATTAACATCTGGTGGATCTCCAATAGACCTATCTTTAGGCTTAGGTATTTCTAGAATTAGCTTTGTACCTGCATCTGGAAACATAAGACTTTTTTATCAAGATAATGGCGAAGTTAATGTTACTACACAATCCAGCGTAAATAGTGGTTGGATATTACCTACTGTTATTAGGGAGGGTTTTGGAGAGAATGCTTCTTTAAACGAAGTGCTTCTGTCAGGATTAGCTTCTCAAGCTCTATCAGTAGAGGACACAGCCAGGTCTTTAGAGCGTGTAATAAACAAAGATACGCAATCACCAGTGAACGCTTTTTATTCATCTGGAGCAGATGATTTACCTGGTATTTTAATATTAGAAGCCAAATCTTTGGAAGATAATCAATTTTTTCTTGGCTTTAGCCATACGACAGATGTTCCAGTATTTGAACCCTCTTTGCCCGTAGCGTCTCTTATCGATGACTTTGTTAATCCTGATCTATTTACTACCTTTTACAGTCATAATTTTACTACTGGACAACAAGTGTATATATTTGTTGATCCAACTTCTACAACCCCTATCGTAACTGGTAAAAAAGTAGTATCATCTACTCCATCTATAACATCATTTAAGCTATCCGGATTTACTAATCCTGATACTTATTTAACTTTTGATCAAGCTGTAGTGTTTGCGGCTGATGTCGCATCAGATAATTCTGTTAATCCAAATAGGTTATACTTTTCAAAAATAGGGCAGCCAGAATCAGTACCTCTTGTAAATTACTTGGATATTGGACCAAGAGATAAAGCAATTCAAAGGGTAATGGCTTTACGAGATAGTTTAATTGTCCTTAAAGAGGATGGAGTATATGTTATAACAGGTCCAGCAGCTCCAAATTTCACTTTTAGACTATCGGATTCATCCGCTTTAACATATGCACCAGACACAGCCATTAACTTAAATAACCTGATTTATGTGTTAACCAGTCAGGGTGTAGTAACAGTTTCTGAAACTGGAGTAGGAGTTATTTCTAGGAATATTGAAAATAAGATTCAGGAAGTCGCTAATGCTAAGTTTGACTACAAGCTTATGAGTTGGGGAATGTCATCTGAATCGGATAGATGTTATTTATTATGGCTTCCAGAAAGGACGACAGATCAATACGCAACGCAAGCTTTTAGATACAATACTTTTACCAGAACTTGGACTAGATGGACAAAACCTGCAAATTGCGGTGTTGTGAATCCAAGTGATGACAAGATTTATTTAGGAGATTCCTCTGGAAGACCTTATGTTTTAAAAGAAAGAAAAAATTTTGAAAGGCAAGATTATGCCGACAGAGAAATTGTGAGAGCAATTGGTGCGAATGCTATCAATGGTACAACTTTCACAATATCCTCTGTTTCTGAACTAGAAGTAGGAGATGTTCTTGTTCAAAGTCAATACTTAGATATAAATAAGTTTAATAGATTTTTAAAAAAATTAGATAGAGATACCCTAGCTACGAGTAATTACATTTCTTTAAAAGCTGTCACAGGAGATAACCTAGCAGATAAACTTGCTCAAGTAGCCAATAAACTTCAAACAGATGGAATAGCGGTTCCGACTCCATCAAGCTCATCTGCATTGCTTGATTTAAGGGATGATTTTAATGCTATAGTAGATTACCTAAATAGTGAATTTGCTAACACAAGTTTTAAAAATTATAAAAAAGTAGAGGAGCTTTTAGTTTACGAAACTTTAGTTACCTCTGTAAATCCACGAGGAAATTTAATTACAGTTAAGTTTAGTAATAAATTTATACAAGGAGATGTTAGTTTCTTCAAGGGAATTAAATGTCTTGTACAATACGCCCCACAGCATTTTGGAAAACCAGAGTCTACAAAACAAGTTCCAGATGGCACACTGATTTTTGATCAAAACAATTTTTGGGGAGGAACTGTAGCATACTCTTCTGATAGATCATATGATTTCTCTCCAATAGACTTTACAGGAAAAGGTCCTGGATACTGGGATGGGTATAGTTGGGCTAACGTCACTTTTGGAGGAGAAGGTAATGAAGTTCCTATAAGGACTTTAATTCCTAGAGATAAATCTAGATGTAGATACTTACATGTTCAATTTATTCATGTGAATGCAAGAGAAGAGTTTAAACTCATTGGAGTTTCGCTTGAACCTAGAGAAGTTTCTACTAGAGGCTATAGGTAAAATATGCCAAAACTTAGTGATATTCGAAGAATTATCCCAGAAGATGTAGATGATAAATCTACTCCAACAGAAATTGTAGAATCAATTGCTGGTTCCTATAATGAATTTTCTGATGAGATATTTCAAGTGGTAAATGGACAACTTGATTTTGATAACTTAGCCAGGTCTAAGGTTGATTTGGAGATTACATTTACTTCCGAAGGTAAGCCAAATGGAAATGCTTTAATTAATTCAAAGCTAACTAATGTCACTATGCTTCATATTGGTAAAATTCAAGATTTATCCAGCACTAGTTCAAAGCTTACACAGTTTCCATACATTGATTGGAGCCATCAAGGCAATGGCGTTGTCAAGGTTAATTACGGGGTTGGATTCTTACCTGGAGTAAAATATAGATTAACTTTGGAACTTATTCAATAATTTTGACATAGTTTTCTCTATATAGAGCTTTAGTCTCTACTAGTAAAACCAGATCCTTAGTACGTATTTTCAACTATTTGGGGATAAGGTTTGGGCTTTTAACCTAAATTTCTCTTTTCTACAAAACTCCAAGTCTCAAGTCGTTTTGTTTAACTCTCTGGCTTTCCGCTAGGTACTTAATGGTTTTTCGACACCTAGTTGAGTATTTCGTTTCCTACACCGGCTCATATATCGAGTTCGCTTGTAAACTCTCTATTTCACGGTCCAAAAGAGCAAAAAGAGGAGATGTTAGTCTCCGATCACAAATATAGCACAACTTTGTGAAATTGGCAAACTTTACAAGTAATTGAATTTGTGTTATATTAAAAAAATGCTATTTAACACCCTTATATTACAGAGGAAAAAGGTGTAAATCTATGGCAATTCGTAAAGATCAAGACGAAGTTCAGGGGAGGGGGATGGGAGAGCTTCTTACAACTCAACAACCTCAAACTCAACAAGAAGGTCAGCCTCAACCTCAACAAGAATCTGCAGTTCAACAAACTACTACTCCGAGTAGAATTACATCAGCTCAGTCCTCACAGCAAGTACAGCCGATGCCAAAGCCTCAAAAAGCTGGAACTGGCACATTCGCTAATCTTAAAAGTTATTTACAAGCTGCTCAAGGTGGAGGTCAACAAAGAGTTGCTCAAGCCGCAGCTAGTCAAGTTCAAAGGCTAGGAGCCGGTGCTCAAAAAGCAACACAACAAGCTCAGAAAACTTTTGGAACACAAATGCAAGCGGGAAGTCTGGCTGGAATGGAAACAGCTGGACAAGAAGCAGCGGATATAGTTAAAGCTGCTAGAGGAGTAACTTACCAAGCTCCTTCAGTTAACGTACTACCTGAAAATATTCCTATAGAAGAACAACCTGCTCAAAGAAGAATGGTAACTCTTCCCGCTTTACCCCAACCAACTATACCTGAGGCGAGAATTAATCCTCCAGTACAGATGCCGACTCAGCCACAAGCTCCAGCTCAACCTCAACAGTATTTTACTCCAGAACAAACTCAACGTTTTGCCGACATTATTAACGCACAATACCAAGGCCCACAATCTTTACAACAAGCCGGTCTTTATGATCCAGCTGCGCAGAAAGCAAGAATTGCTCAACAAGCAGGAGAATTAACTCAAACAGCTTTAGGAAGAGAGCAATTACTTAAAGATGTATTTGGTCGTGGTAGAGACTACAGTAGAGGAGCCTCTAGACTTGACGCATTACTTTTAAATGCTTCTGAGCAAGGAGTAAAACAACTACAACAACAAGCTCAACCAGCACTTCAATCACAACAAATTTTACAAGCTGCACAAAATTTATCAGCCAATGAAGCAATGCAAAGAAAAGCAGCAATAGAACAAATACGTGCTGAAGCTAGAGGGGCGTTTACAGGAGCTAGAACTGAAGAAGAACAAGCTACAGAAAAAAGAATAGATGATTTAATTAAAACACCAGCCGTTGATGAGTCAGGAAAACCTATACAAAAATTAGATGCAAAAGGAAATCCTGTTGTTGATAAAGAAGGAAAGCCTGTATACCTTACAGAGTGGGAAAGACTTCCTGAGTATTTTAGAAAATCTCTTCAAAATAAAGGTGCAACAAATAAACAAATACAAAAAGAACAAATTACTGAATTGAATAAGCAGTATTCTCCAACTGTAGAAAAAATAAATTCAATTCCTAGTTTAATTAGTAAAAAAGAAAAGGATTTGAAATTAGCTAAAGAAGCTGAAATTAATGCTTGGTTTGATGGGAGTGGTGAAGCAGGTATAAAAAAAGCAAGAGATAATTATAATAAAATACAAGAAGATATAAATAATTTAAGAAGTGAGTATACAAAAATAGAAGCATCTCCAGAATATAAGCAATATAAAAAAGAATTAGATGCTGTTAAAGGTATGAATCTTAATCAGTGGGTTCTTTCTCCAGAAGAAGCTGCAGTTTTAGGAATTGGAGCAGGTGAAGGTCTTTATAATATTCGTCCAGAAGATATCAGAACTGCACAAGCTGAACGAGCAAAAATTATTACAAAAGATGAATTAAGTAGACAACTTGCGTTGGCAAAGTTAGCTGGAACTGATATTTCAAAAGAATTACAAAAAGACTTATTGTATACAGATTTAGAAAAAGCAGGAACTCAGGATTTAGCTAGTTCTTTGGATACAGAGTCTTTTAGAAAATTATTAGATCAAGCTCAGCAAGGATTTGAGACCGCTTCTAAGGGGGCAAATTTAACTGGAACAGGATCTAAAAAAGTTTCAAGAGGTAATATATTTGGTAAGAAAACAAAAACTTACAGTGCATCTGTTGGAGGAAACGTAGCTGATATGCTTCGTCAAGCCGGTTATGATGTTAATGCAGAATCCCAAGAAGCAGTAAAGTCGTTATTATCGAATAGAGATTTGTTAAATAGATTTTTAGGGGCAACTTCAACTTCAAAAGACGTGGAGTCGAATATTGGAGGATCGGCATTAGAAGGAGCAACAGCTGGAGCTACTACAGGAGCTAGTGTAGGAAGTTTATTTGGAGGAATTGGTGCTGCACCAGGAGCTGCAGTAGGAGCTGCAATAGGTGGAACTATAGGATCTAATACATTAGATCCAATACAATCAACCACTGATTTATATAAGGAACTAGAAGAAAAGCTAGGAATTAAGGGATTGGGCACAATTGGGCAGGGAGTTCAAGATATTAGATCTGGGGCAGGCGGAATTATCTCAGATGCTGGAGACATTGCTGGATCTAGCGTAGTGGGAGATATATTTAGAGGAATTGGTGGAGCTGTTGGAGGTATTAATACTGGTGCAATGAAAGCTTACGGATCTGCTATAGCAAAAGATTTAGCCATAAAAGATTTACAAAATAAATATGCTCAATTTTTAAAAGGTCAAGGATTTGAAAATAGAGCAAATATCGCAAATACAGAAACTACTCAAGCTAGAACTTCTGCGTTATTAGATTTATTAAGAAGGCAAGGTTAATGATGCCTAGTTTATATGCAGAGTTTGTAAAAGAAATACTTGACTGGCAAACAATAGAAGACGAGAATAGTTTTGCTACTTATCAATTTCAAAAAGTAGGTCCAGTTAGTTGTTTAAAAATTATAGAAATGTACGTATCTCCCCAAGCGAGAGGAAAAAATAAATGGAGGGAGTTGTCTGATAAAGTAGAAGTAATTGCTAAAGAAAATAAGTGTAAAACAATATCTGCACAAATTAGCAAAAGTACTTCTGAGTTTACACAACAAAGAACTGCACATTTGTGTCAATTATTTGGTATGTCAAAAAGTTATGAAGATATTTATTGTATTTTTTATAGTAGGGATGTAAAATATGAGTAAGGATTCTGGTAAAAGTGAAATGAAAGAAGCTAATAAGCTTATGCGAGATAACATTGCTCGCTTAGAAGCTATTGGTATACCAACGATAGAGGCTCAGCGTATTGCTTTAGAGAGTCCTGAACTTGTAGGACTATTGGAAGCTGAAGCTCTCGGTCCTTCCAGATTTGAAGAAATACAAATGGACCCCAGACTTCAAGCAGCCCAAATGGCAGCTTTGGAGGATATTAGTGGAATAGTGGAAGCAGGGGGTTTTGACGCTGCTACACGTTTAAATCTTGAACAAGGACTTGGAAGAGTTGCAGGAGCTGAGCAGGCTCGCTTACAACAGCTTAGAGAAGATCCAACTTTAGGTCAAGGACAACGGCTTGCTTTACAAGCTCAAGCAGTTCAAGGATCAGGTCAA